>Ga0208013_1000976_pt1 | contig 14186 bp, 22 predicted proteins | sample 16_taG_FD_184091 | JGI IMG/M metagenome (GOLD analysis project Ga0208013, IMG submission 184091) | Marine viral communities from the Subarctic Pacific Ocean - 16_ETSP_OMZ_AT15313 metaG (SPAdes) (version 2) | ecosystem: Environmental > Aquatic > Marine > Oceanic | place: Pacific Ocean | collected...
CAATTTAATTATATATTTATAGGCAAATTATTGCTATATGACAATAGATATTTATAGCTAACCGAAAGGAAAGAATGATGGCTACCAAGAAAACACCCACCCCTGTAGTTCCTGCACCTCCCTATGGAAGACCTTTAAATAAGGAAGAAATAGAATTCGTAAAAGAAAACATGAGGAAACAGCAAGAACATGGGAAAAAGAAAAAAGAGAAAAAAGATGAGTAAAGAAGAAACTAAAATACAATTTCACGCTATAAGACCTTTTGGTCCCACTATATTACAAGGAAAATTACCTAAGAGTATGATTAAGGTATTGGATAATAGAGCAACAGAATTATTAGATGATAAAAAATTAGCTAAAGAATATGATCATTCATCTAATTTAGCCGGTAATGTTAAACAAGAAGTTCGGTATCCTATGGAAGATTTAGAGAATAAAAAATTTAAACCAATCATTAATGCGATAGGGGAAATAGTTAAACAATATATTTCTATCCCTCCTGCAAGTGATACTATATCACCTGCTTTTGTAGGATCAATGCTTGTCGAATCTATGTGGGTCGTGAGCCAGTGGGCGGGAGACTTTAATCCTTTCCATATACACCAAGGAGAATTGTCAGGTGTTATTTATTTACGTGTACCTCCTAGTCTTAAAGACGAATATGCAAAAGAAGATCATTATCCTTGTGTGGGAGATATTATTTGGCACTGTGGACAAGCAGCAACTTTTAGTGGTCATAAACATCAAGCTACTCCAGAGGTTGGCGCAATATATCTTTTTCCTGCTTGGTTATCTCATGGTGTTTATCCTTTCAGAACGCAAAATGAAGAGAGAAGATCTGTTTCTTTTAATTTACAGCTAAAGAAAAAAGAACCTATTAATGAATAATGGGTGAAGGGTTTGATATAAATAAAACTCCAATGGTCCGTGTGACATGGGTAGATGCCCGTGATACAGAAACCGGGTGGCTTGATATAAAAGAAGTTATTAATGCGCCGTTGGCCGTGTGCCAAGAAGTAGGTTGGATGGTTGTTAATAATGATAAAAAAATAGTTATTATGAGATCTTACAGTAAAGACAAAGATGATATTACAGGTGGTGGTGCTATAGCCATACCTAAAGATTGGTTAAAGAAAATAGAATATTTAAAAGTAGATTATGCAACACAATAAAAAGACAAAATTTGTTATGTATGTTGATGATTTTTTAGATGAAGCTACATTAAAATCCTTACAAGATACTCTTATGAATTTAAACTATGTTCAAGTAGATAATCCAGAAGGTCAAATGTATGGTCATAGACACACCTTTCCTAAAAGTTTTCACAATGATCCATTGTTAAAGTTAATTAAACAATATTTTTTTCCACACAGAAACCTTGAGCCTATATCCGTGAGTGCTCATTACAGACAAAATAAAGATGAACCTTTGTTTCATACAGATGATGACAAAGGAAATGTTGCAAACTTTCTTTTATTTGTTAAGGGAGAACCCCTCCTTAATAATGGCACTGGGTTTATGCATAACAATCAATTATCTTCTCACATAGGTTTTGTAGAAAATAGAGCTTTGTTTTTTAATGGCATGAAAATACCACATTCAGATTTACAATCTTTCGGTGATAGCTCTAATAGAGCTACATTAAATATATTTTATAAAGATGTCGCATAAGATCTTTATAGGTACCCCTTGTTACGGGGGTATGCTTACAGCAGATTATTTTAAAAGTTGTTTACAACTTATCGCCTTAGCTTCCCAAAAGAAAATAGAAATTCAAATTGGTACAATTGGTAATGAATCATTAGTAACACGAGCTCGTAATACTTTAGTGCAATTATTTATGGATGAAAAAAAATATACTCATCTTTTATTTATTGATGCTGATATTGCTTTTAATCCTGAATCAGTTTTTCGTATGTTAGATTTAGATAAAGATGTGGTAACAGGTGTTTATCCTCGTAAACTAATTGATTGGACAAAAGTTAAAAGAAGAGTAACCGAAGATCCTAACATAGGAGAAGATGAATTACACGCAGCTTCTTTACAATATAATTTAAATGTTAAAGATCCTAACAATGTTAAAGTTGAAAAAGGATTTATTGAAGTGTTAGACGGTGCAACAGGTTTTATGTTGATAAAAAAACAAGTATTTAAAAAAATGGCAGAAGCTTATCCTGATTTAAAATTTAAATCTGATCAGCATTTAAATCAACCACACGATACAGAATTTGATTATCATGACACATCTAATTGGAATTATGCGTTCTTTGATACTACAATAGAACCAGAAACTAAAAGATATTTATCCGAAGACTATTCTTTTTGTCGTTTATGGCAGAAAATAGGAGGTAAAATATATGCTGATATTCTTAGTGGCATGACTCATTTTGGTAATTACCCTTTCAAAGGTAATGTAGCCACTCAATTCTTGCCACAAAACAATAAATAATTTAGTATACTCAAACATGAAATTAACTGATTTAAAGTTCCAACCTGGTATAGATAAACAAGACACTGCTTATGCAGCAGGCGATCAACGTAAATATGTTGACTCTGATTTTGTACGTTTTCACTACGGAAAACCTGAGAGATGGAGTGGTTGGGCATACTTACCTAGTCCTAACAAAAGTATTGTGGGCGTGGTCCGTGATACACATTCTTGGCTTGGTTTAGATGGAACCAGATATCTAGCTTTAGGAACAGATAGAAAACTATATATTTTTGTAGGGGGTGGCTTTACTGATATTACTCCTATTAGAGAAACAGCTTCTTTAACTAATCCTTTTACAACAAACGGCACTACTACAGTAACTGTTACAGATGCAGATCATGGAGCTGCTGAAGGAGACTTTGTAACCTTTGATTCTTTTTCTACGATTGATGGATTAGATATGAACAACGAGTTTGAAGTTACAACTTATGTAGATGCTAACACATATAAAGTTACTCATACTAGTACAGCCTCTGGCTCAACATCCGGAGGAGGTGGGGCAGGAAATGCTAAATATCAAATAACTACAGGACCTGCTACTTCTACTTTTGGATATGGTTGGGGTACATTGACTTGGGGATTAAGTACTTGGGGAACCGCTAGGTCTAGTTCAAGTGTTGTATTGTCAGCTCGTCAATGGTCTTTAGATAACTTTGGAGAAGATTTAATTGCTACTGCTTTAAATGGTGGTACTTTTGTTTGGGATACATCAGGAGGAGTAAGTAGTAGAGCAACAACTTTATCTAATTCTCCGACAGCTTCTAGATTTAGTTTAGTTTCTACAGATACGAGACATTTATTAATTTTTGGAACAGAAACAACCATTGGTGACACTTCTACTCAGGATGATTTATTTTTCCGTTTTTCTGATAGAGAAGATGCAACAGATTATACTCCTGTAGCTACTAATGAAGCAGGTTCACTTCGTATATCTGACGGTTCTAGAATTATGGGCGCTGTTAAATCTTCAGGTCAAATACTCGTATGGACCGATACTTCCATGCATGGTATTCAATTTGTAGGATCTCCCTTTACTTTTGGTATGCGACAACTTGGCGCTAACTGTGGATTGATAGCACAGCATGCAGCAATAGAAGTAAACGGAAAAGCATATTGGATGTCCGATGATTCTTTTTATTTGTATGACGGTGTTGTTAAAAAAATGCCTTGTTCTGTACAAGATTATGTATTTGATGATTTAAGTTATACCAATAGAAATGATATTGCCGTTGGATTAAACACAGCCTTTAATGAAATTATTTGGTACTACCCATCATCTACTGCAACACAAATAAATAGAGGTGTTGTTTATAATTATTTAGAAAATACTTGGTACACAATAAGTTTAGCTAGAACAACCTGGCTTGGTGCTTATGTATTTGAACAACCAATCGCAACAGAATATAGCACAAGTGTAACAGCAAATGTGTCAACAATATTAGGATTAACCGCAGGAGCTTCGTATGTTTATGAGCATGAAACAGGCAATAACCAAGCGGATGGCACAGCAATATCAGCTTTCTTGACTACAGGTTCAGTAGAAATAGCGGATGGGGATAATTTAATGTCAGTTAGTAAATTAGTCCCTGACTTTGATAATTTATCAAATACCATAACGGCTAGATTAACATTAAATCAATACCCACAATCTTCAAATAGTGTCTCTACTTCAGGAACTATTTCTAGTACAACGCAGAAAATTAATGTAAGAGGAAGAGGAAGAGCAGTGAAAATAAAATGGGAGTCAAATACTATAGGTGATACAGCCTGGAGACTTGGCTCAACTAAGCTTCAACTTAGACCAGATGGAAGAAGATAATGGCTAAAATAACAATAACAAGATTACCTAATGCAACACCAGAATATAGTGCTAGTCAATTTAATCAAATGATTGCTATGTTGGATCAAATTATTTTACTTCTTAATACAAACTACCAAAACGAATTAAAAGAAGAATCCGAGCAGGAGGCTTTTTTCTTTGGCTAATGTATTTAAAAGTGCAATGTTGGATGTCACTACGACAGGCCTAACAATTTTAATTACTGTACCAACAGCGAATCCTGGTGCATCACCACCAGTTCCTCCTACAACAGCAGTTGTTAAATCTATTTTGGTTTGTAATGATTCAGCTAATACCACTCTTCTTGATATAGAAGTCTTGAGATCATCAGCTACTTTTGAAATATTTAAAGAAAAAAGTCTTGCTACAAAAACAACCACAGAATTATTAGAACAACCTTTAGTTTTACAAGAAAGTGATGTTATGAAAGTTCAAGCTAATGCAGCTAACCAAGTACATATTACTGCAAGTTATTTGGAGATTACGAAAGGACAACTCTGATTAATCTTCACTCTTTATTTATTACCCCTGTATTTTCTCTTTCACTTGAAGGTCATGAAAATCTTGTTGATGCTATTTATCAATTACGAGAAAAGGATCGAAAAGGAATGCCCCGGTCAAACATTGGTGGGTGGCATAGTAATGATGAAATATATAAAATAAAAAAGTTTAAGCCTTTAGTTAATGATATTCTTAAATATGCTAAAGATTGTTTTAATCACATGGATGTCAAAGATAATTATGTCCCTGAAGTAACTGGAATGTGGGGTATAATAAATCCACCTGGATCTAGAAATAATGTTCATACTCACCCATATAACTACTTATCTGGTGTATTTTATTTAAAGGCTCCTAAAAAAAGTGGCAGTCTTGTGTTTCTAGAGCCTAAACCACAGTCAGAGGTACTATCACCCCCCAAAACAGATAAAGCCTCTATACACCTCGCTCACAGCGTACAATGGGAACCTATTGAAAATTCCTTGATTTTTTTTCCATCTTGGTTACAACATGAGGTACAAACAAATAATTCTGATGAAGATAGAGTTATCATCAGTTTTAACATAAATTGGAGAGACGAAGATGCCGATAGTTGAACCTGCTGAATTACTAGGACACATTACAACAAGTGATGGAAGAAGAATTCCTCACTATAAAGTAAAAACTGAAACAACGATTACTCACGCTGATACAGGTGTTGAATATGAATCAGAAGATGCAGCTCAAGCTGATGTTGATAATCCAGGAACTTCTACAACAGCAGAGAAAATTAGGAGAGATGTAAAAGTATTTGCTCCATCATTAGCAGATATGCTAGGCGAAACACCTGAATAATTAAGCACTACAAGTTTCGCACTCTATATCAGAATCTAAACCAGTTAATATTACTTGTTCATCTGAAGTATTATGACAAGCACATCCTTGAAGATGTCTTGCAAAGGCATCACTTAACCTTTCTTTTTCTCGTTCTAATTGTAATAAACGTTCGTGATACTTACTCACCTTATCTACAAGGGTAGCTATAGCCTTCAATACTTCTTGATTTTCCATAATATCTCCTGATTTTTAATTTTTGGGTGAGATCTAATTTAAACATGTGCACCAGATATATCAAGCAATCTTTTATAATTGTTTTCTTGACATGGAAAATATGCTATGAAAGAGCCAGAAAAAAGAATGGAAGATCAAATAAATTATTTAAAAGATTTAAAATATAAAAAATCTAATTATGAAGGTGTTAAAGTTTTTTACGGAAATGATGTTAGAGCGATAAGCGTTCAACCAAAATTTTCTGTTAATTTAACCCCCGGATCTATAATTCTTTTTACTAAGAAAAAAGCACAGAACTATATTCAACACAATTTAAACTTTGAACAACCTGCTGAAGTTGTAAATAAAACTACCCATAAAATTTATCTTAAATTAAAAGATGCAATTTTATCTAATGAAAAAATAGGTGATCTAACTTATTTTGTTAACCCTGGAGAAGACCCAAATGATTAAATATCCTTTAACCTGTATAGATAACTTTTTTGATAACCCTAGTTCAATAGCTAATTATGCCAATAGTTTAAAATTTTATCCTGATCCTGAAGGAAGATGGCCTGGATATAGAAGTGAACAGCTTCATATTATTAATCCAGATTTTTTTTCTTATATATGTATTAAATATTTACGAGCTCATCACAATGAAGCAGATATGAAACATCTTTATTATAAAGCGGATGCTAGATTTCAAATTGTAAATACTAAATACACAGAGGGTTGGATTCATACTGATTACCCTGTAACCCACACTTTTATAATTTATCTTTCTCCTTTGGCCGATTTAAACTCAGGGACATCTTTTTATGAACTTAAAGACGGAGCTAAAACAATACCTAATCCTTACCCTGAAGCTAAGAGAGTATACTATCAAAAAATAAAAGATAATATTCCTTTTACAGAAAAAGAAAAAAAATATTATAATAAAATTCATAAGTTAAATAATTCTCTTTTTTATGAAACTGCTTCTTTAAAAAATATTTTTAATAGATGTATTGGCTTTGATGGCTACATGTGGCATGGAGCCAATAAGTTTGAAACAAATGTTCATCAGGACAGACTTACTTTAATTGTTTTTTTTGATGATGTATCTACACCTACAACAGGTTTACAAAGAAGTTACTCGACACCTTTTACAAGTATGATGTCTTAATGAAAGACTTTAAATATTTTATAGACGGAATATTTCCTACCCCTGTCTATTATTCATATGATGTGAAAAATTTTACAAAAGCAGAATTAAATGCGGTTAATAAACACAGAGAAAAATCATACGGAAATGTTGGAAATACAACAAGCTTAAACACATATGTGCTAGAAACAAAAACTTTTAAACAATTAAAAAGTATTTTACTTAGTCATGTTAATGAATATCTTAGGCAAATTTATGTTCCAGAAAATAAAGATTTAAAACTTTATATTACTCAATCATGGTTGAACTACACGAAGAGCAATCAATTTCATCACTTACATACGCATCAAAATTCTTTTATATCTGGGGTGTTATACATAAAAGCTCATGAAAACGTGGATAGTATTGTTTTAGAAAAAAGACAACCATTAGAAAACATACTTATAAAAGCTGAAAAGTATGGAGTTTTTAATTCTACAGATTGGCGTTACAAAATTAAAACAGGAATGTTAATACTTTTTCCTTCTACTGTTCCACATAGTGTGAAAGTTAAAAAAGATAATGAGGAAAGAATAAGTCTAGCTTTTAATACATACCTCAAAGGAACTTTAGGAAATACAAAAAGTTTAACGGAGTTAAAATTATGATAAATTATAATAATAATTTTTTACATCAATTTATAAAAACATATGATGTTATAAGTGAAGATGTTTGTAAGAGCTGCATAACAACAATAAACAAAAATAAAGATTGGCACCAACATACTTTTTATAATGAAACTGAAAAAAAATCACACGCAAGATCTGGTAAGAATGAATTATCTGTATTGAATTATAATCAAGCTTCTGGAGATCAAAAAAAAGTTATTATGGATGCAATGTGGTTTGCTATTGAAAAATATTTTAAAGAATTAGATACCCCGTGGTTTAGTCAATGGCACGGATATACTGGTATAAGATTTAATAAATATAAAAAAAATAAAAGAATGGCTTTTCATTGTGATCATATTCATTCTATTTTTGAAGGTCCAAGAAGAGGCATTCCTTTTCTTAGTATTTTAGGTTCGTTAAATAATAATTATGAAGGCGGTGAATTTATTATGTTTGATAAAAAAGAATATAAAATAAAAGCAGGACAAGTATTAATATTTCCTTCTTTTTTCTTTTTTCCACATAGAGTTGAGCCTGTTACTAAAGGAACTCGTTATACCTACATATCGTGGGCTTATTAATGTTTGATATTAAAATAATGAAACCTGATGAAATAAAAGTTATTGACAATTTTTTAGATAAAAAAATATTTAAAGATTTACAAGATACTCTATTAAATAAAAATGAATTCCCTTGGTTTTTAAATTACAACAAAGTTAAGGATGATGGTATTACACAATTTACCCATATATTTTATTATGATTTTATTCCAAACAGTGCTTACTATAATAACTTACTTCCTTTTTTTAAAATTATACAACCAAACGCCATAAAAAGAGTTAAAGCAAATTTAACTATAAAAGCAAATAAAGTAAAACCTTATATTCTTCATCAAGATTTTGATGATGATTTAAGTTTAAATCAAATGAAAACAGCTATATATTTTTTAAATACAACAAACGGACCTTCTATATTTGAAAATAATTTTCAAGTTCAAAAAATTGATTCTATAGAAAATAGAATTATTATCTTTCCAACAAAAATTTTACACGCAGGATCTTCTCATACAGATGCACAAGTAAGAGGAGTAATTAATTTTAATTGGTTTTAATTTATTCAGCAGGATCTTTTACCCAACTTGTTGATGATTCATCCCATTTCCAATCAAAAGTATCACTATCATTTGCTGCTGGTTGAGCCACGGGAGGATCCCATATATAAGTTGTTGTATTTAAATTCCAAGAAGGAAAAGGTTTAGGTGCATAAAAAACATCTGCCGATGGATCATATGTCCATCCAATACCAGGATAATTAGCTCTTAATTTTTTACTTTGATCTCCCTCAACTTTATTAGCTGGATCAGACCAATACTTGTTCCTTATCGTGTTATATGAACATTTTTTATATGTTGTATAAGTTCCATATTTAGTACCATTGTGAAGATTTTGAAAAAAAGTTTCACCAAGAGATTCTTGTTCATCACCGTTTTCATCAGTAATAACATCGTTATTAACAACAAAAACTTCTACTACAATATTGTTATCGTCTATTTGTGCAAAATGAGCCATACATAATCCTAAGTTGTTAAGGTTCCTGAACCAGTAAATTTAATAATGGTATTAGTTCCACTTGTTGTTACTGTCGGAGAACCTGTTGTTGTTCCTGAATAATTATCTGTAGGCACACTTAAAATTACAACGCCAGAACCACCAGCACCTGATGTGTCACCGCCACTGTTTCCAGCACCGCCTCCTCCACCGCCTGTGTTTGCAGTTCCTGCTTGTCCATTGTTATTGAAAGTACCACCAGCACCACCGCCACCGGAACCACCAGCACCACCAGCACCACCATTTTCACTAGCACCGCCGCCACCAGCACCACCTGCAAAAGTAGCAGGAGAGCCTTGTATACTGCTTGATCCTCCAGCACCGCCAGCACCCGGCATACTATGTCCTGTTGAGTTTGCTCCAACAGCACCTTTTCCGCCACCGCCACCAGCACCTCTTTGGTTTCCTGGATTTGAGTTTCCACCTGCATTACCTTGACCTGAAGTTCCTGAAGCCCCTGCATTGTTTGGGCCAGGAAAGCTTGAAGCTGATCCCCCTGAACCACCAGAACCACCGGGGTCATTACTACCTCCACCGCCGCCTTTTCCACCGCCGACGCTAGTTATGTTTGTTATTAAAGGTGAACCTACATCAGTATTTGTTCCACCATTTCCATCTACTTGTCCGCCAGAAACAGCAGATCCTCCGCCACCTACGGTAATTGTAAGAGTTCCTCCACTAGTAATTCCTGTCCACTGACCTGTAAGCATGCCACCTGCTCCACCAGCTCCAGAACATCCATTAGAATATCCTTCAGCATTTCCACCAGATCCACCACCTGCAACTGATAAATAATCTATATCATATTCGGCAGATACGCCTCTAAGATCATCCATTGTTATTGCTGCCGGGGCAGAACCAATTCCTGCTAAACTTCGAACCGCCGCAGCGCTCATATTTATTGTAGCAGTTGATGAATTACCTAGTTCGTCGTTTACGTCTGAGAGTGATATTGCATTAGGTGCACTGGGAGTAGGCATTATTAACTCCTTTTTAGTTTATCTATTTGTCCTTGCAAGTCTTTTACACATTCAATTAACAAAGAAGTTAAACGATCATATTTAACAGCTTTAATTCCGTCATCTCTTGTCCCTACTATTTCGGGTAAGACTTTTTCTACATCTTGTGCAAGAACTCCAACATCTTTTTTACGAACAAAATAACCATCTTCTCCGCCTCTTTGATCTATGTAATCTTTTTTCCAATCAAATAAAACACCATTTAATTTTGAAACTAAATCCATTGGTGAAGGGATGTTAATAATGTTTTCTTTAAGAGAAGCATCAGAAGAATAAAAAGCAGTAATATCGTTTGTTGCTCTAATTTCACCTGCTGTTCCTGAAGCTGCTGTTGCAATACCTAAAGAATCTAATCTTACATCATTACCAGCAGTTGAGTTTGAAACAACCATTGTGCCTGCTTGTGCTGGCATTGTAATTGTTACATCTGCTGTTGATGAAGCACCAGCTAAAGTAACTTTATTTGTTCCATTATCTGAGTCTTCATAAAAATCTATGTAACCTGCGCCTGTAGCACCATTTTTAACTTGTGCTCCTGCTGTAAAAATACCTTGAGTTGCAGTAACAGTTGAATTAAATTCTGCTGCGCCTGCTTCAGACATGTCAATTGTTAGTGCAGTAATAGCACCTCCATTGTCATCTCCTTTAATAATAAAATCTTTATCTTGAACTGCTGTAGTTATTACAAAATCCGAAGATGAATTTGTTAAAGTTGCTACATCAGTATTAGCAATTTTAATATCTATTTGATCATCGGTACTTGCATGAAGACTAGTATCAGCGTCAGCATCTAAAATTAATTCTTTTCCATTAACATCTACCGCACTATCAGCTAAAAAACCACCACCATAAGTTCCACCCGCAGCAAAAACATCATACCAGTTTGTGCCATCAGTTGAAACAAGTCTTGTTGCTCCATTAGCTATTGAAATTGTATTACCTGAACCGCCTAGTCTGCAAGTCATTGCATAAGGACCAGAAGATCCTGAATCTGTTGTCGCATTTGTAATTAAATAAACTTTTTGTGTAGCTGGAAATTGTGCTATTCTTACTGCACCGTGTGCACCTGTAAGTCTTACATGAGCATTTCGTGCCTGGTTATTTGCTTGTGATTGAGGTCCATCTCCATTTGTAAGTGTAGTTACTGCTGCATCCCCACATGCAACATTAGTTATTCCAGCAATTGAGTACTCTAATGATTGTGAAAAATTGTTGTTCGTAATAGTTCCCCAAGTTCCTGAATTTGCACCAGTAGCTTGAAGCTCTATTCTCAAACTTGTTGAATATGTTGAACTCATTTAATCTCCTATATAATTATTATTAGTTAAAATAAAGTTTGTCAAAACTTTTATGCAGCTTTATGGACTTCCGTCCAACTTATTGCTGAGTTAGAATCATCTACAACATTCCAAAACGTACCGTAGAGGGTTCCGGTACTACTTGTAGCAGAAACTCCAGTAGGTGTAAAGTCCACACTTACAATAATAGTAGGATTACCAGAATCTGCAACCGCTTGAACGCTTGGAGCCATGTAGCTAGTTTCTTGTGTTTCTTCACCTAATGTTGAAGTCATACCAAGACCAGTTATTTCAATAGAGGTTAAAACAGTGCCTAAAGAAGTTGTTAATTGATTACCACTAGGGAATGCTGTTTTTCCTATACTTGATACTGCGGTTCCTACATAAATATCAAGTTCAGGTTCACTCGCTGCAACAACAGTTACAGTTGAATCACCTGATATTGAGAATGTTCCTATAGATGAAGTAGTTGCGTTACCTGTGACAGATATATTCTGATCAGTAGTAACTGTTTCTGTACCTAAAGAAGTTGTAAGTGCTTGTCCTGTAAGTGCTTGGGATAATCCCACTGCACCCCATTGTTGTTGACCCCATCCAATAGAAGCACCTGTATTAATGTCTGTGTCACGGTTCCAACCAGTTGTTTTTGTTTGGGAGGTTGATTCATCACCTAGTGACGAAGTCATCGCTATACCAGTTACTGATATATTTTGATCAGTAGCAACTGTCTCAGTGCCTAAAGAAGTTGTTAATGCATTACCTGAAGGAGATACAGTAACAAGAGTTGATACTGTTACATCATCAACAGTGCTTGTTAATGCAACACTTGGAGAAGTAATAGCTGCAGTTCCTGTAGCAGTTTCTTCTCCTAAAGAAGAAGTAAGACCAATACCAGTTACGGAAACAGTATTATTACCATTGCCCCATGCACCATTGCCCCAACCAAAACTAGATTCAATATTAGATCCGACATTTAATCCTCGGTTCCAACCTTCTCTAATTTGTATATCTGTAGACGCAGTAGCGCTTACACCAGTGAGCGTTACATTTATGTCTAATTCTAGACTTACATTATTAACACTGGATGTGAGGCTAATACCTGTGGCGTCAACAGTACCACCTTGGTTCCAAGCAGCATTGTTCCAGGTTGACCGCCCCCATCCTGCAAGTGGGGTAGTCATAATTTATCTCCTATGCGATTCTTAAAATTGCAGCGGTTGCTTCAGCAGCAGGGAACGTAATTGTAAATGTTCCTGAAGTTGAAGATTTTACTCCACCGAAATCTAATACACAAACAGAGGCATTTGTAGTTAAACCGGATACAGTTGAACTATTATAAATAACAGCAGCTTGTGCTGAAATAGTTGCGCTTGTGAATGAAACATCGCCAAAGTCACAAACAGCAGTGTCTGTAGATAATGCTGGCGTAACAGATGTTAACGCACCACCACCTTCAGCATAAGTGCCTGATGCACCTACTTCGTCAGTTTGTTGAAATACAGTTGTTGATTTGCTTAAAGTTGCTTCGCTATCGTATAATGCTAGTTTAAAAGCGTTCCCTGTCGTTGCCGTAAAGTTGTGTAGGCCTTTCAGGATCTCCACTTTAAAACTGTTGCATACAGCTTGAGTAATTGCCATAATAATCTCCTATGGGTTCCTTGATTCGAGAGGGATACGAATAACGCCGTCCCGAAATTCGTCTCTACGATCACGCCCCATCTCATATGTGGCTAAAGATTGCATAGACTGATTAAACATTTTATCATAATATTGTATCATATCTGCCGGACCTTTCAAGTATCCAAGTGCTTGTAAAATACAACCATATAATAGCACGTTCGGAGCATTTTGACTTAACCAGGTAGATGTTTGTCCACTTGATAAACCATCAGGCTTGTACGTGTATGCGAGCTCCACAGTAAGGGCAGCATCGGGAGTTGGCGCAATATAATGCGTGTCTTGGTCCCACATAGCATAATACTTAGGGGTACCAGTTGCAGTTCTATCTGGCCAGTATTCATTCATAAACGAAATATCTTTTTGTAGCAAGTAAGTTCTCTCAGGAGTTCCTGAAGAAGCATCATAAATTTGAACATAGCGTGAATTTTGCCAATCACTAGGAAGAGGTAAAAAAGGATTATTTATTGTTAATGTTGCTGTATCGTATTTACGATAATAAGTAAGATCTACTGTTCTCATTATTTGATCCTCAATAGATTTTATAAAAGGTTGTATAATACTATCAGATAAAATATTATTATCTGTTTCTGTATAGTTTCTTACATTATCATTTAAATCAGAATAATCGGTCATGATGTACTCACTGTAACATTTCCTATAAAACTTTGCATCTTAGTTATTTTTGATGGTTGTTGTATACCTAATGGCATCATACTTTTAACAGTAACTACTGAACCATCAGAAAGAGTAGCTGTTTCATTTAAAGCTTCAAAATTATTAGCGGCTATTCCAATTAATCCTACCTCAACAGTAGAATCTACTACTTGAGGTTTTGCATGTTCTAATGATTGTGCATCGGTAGGATGATTAGTAGGATTTAATAAAGGAGATTTAGGCTCGTATTCTGAAACATGAACCCAGGCTCCT
>Ga0208013_1000977_pt1 | contig 14181 bp, 19 predicted proteins | sample 16_taG_FD_184091 | JGI IMG/M metagenome (GOLD analysis project Ga0208013, IMG submission 184091) | Marine viral communities from the Subarctic Pacific Ocean - 16_ETSP_OMZ_AT15313 metaG (SPAdes) (version 2) | ecosystem: Environmental > Aquatic > Marine > Oceanic | place: Pacific Ocean | collected...
CTTCAATGGTTTCAGTTAAATTAATAATATATTTAACCGACCCAAAGGTAGCAGCCAGGATAGATACCACGATGGGTATAATAACAACGAGTTTACTCTTTTGTAAGTCCATTTGTGTCCTTTAATTTCATTTGTTTTTTATGTTCTTGTTCCATAATCGCATCAAAGAGATTATCATTTGTTCGTTGTCTTTTCTCTTCTTTCTTCAGGAATTTCATATCTCTACATTTTTTAGCGACAAGTTCTAGTTCCGGACCCATCTCTATATTTCTATATTTTCTACAAATTTTAAGAAGTTCTATTTGATGTCTAAGTTCGTATCTTTGTTCTTGTTGTTTTTTAAATTTTTTATCGCAAGTATTTCCAAATTTAAAACGAAAGTTTACTCCTACTCGATACTCATGATCTTCATGAGAGCTTGAACCTCTGTCGATGTAATCCATTCCACCTTGTCTATATTCTACGTAAGGAGTGATATCACCAGCATAACAGTCACGCCAGTTTTGGCCAAGGTATTCGTTTTTTGCTTGGGCTGATACACACGCAACTAGAAAGATGACGCCAATAATGAGAGAAGATATTAAATATTTCATCCATCTAGTCGTCCTGTTTCTTTTTTCTCTTGCGAGGCTTCTTGCCCTTAAAATTTTTAAAGTTCGATATCTCATTTTGTATTACCTCAATTTTCATTTTAATCACAACCATGTCTTGTGATAAGGAAAATGATCTTTGTAGTGACCATCCTCCGAGCGCTAATACAATAGCGAGTAAAGCAGTTATTAATTTATCGTTCATCTTAGTTACAATTGTTTTTGTCTAAATCAATTGGTTTGTCTCCATTATAAAACCAAACATAAGATGAGATTTTTGTTCCATCTTGTGTATAGGTGCATTTTTTGCCCACTGAGCAGGCGCTTAATGCAAATAATAATGCAAGAACTAAATATATTTTATTCATTTGTTTCCTTTGTTATTGATGTGTGCTCATATGTTTGTTGTTCCGCGCGATCTTTTTCTTCTTCTACCTGACAACATGTACCTGATTTTTCTTTTTCTTTGGTATGCATATTGCAAGTTTGTTTTTCTTCTATTGGCACGCTTCACACTCCGCATTGTTCACTGTAGCTCCTTGGGGATTACAATTACATTTCTCACAAGGACAGACACCTGTACTATCTGAATGTCCTTTTACATTACAATGACAATTACAAAAACAATCCTTACATTTAGGCATTTTGAATTACCTCGTTACAATTCTTACAAGACTTTTTATATCTTGAATGAGAACCACAATGTTCTGCTTTTGGTTCTGTAACTTCTTGTTTAAGGAAGATTTTTGTCCATAAAGTTTTAATCCATTTAATCATCTTTTTTTTCCTCGATTCCGTAAAAAAATCTATCGGAATCTTCGGTTCTCCATTCCCTTGTGTTTTCTACATTCCATTCCCTTGTTTGAACTTTCCAATCAAATGGTATTTCGTCTTTCACCGTGAAAGATGGAAGACTCCATATCAATCTATTATTGGGTTGAGCCGCATAATTACCATCCTCTAAGGCGAGAATGTGAGCGCACTTATGTTCGTGCGGTATTTCAGAATGTTCTGTATCTACTATATTACTCTCTGGGTGAGCCCAGTCAACCGTAAAAAGATAGTGACCATGATGCCATGCCTTATCTTTTCCAAAATATTTTCCTGATTGTCCGGCTAGGATATCGTAAGTAGTAATAGCAGGATAGTAACTGAAAGAATTCCAAAGCTCCAACTCGTCAAGTCTAGTCCTAGGAACTTTTTTGACATCAAAGCCTCTTTGGATAAAGGCGCTAATCGGTAAACGATAGAAGACAGCACCATTTTCCATAATTGCATGAAAGAGTAAAGCGCGCCCTGTAAGTGATGCCATCCCAAAGATGATACAGTCCTCAACTTCTCCCACATGTCCGGAAAAGTCATATAGATATTCTCTCCTTACCTGCGCATACGTCGCAGGTATGTTTACGTTCAGATATGCCATTTAACATAAAACTCCTAGATTGAAATTATTATTAAAACAACAACTACAGCCGCAGCTATAGAAATTTTTTTATGAGCGAGTGCTAATGCCCATAATTTTTTTGCGTGTTCCATATTTCCTCCTTGTTAATCGTAAATGTCTCCCCAATTTTTACCAAACTCATAGTCTACTTTATTAGGGACTTCTAAATCAACAGCAGATTCCATGATATCAACTATTTTCTTAGCCTGTTTATCATCTTCAATAGATAAATCAAGTTCATCGTGAATTTGAATATGAGCAACTATACCTTCTTTATACAGTTCTAGCATTGATTTTTTTGTCATATCCGCTGCAGATCCCTGAATTAATTTATTTAAAGATTTATAAGTATAAGCTCTTTTAATCCCTGGTCCATGTTCCTTGAGTGCGTCTTCATGAGGTAATGCTTTATGCATTCCAAAACTATTAGGTTCCCATAAATGAAACCGACACAGTCTTCCAAGTAATGTTCTAATTTGTCCACGATCCTGTGCTCTATTGGATGCTTTCTCCATCAGTTGTTTAACAAACGGTACACGACTGTGGTAAGTATTAAATAAGTCCGCTGCTTTTTCTTTAGAAACTCCTAGCTCTGCTTGAAGTTTAGCTTTGCCCATTCCATAAAATAATCCTAAGTTAATTGTTTTGGCCTGGGATCTTGGAATCTCTGCCATGTCTGCAACAGTCTGGTGAAAATCTGATTTAATATTTTCTTTATATGAATCCACTACGGAATAGACGGAGGGTAATTTATAAAGAGATGCATAGTGCACAACGAGTCTTGGTTCCTGTTGATTATAATCAAAACATCCCCACTTACATCCTTCTTCAGGAATAAATAAACTTCGTATCTTGGGTCCAAGATCTTTATTACGTGCTGGAATTTGTTGTAGGTTTGGATTCTGATAACTAAATCTACCCGTCACGGTTCCTCCTCCTGCATTTCTTAATTGGTTTATCTCTGCATGGATTCTTCCTTTGTGTTCGTATCTTAAAATAGAATCAATGAAGGTAGTATGAGCTTTGTTAATTTCTCTGGCTTTAGCAATCATATTAACAACAGGATGTTTATGTTCTTGTAAAAAATTTTTAGTAAAGCTGGGAGCTTGTGTTTTTTCAGTACGATCAAAAGGGATTTTTAAGTTTTCGAATACTTCTGCTATACTTCTTGCCGCCCAGATCTGTGGACGAACATTAGTTTCCCCTTCTATTTTATTTAAGATTTCATTTTCTTCTGCCATTAATTGTTTCTTCATGGCATGAGCTCTTTCAACATCGACTCTCACCCCTTTAAATCTCATATCAACTAGACATGGAAATAAATCGGTTTCTAAATCGAAGATGTCTTCTAGATCTTGATGAATAATTTCTTTCTTAAGTTCTTGCCAAAGACCTAAGGTAATTTCTGCGTCACGTTCTGCATAAGATCCTGCATGCATAGCAGGGAGCTTGTACATTTCGGCTTTAGGATCTATCCCCCATTCTTCAGCAGCTTCCGCAAGTCCTGCTTCATTTTTTCCATAACCTAAGTAATGCCAGGATAAACTATTAAGATCATATCTAAATCTGTTTTCATTCGTGATGGCTGCTGCAATCATGGTGCATACAATGTCACCATTGATTTTAAAACCCAGTCTTCTTAACCAGCATACGTCGTAGATAGCATTGTGAAATATTTTTGTGGAAGGCGAGTCAAGAATATCTTTTAACCAATTCAATACTTGCTTACGATCCATATTTCCTCCACCTTCATGAGCGATAGGAAAATATCCCTTGTAATGTGAAGTAGCCACTGCAATTCCGATTACATCTCCATTACCAATAATAGAACCCGATCCTTTTTTAATAAGATCAGGGTCTTTTGTTTCTAAATCTATTGCAATTTCATCAACCTGTCGTAGGTCTGGAAATTCCGTTGGCTTCACCCATTCTGTGCGAGCTTCAAATTTAGGAATTCTCATTAGTTATGTGGACACCTTTCTTTTAATAATTTTTTTAAGTCTCCAAGTTTTACTTTATTACTAACTACTCCCTTCTTAGACAGGTCTTTCCATTTATTATATCCTTCTATCCAAGTCTCTGGTTTTTTTTCTGCTTCTTCTTTAGAAATGCCTGCATTACGATACTCTTCCTCTTCAGTCATTGGTACTAATGGATAATCTCTTTCAATGATCATATCAATGTAATGTTTAGCTTTTTCCAAATCTTCAACTTCTCCTTTATGTGCATGTCTGCAGATGTACTTAATAGCATTTCCTTCCGCAAATTGCAATTTGTTCTTGTTTATAAATTCACTAGGCTGCATAGCCATATCTTTGTAGTGAGATCCTCCAATCTGTTTATCGTACACTTCCGATGTCATAACCTTTATCCTCCTTTTTTGCCGCCAAAATATATAAGTTTTGTTTAGTACGCGTGACGCCCACATACCAAATCCTGTTTTCTTCATCTTCTTTATCAGGACTTTTTTCTATAGCTTCTCTGATAGTTTTTGTATTATCTAAAATAAGTAAAACGTTATCAGCTTCCCCTCCTTTGGCTGCGTGAATAGTTGATAGCTTTACTCTTGCTTCTTGAGATAATTCTTCTCCGGCTTGTAGCATATCTCTAATATAAAGACTGTCTTCCGGTTCTGTTTCAAAAACATCAAACCATCTTTGAGTATGGCTGTAGCCAAATTCTTTTAAATCATACATTCTTTCTTCTTTGCTAGGAAAATCTTTTCCTAAATACTCAAATAAATCCTTGCACTCGGTGAGCGATAATAAGGATCCATTACTCCATCTTGTAAAATTTTGAATAGCTCCATACAAAAGAGTTTTATAACTTTTTCTATTTTTGTATTGAAAATAAATTCCCATCTCTCTAAGAGTAGGTTTAAGTTTTATTAATTTATCATTGTATCTAGCTAGCACTAACCATTTTCCTTCGTGTAAAGGAACATCTTCAACGGCTGTTCCAAAATAAACATCTCCCTCTTCATCTCTGGCTTTCCATTCTTTTTGTATTCTTCTCTCATCAGGTATTCTACTTAAAATATTGTCAGCAATGTGTTGGACACATTTAGGAACTCTATAAGATTGGGGCAATACTATTTCTTTTGCAGGTTCTTTTTGAAATCTTTTGACATCTGCTCCTGCCCAACCATAAATGGCTTGATCATCATCCCCAGCTAAGATAACATGTTTGGAGTTTTTCTTAAGTATATCAAACATTTTCCATTGAATCGGCGATAAATCCTGTGCTTCATCAATAAAAACTACGTCATATTTTGGACATATTTCGGACACAATGAATTTTTCAATCATGTCGGTGAAATCTTTAAGATAAAAAGATTTTTTGTAATTATCTAATTCATCTCTAAGAATATATAATAAATTTTGATCCAGATCTTGAGAGTACATATCCGTATTGTACTCATCTTCGATGGGTATTTCTTTTATTCTAGCAGCATTAATTATATTAAAGTATTCACTATCTGAATCTACAAATCCTGTTTTTTCCTCTCCATTACTATAGACAGTAACTTCAATTCCTAAACTTCTTCCTATGTCTTCATAATGTTCATCCTGCATAACTTCACTTTTCTTCATTCCTAATTTCCAAAAAGCTAGTGAGTGGAGTGTTCTAAAATGTTTAAGTTGTTTCTCTGATATATTTGGATTCTGATCCAGCATTCTTTCTTTAGCCTCGCCAGCAGCTTTCTTAGTAAAAGCAAAGTATCCTATTTTTTCAATAGGAGTTCCTAGTTTAATAAATGTTTTTGCATAATTTAAAAGACGTGTTGTTTTCCCTGTTCCCGGAGGCCCGAGTATTTTTCTCATCATATAATATCCTTATTGTGTTGAAGCTTAGTGTGATGAATGGGAACGTTTTCAAATTCTTTTATAGAAATTTTTACAACATTCTTGGTAGGAGTATTATAGGCTCCTTTATTTTTAGCAGGGAATCTTTTCTGATCCAGAAACTCAATCTCACAATTTTTATATGTAACTTCCATCAGGGTTCCTGTTTTATCTTCGCTGTACTTCCAGTTTTTAGATTTAAGTTTGTCGAAAAATTTATCGAATTTAAAAAAGGCATGTCCTTCTTCAATAAGAACGGTTCCTGATTTAAATCCGGCATCATTCATTGCTTTAGGTCCATTAATTTTAGCGTGAAGAACATCATGTAATTTTTCTTTAGAGCTTGTACCTATAGGAGGATTAACTATTTTTTGTGTTTTCCATAAAGCATCAAGAACCATTTGATCCTCATCACCTTTAATAATGGGTGGGGGAAACCCTGCTGCTTTCGCTATTGCATTTCTTCTTTTACGTTGGTCATTCACGTGTTCCACCGATCGACAATGAACAGTAGCTGTGCCAATGCCATCTGGTTTAATAACATCAAATTCATATTCTGGTTCGGGATCTAAATCTATTTTTTTTAAATTAGTTAATTCAGGGTAGGTGCCTTTGGATCCTGCCAAGACTCCATATTTTTTCTTTACACATATTCCTTTTTTACAGTGATCATTAATAGGGCTTTGAGTACAAGTGTATCCTTTTAAAGATTTAGCCCAGGACCTTACCTTAGCTCCTAAAAATTTATCATCCCATGCATTAGCATGTTGTTCTGCAAAATATTTTACTGGGGCGTTCTTAACTTTTTGTTTCCAAGTATCTTCAAACTTCATCTTAACAAAGACATGGTAGTTATACATAAATCTATCCTTGCCATCGAATTGAGGATCTTTCATTATAGTAGATAGGGTAGCTAGACATGGAGGACCATCTTTAAAATCGTCATCCGCTCCTTCAAAAATCTTTTTATCAATACCGTCAGTGATAGAATTTAAATCATCGCGATTCACTAGATTCGATTTAACTAAAGTTATAAAATGATCGAAGGTAAATTCAGTTCCGTCTATGTTTAATGCTCTTCTTTCTAGTTTATTAAAATAAGGGAGATTAATAAATTGTCCGGGTCTCAATCCCCCGCTCTCGAGATCTCGAGTTAGTTGAGTTTGTTTTGGAAAAATTTCCGTGTCTGGTTTTAATTTAAAGAGAGGTAGAAGGTTAGTTAGAAAAGCTTTTAATGCGGCGGCATCTATAAATTCTTTCATAAAAATATATAAATGAATCCCTTTACTTTTGGATAGAATAGGGATGAGCGGTAATTTGTATTCTTGAATTTTGTCTATAATAAATTTCTTGTCGAAGTTCTCGTAATTAGAAGGATCTATATCAATGAGACCAAATTTAGTTTCGCCATCTTCATTACATGGTTGTATTCCAATAGATTTTTTACCGTTTAAATGATCAAAATATACCTGGTCGGTAAGTTCCTGATAATTCCAACGATAGTCTCCCGGCTTGAGACGCAGTTTCCCGCTGTCAGGATCAACGTAGGCATTCTTAATATTAGCGACACCATACGCTCCTCTATAGCCATTAAATATCTGTATATATTCCTTCTCCATAATTATCTTTCATGAGGGCGGGTTAAGTCTCCCGCTCCCGCCCCCTTTTAACCGACTAATCGGCTAAACTAGAAATGCGAGTCGGACCCTTTTGGTTTTTCTTCCCCGTGTTTTACTTTAACACTTCCTTTGGAAATGTTATCGGAAAACGTTTTAGCTTGTTGATAAGCTGAACTTTCGGTAACTGGTCCTACCTTACTTACTTCCCAACCAAACCATGTGCCTTTATCATTTGACATCTGGGTTGTTTTTAGTCTGTAAATATGGCTAAAAGATGCCGGAGTAAATAATCCGTTCTTCCCTTTTAGTTTTAAACCACTCATCATTGAGTTCCACTTTCTACTAATTTTTAATTGAGTAGATTTCATAGAGATCAACGCTGTTGATGGACTATCACCTAAGATAATTACAAAGTGAGATGCAGTTTTTTCAATATAATTACCGTTAGGTAATCTATCTTTATAATTGGCATCTGGTTTTGTTTTAGAAAGAATGTCAGATGAAGATGGGTAGATTCCAATTGGTGCACCTAGACCTTCTCCTCTATCCTTCCATTCGATGTATTCAAGTTTATAAAAACATGGAATAACATTTATGCCTTCCACACCATTATATAACTCTCCAGTCACGGAATTAAAAATCATTCCGGGTTCTGCACCTTCGACATATTTACCATCCCTTTTGTTTACTTCAGGTGATAACTGTCCAAGGATTTTTAAAAAAGGAAGAGCTAAGTCTTGCTGACCTATTGTGCCCAGTCCTTTTGCTGCATCTTCCTCAAATATATTTGCTGGAAGTGGTGCAGACTTTTTTTGTTGTACTTGGTTCATGTTTATTGTTTCCTTGTTATTTTTGTTCTGTTGCCTGTGAACAAGTTAAAAAGATCAGATGGCATTTCTTGTCCAGCTTCTAGACGCTCTCTGACCAATGCTTTAAGTGTCATGGGTTCAACCTTTAATTTCTGGACAGGTTCGTACCCTTGACCTTTTGCAAGGATAGCATAATCGCTAGCCTTGATATCTTCGTTACGACCAAAAGCAACAGTAACCTCATTTTTAATAAGATCACCTAGGCCGTTATCGCGAAGCCATTTAAATGCTTCTTCCCTTTTTTTAATTGGGATTGAAGCACCGTAGACGGGTTTAACTTCAACTGAAGTTCCGTCTGCTAATTTTAATGTAGAGATATTCATTTCCTGCATCATTGTAGGAATGATCTCTCCTGAAACTAAATCGACTTTTCTTTTCAGTTCCTTCAGCTCTTCCTCTTTGCTAACTAATAAATCCTCTAGATCTTTTAGTTTAACAACTTGATCAGATAATTTATCAGATTCATTTACTGAATCCAAATCTTTTCTCTGATCCTCTTCATAATTAATACTACTCATTAATTTCTCCTTTCTCGTGTAAGTTTATAGTTATAGGATAATATTGTCTTTCTTGTTTATCCCATTTCAATAAGTTGTATTTTCCATTTGTTAAGTCAGCAGCAATAGAACAAGCAACTCCAATAATTGCGGGGTCGCCTGTTAATAATAAATAATCCTTGGGTCTGTAATCTTTTAAAAGATTTCTCAATTTAAAAATTAGAGGGCCAGGAGAAAATATTATTTGAGAGAATTCTGGTAACAGAAATTTAAATCTTCCGTACTTAGAAGCACTCATAATATTAATTTTAGGAGTCCCTGCTTTCGTACCTGGTATTTCTTGAATAACATATACGATAGACGGTATCTCTTTAAGATCTTTATAATCTATGCTTTCTGACATCTTGACAATCTATATAGTTTATCCTATATATGATGTCAATAGAAAGAAGAAAAAAATGAACTATAAATTTAAAACGAAGCCGTACAGGCATCAGATTAAAGCGTTAGAGCTTTCATGGGAAAAGTCTTATTTTGCGTACTTCATGGAAATGGGTACGGGTAAGTCGAAAGTTCTTATTGATAATATAGCAATGCTCTATGACGCAGGAAAAATTAACGGGGCTCTTATTGTTGCTCCTAAAGGGGTAATTGGAACTTGGTATAACCAAGAAATTCCGGAACATTTAGCCGACCACATTGAGAAAGAGACCGTCTTGTGGCAAGCTAATATTACTAAAGGACAGTCAAGAAAATTAGGTACTTTATTTAAGACAGGAGAACAGCTTCATATTTTAGTAATGAATGTGGAGGCTTTTTCAACCCAGAAAGGAGTTGATTTTGCAGCAAAATTTTTATCTTGTCATAACTCCCTAATGGCTATTGATGAAAGTACTACTATTAAAAACCCAGACGCTAAGAGAACTAAAAATATATGCAAACTAAGTGAGTATTCAAAATATAGAAGAATTTTAACAGGGTCCCCTATTACTAAATCTCCTTTAGATTTATATAAACAGTGTGATTTCCTAAGTCCTGAGTTATTGGGCCATAGTTCTTATTATACTTTTAGAACGCGTTATGCTGTTATGAAAACGGCTAATTTTGGAGGGCGATCTGTTCAGATCGTAGTGGGTTATAGAAATCTCGATGAATTATCAGAAAAGTTAAAACCCTTTTCTTACCGAGTATTGAAAGACGATTGTTTAGATTTACCTGCTAAAACTTTCATGAAAAGAATTGTTAAATTAACTCCTGAACAAGAGAAGGTTTATAAACAAATGAAACATTTAGCCCTAGCAGAAATGGAGGGGAAACAAATGACAACTGCTACCGTATTAACCCAATTAATGAGACTCCAACAAATCAATTGTGGCCACTTCACTGCAGATGATGGAACAATTAAAGATATAAAAAATAATAGAATTACCGAGTTAATGTCTACTGTAGAAGAGATACACGGAAAGGTTGTTATATGGGCCCATTACCAGTACGACGTAGCAACAATTGTAGAACACCTTAAAGAAGAGTATGGGGATAACTCTGTCGTTACTTACTATGGTCTTACTCCGATGAATGAGCGCCAAGGGAATATTGAAAAATTTCAAGATTTAAAGAGTCCTGTGAGATTTTTGGTAGGAACAACTCAGACAGGAGGCTATGGTATAACTTTAACAGCTGCTTCAACCATGATATATTACTCTAATGGTTATGATTTGGAAAAACGCCAACAATCCGAAGCAAGAATCGATAGAATTGGTCAACATTTCCCAATGACTTATATTGATTTGATGGTAGAAAATACCGTGGATGAAAGAATTGTTAAGTCTTTAAGAAAAAAAGTAAATATTGCAACTCAGATAATGGGAGAAGAATTAAAAGCATGGATCTAAGAGAATATAGTCTTCCTTCTCATACTTTAATGGGAGGATATTATTTTCCTCACTCTATCTGTGATGGATTAATAGAAGTTTTTAAAAAAAATAAAAGTCACCAGGCAGCTGGAGTGGTAGGTCCTCCTTTAAGAATTGATCCAGAGGAAAAAATGTCCACAGAAGTAGCCATTGATCCTAAATATGATGATCCTTCCTTTATTAATTATAAATCTTATTTAGAAAAAGCGATTCATCAGTACGAGAAACAATATCCAGAAATAAAAGAGTTCAGTAAATTCGGAATGAAAGAGTGTTGTCAGATTCAACATTATAAACCAGGAGAAGGATTTAAAAAATGGCATTTTGAAAGAAGTAGTAAAAATGAAAATCGTTGTTTAGTCTTTATGACTTATTTGACCGATGTCCCTGATGCCGGGACCCATTTTAAATATCAAGATTTAACAACGCCTGCAGAAAAAGGCTTAACGCTTATATGGCCTACAGATTTCACTCATACACATAAAGGCCAAATTACCAAGAAGCATGAAAAATATATCCTAACCGGTTGGCTAGGATATATCTAGTCCTACGTTTTCTGGGAGTATAGTAAAAGTTTACCCAGAAATTTTTGGCCTTTATTTTTATTTTACTGCGATTTTTACGGGTTCTTCTCGATCTGGAAAATTGTACTTTAGTTCCACTTTCAACATTCCGTCTTCAAGCTTAGATCCCAACACATTCACATATTCTGACAATTGTAATTGTCTTCTGAATGAACGTTTGGCTATTCCCTTATGAACAAATTCTTCTTTGTCATCAGAAGCTTTTCCATTAATAGATAAGACATTGTGCATGACTGAGACATTTATATCAGATTTTTTATAACCTGCTAAAGCCATTTCAAGCACGTACTTATCCTTACCCACTTTCATTATATTATAATGGGGAAAGCCGGTATTTATTTCAGGCAACATATTGAAGTCCTCAAAGAACCTCTCGAAGCCTATTGCATTGTTTAGGAAATTTTTAAAGTTTATTAGATCAGTCATAGTAACCTCCTTGTTAGACAGTTAATAATAAGAGCCCCTAAAGCACTCTTAAATCTATATATAAACTATTTATAATAAATTGCAAGTAGCATTAAGAATAGAACCAATCCTTGGTGTCCATTAAAAAAGCTATTCATTCTTCTATATAATCTAAACATAGTTGACCTCCTACATAGGTTGATAACAAGTCTTATTGTTTTCATCTCTATAAGCTTTCAAGTATTGTTTTCTATTATTACCTTCTGAATATGAACAGTGCACCCAGCCTGAGTTCGGATCTGATTCTTTCCAGTACTCGAGAATGAGTTGGTCATAGTCTAGGTTTTCGTGGATGTAATCTGCTAATTCTTTATTAGATACTCCAAAGATTTCGAAGTCCGCCGCCTGGCCTTTTGCATGCTGCGACGTGATTTTTGAACCGATGGCTGTACAGAGCTCGGGAGAGCGATATCCGCTAGAAACGGAAACTACTTGACCAAAATGGTCTCTAATAGGCTGTAGGATCGACGCACAGAGCGATTTCAGGTTGTCCTGGTGGGTAGGACTAGGGGTATTATCAATGCCTTTTCTTTCGGCTGTTTGGCTGGCTGTCAGCTCTTTTAAACTAAAATTATTACTTAGCTTCATCTTCCTTCTCCTTTTTCTGCATTTTATCTAAGTCGTCTGTTGTATATTCTAACTTCTGCAATGCTCTTTTTAACGCAGAGTCTTTTGCTTTGCAAGCATCGGTCAGTTCATTAACCTGCTCTTTAAGTACTCGCACTTGCTCTTTGTACTCAGCGATAATCTCTTGGTAATCTGCTTTGGACATAGTTAGTTAAGAACTTAGCTTCGACCAAACAGTATATCTATTTTCTGTTGGTTTGTTAAGCCTGAAAGTGTATTAGTTTGACCCCCAGAGTTAACGGCTTGAGGGTTTATACTAGGTAAATTAAGAGAACTCAAAGCGTTTGTATCACCACCTGGAGTAGTGAAGGGTAGTCCTAGCCCCATAGGGACAAGCGGATTCTGTATGTCAGGGAATAATTCATCCAAAGTAAGAGTAGATAATTGATTGTCAATTTTCTCAATAGCCGCGTAAGCTTTATATAAAGGATTCGGAACCCCCATTTCATCGGCATGAGTTTGGAAAGCCTCATCTACTTTTTGAGAAATTGTGTAAGGTCTAAATTCTCCTGCATCAATAGCATTCTTTTCAACATTAGATACTCTGTCTAGAGCTTGGTCATATTTTTCTTCTGAGATTCCTAATATTCTTGCAGCATCCATATCCAGTTTAAGATCCTTTTTAACTTGGAACAGAGATCGATTCGCATTGATGTAAGCGTCTACAATTTCTTGAGGTTCAATCGGTCCACCTTTTAAAGTCACTCGGGTAAATAAAGATCCAGATTTTCTAACACCCTGTTGATAGTCCGCTACTTTATACTTCATCGTTCGACCTGGGTTAGCAGCAACAGCTCTGAATCCAAAGAGTCCTGCGAACTCATCACCGAACTCATAGGTTTGTCCATACTCATCGTACTTTCCTTTAGTCACAACAGTGATAGGTTTTATCGTTCGACTTAATCTTTTAAGTTGAGGATAAGAGAAAGGCATCTGAGCGTCTACTAAATGTTTAAAGATTGCATTGGCTTTATTCCCACCGGTATCGTTAGGATTATAAACTTCAAAGCCATCTCTTGTTTTGCCTCCTCTCATAATAATATCGGAAGCAGCTTCGGTCCAAATGGATTCACTAATAAAGGGTTGAGCAAATTCTGACATCGCTGTGAACATTCCCTTCATGAAATCATCCATGATCCCATCGTTATCTTTTCTTCCATCAGCCACAGAATTGATGACCGATTGTACCGGTCGGATCAAAGTATCATAGGCATTGGCATGAGAGAAATCGACGTACTTAAACTCTCCTGTTTTAGGATCCTTGATAGGAAGGATCGTTGAATTTTTAGACCAGTCCGCTACGTATCTTCTAATGGCTGCTTGTTCTTCATCGGTTACATTGTAAAGCGCTTTGAACATTTCAGTCGTTGCATAAGGGATAGCAGCTACTGTTAAACCAAAGCCCATGAGTCTTTGATAACCGAGAGCCTGAAAAGGTTTAAACTTCTTGCCATTCGCTAGAACTATTTCAAAATTAATATCTCTCAAAGCTCGTTCAACAATGTTCGTTCCTGTTCTTGCAATCTCTGCAGGGAATGATACGAAATTTCCTAAAGGTAATTTACGTGTGCTCTTAACAAAGTCTGAAACGAAATCGTAGTTGGGAATATTGTTCTTAACAATGTCGGCTGCTTCTCTTTCCAACCAGTCATCGGTTAAGTTAATTGTTTCACCAGCAGCATTTTTAAAAGTCTGATTTAAATTTTTAGTAAGTCCTATGCTTCTAAA
>Ga0208013_1000983_pt1 | contig 14148 bp, 11 predicted proteins | sample 16_taG_FD_184091 | JGI IMG/M metagenome (GOLD analysis project Ga0208013, IMG submission 184091) | Marine viral communities from the Subarctic Pacific Ocean - 16_ETSP_OMZ_AT15313 metaG (SPAdes) (version 2) | ecosystem: Environmental > Aquatic > Marine > Oceanic | place: Pacific Ocean | collected...
CTTTTTTAGTCATTTTATTTCCTTTGGTTAGTTATATTATTAACGGTTATAGGTATTCCAGCACTAATGAACGAACCGTTCCAAATGCATTACCTATAACCTAATTTTTAAAGTGCTACCAAATCAACCGCGGTTGAATTGCTTGCGGTTGGTTGGTATAAAATCAGCGCGTCATCAACTGATACCCTTCTTTTTACCGAAGACTCATTCACATGTCAAGCGTTTTTATTTTATTTGGTGAAAGATTTTTTAATGAGCATACCGCCAGCCTTTTAAAATTCTGGGCTTGCGCCGATGACATCAACCGAAAATTATTTAATTACTTAAAAATGTTGCTACAAAGCCAAAAACGATGGTAACGCGCGCGTAATAGCATAAAAATTTCACACTGTCAACGATTATTTTTTTTTGTTTACCAGAATCCCAGTCATATTACACGCCTGTCCGCGCGACTGAGAGATTGTGCGCGTGTGCGCGGTAAAATATGCGCGCGTGTGTGAGCAATCATAGGGGGTAGGCATGCCACCCCCCGCCCCCGTAGTGTAGTTATAGCAATGTTATACATTTTACGCCAAAAAAGAATGTTAACCAGTTACTTGACAAATGCAGAAAGCTAGTGTATACTTAATATACTATTATAATAACTAATATTGGGAATACCTTATGATACCAGCGGTTGTAAAGAAAGATGGAAGAGAGTATACGGAGAAACAAGAGAAGTTCTTGGATGCTTTGTACGAAGACCCCCTTGGAAACATTAATAATGCTATGGTTAAGGCGGGATATAAAGAAGGTGCAGGGTCTACTGCGCTAGTTAAGTCCTTACAGAAAGAAATTGTAGAGATAGCTACGCTGATTTTAGCGCGGAATGCTCCAAAAGCTGCTAATAAGCTTGTAGATATTATGGAAAGTAATATACCTATACCTCAAGCTAACCAAAAACTAAATGCTGCACAGAGTTTGCTAGATAGAGTAGGTGTTATTAAAGAAGCAAAGGTAAGTGTAGACCATACAGTCACAGGAGGTATCTTTGTGATGCCTGCAAAAGATAATATAACTATAGATATGGAAGATGCAGAGGTAATCAATGACTAGTCTACTACAAAAACAAGATAAAGAGATAGTGTTAGTAAGAAAGAAGGGTTCTACTATACCATTTGGTTACAAAGATTCGGAACACCACGAAGGTTTCTACGAACCTATAGAGTCTCAGTTAGATGCTCTAGATGAAACTGCTGGTTATGTAAAAAATAAAGCATTGTCATTGCGTGAAGCTTGTGATTACTTATATTTTAAGACAGATAGAAAGATTAGTCCAGCGGGTTTAATGAAAGTAATAAATAAAAGATATAAATCGCTTGACATTTCATAAATTATTGTGTATAATATTCTTATAGAATATCTGAAAGAGCAATTATTTTATTAATTTTATAAACAATTAAAATAAGGAACTTCTTAAAGATACTCTTTAGCTAATAAGGAATTTAATAATGGCAAATACAAATAAGAAAAAAGGTTTATACGATAATATGAATGCTAGAAAGAAAGCAGGTACAAGTAGAAGTAAAGCAAACTCTACTATTAGTGATTCAGCTTATGCAAAAATGAAAAAAGGATTTAAGAAGGGTGGCAAAGTTAAGAAATGACTGTTGTTAGTTACATAAGCCTTGATGAGTTTAAAAAGAAATACCCTGACTTAGATATAGAACAGTACGCTGTTGTTGATGATAAAGTAAAACTAAAGGCTGATGGAACTCCTGCTAAGAAAAGAGGATTTAAAAAAGGGGCTGTTAGACGCTTCAGCAAAGTTAAGGGAGCAAATAAAAAAAAGAAAGCTAATAAAAAAATAGCGAGTAAGAAAGTAAAGACCGCTACTAGAGCTGCAAAGAAAGTAGCAAGCAATCCGAAAAAGAGTATAATATCTAAGGAAGCAATCAAAGGTGCTAACTTAGCGGGCAAGAGGATACTCTTTGAACCAAACCCCGGACCGCAAACAGATTTCCTCGCCGCCCCTGAGAAAGATGTTTTGTATGGTGGCGCAGCTGGAGGCGGTAAGTCTTACGCTATGTTAGTTGACCCATTACGATACGCACACAGAGAACAACACAGAGCATTAATACTAAGACGCTCTATGCCTGAACTTAGAGAACTCATTGATAAGAGTAGGGAGCTTTACCCCAAGGCTTTTATCGGAGCTAAGTTTAGAGAAGTGGACAAAATATGGAAGTTCCCTTCTGGCGCTACTATTCAATTCTCCTTCTTAGAAAAAGATTCAGATGTATATAGATTCCAAGGACAAGCCTACAGTTGGATTGGCTTTGATGAAATCACTCACCTACCCACCGAGTTTGCGTGGAACTACTTAGCCTCTCGACTAAGAACAACAGACCCAGAAATACAAACCTATATGCGTTGTACTGCGAACCCCGGCGGTAGCGGAGCAGCGTGGGTAAAGAAAAGATATATAGAAGGAGCGCCAGCCAATGAAACCTTCTTAGGTAAAGACGGTGTGTTTAGAAAGTTTATACCTGCTTTACTACAAGATAACCCTTACTTAGCAGACACTGACTACTTAAAGATGTTAGAGTCTCTACCTCCAGTACAACGAAAACAATTACTAGAAGGTAACTGGGATATTAATGAAGGTGCAGCGTTTGTAGAATTTGACACAGAAAAACATATTATTCCTCCTTTTGCTATACCTCCTAGTTGGTCAAGACTTAAAGGAGTTGACTACGGTTATTCTGCGGAGTCTGCTGTGATATGGGCAGCGGTTGACCCAGAAGATGATACACTTATAATATATAGAGAACTATATCAAAAAGGATTAACTGGTGAGGATTTAGCAGAACGCATAACAGCTTATGAAGAAGATGATGCTTATTCTATACCGGGAGTGTTAGACGGTGCAGCTTGGAATAGAACTGGCTATACTGGTCCAACAATAGGAGAGATACTTGTTAGAGCTGGACATAAGCTAAGACCGGCTGATAAAAATAGATTAGCGGGTAAAATACAAATACATGAAAGATTAAAACCTAATAAGATAGATGGTAGACCTAAGATGCAAATTTTTAACTCTTGTCCTCATCTTATTAGAGAATTACAAACAATACCAGTTGATAAGATAAGACCAGAAGATGTCGATACAAAAGCACCTGACCATGCTTATGATGCACTGCGTTATTTGATAATGTCAAGACCAAGAGCAAATGTTCACCAAGACATGTTTGAATTTAAACGAAACCTAGATACAGCACAACCCGTAGACGAAGTATTCGGATATTAAATTTATTTTGTCTTTAGGGGTTGACAAAACCTTTAAACCGTTGTATAATGTATATCTATTGGTTTTACTTAAATTTTGTGTAAATGGCTGAGAAAAAAATACAATACGATATTAACGAATCTGAACAGCCGTTTGAATCGGCTGATGACTTTGCTAGTATGTCTGAAGAAGAAATACCAACAGAACAAAGCGAAGTATTTATTTCTAGATTAGCTGGTTTAGTACAAGAAAAATTTGAATCGGCTGAAAGAGGAAGACAAGATGATGAAGGTCGTTGGTTAAACTCTTATCATAACTACCGCGGTATTTATAATAAGAATGTTAAGTTTAAAGAAAACGAAAAGTCTAAAGTCTTTATTAAAGTTACTAAGACTAAAACTCTTGCAGCTTATGGACAACTTGCCGATGTAGTTTTTTCTGGCGCAAAGTTTCCATTACAAATACAAGAGACTCCTTTACCAGACGGCATTGCGGAATACGCGCACTTAAATCCTTTACAAGATGACCTTGGCGGTCCTTTAGATATCTCACCAGAGTTGGAAGGTAATCTAGATTACTCAGGACAAGAAGGAATAACAAATGATAATGTAGGTAACTTCAATCCCTACGATGTCGGGTTTGCTGGAGATGGTAACGAATTAAAGCCCGGCGCAATACAAACAGATTCAGATAAGTTCCTTGGTTCGTTAGAAGACGAATACAAAAACAAAGACGATGAAGTAGTTATAGAAAAAGGAGCAGCTCGTTCTCCTGAAATGCCACAGATACAACCGGCACAAATCGCAGCGAGAAGAATGGAGAAGTTAATCCATGACCAGATTGAAGAATCAAACGGCACAACGGAGTTGCGTAATGCGTTATTCGAAGCGGTACTTTTGGGAACAGGCATCGTCAAAGGTCCGTTTAATTATAATAAGACATTACACTCATGGGAAACTAAAGAAGACGGTACGAGAGCTTACAACCCGGAAGCAGTAAGAGTACCGCGTTTAGAGTTTGTTAGTGCTTGGGATTTCTATCCTGACCCTAATGCAACTTCAATGGATGATGCAGAGTGGGTTGTACATAGACATAAGTATAACAAGTCTCAACTAAGAGCATTAATGAATCGCCCTTTCTTTGACAAAGAAAAAATATTAGAATGTATAAGACAAGGATACAATTATAATAAGAGGTCATTTGAAAATGAAATAAAGCTAGATAACAATACTAGTTGGAATGAAACAGAAAGATACGAAGTACTAGAGTACTGGGGAGTAATGGATGCAGAGTTTGCTAGAGAAGCTGGACTTAGTGTTGACCCTAGTATAGATGATTTAGAAGAAATACAAATCAATGCTTGGGTTTGTATGGGCAAGATTTTAAGACTTGTCTCTAATCCTTTTAAACCATCGCGTCTACCTTACCACGCATTCCCTTATGAAAAGAATCCTTATTCTTTCTGGGGTGTTGGAGTTCCAGAGAACATGGAAGACGCACAGCAGATTATGAATGGTCATGCAAGAATGGCTATAGACAATCTAGCACTAGCAGGGTCTTTAGTATTTGATATAGACGAAGCGGCTTTGGTTAGCGGTCAGTCTATGGAAATATATCCCGGCAAGATATTTAAAAGACAGGCGGGTATGCCCGGTCAGTCTATATACGGATTAAAGTTTCCTAACACAGCACCAGAGAATATGCAAATGTTTGATAGGTTTAGACAACTAGCAGACGAAGCAACAGGAATACCTTCCTACTCTCACGGTAACACAGGTGTTCAGGGAATGACACGAACAGCATCAGGTATGTCAATGCTAATGGGTGCAGCCTCTTTAAACATTAAGACGGTTGTAAAAAACTTAGATGACTTCCTGTTAAAACCATTAGGTAAAGCTTTTTATCAATGGAACATGCAATTTTATGAAGGAGAGTTAAATGTTACTGGAGACCTTGAAGTTAAAGCTACAGGAACTAGTTCACTTATGCAAAAAGAAGTTAGGTCTCAAAGACTCACAACCTTTTTACAGTCAGTACAAAATCCCGCTGTTGCGCCTTTTGTCAAGGTGTCGAAAATTATACAAGAACTTGCTTACAGTCTTGACTTTGACCCCGAAGAAATAATTAACTCGCCTGAAGAAGCGGCGATTTATGCGGAGATTATAGGACTACAGAATCAACAACCTGCGCCAGAAGCAGCTCCACCGGGAGATGTGACAGGAACAGGGGATGGTAACATAGGTACAGGAGCAACGCCACAACCGGGCGAAGAGCAGTTTAGTGGTTCTACTTCTGCAAATGTTCCACCACAGATGCAGATGCCACAAGGCTAACAATGGATATTAACAAGTTAAAAAGTCTGGTGTCATCTCCTACTTGGCATTTATTTGAAGAGTATTTAGAAAAAGAAAAACAAATGAATGTTAACAGAGTTATGAACTCTACCGAAGATAAAGAAATCTGTAAGGCTCAAGGAAGATACGCTTTAGCAGAACAAATATTAAAAATAAAAACCACACTAATGAAAAAATAATATGGGTGTCGCAACTTCAAAAGATTCTTTACGCAAAAGATGTATTGCCGGAGATAGAGAAGCATGTGAAATGTTGGGATTTGCAACACCATTACAATACAGGGGAGTACAAATGGCACAAGGCGGATTACTAGCAGACTCAGCAAGAAACTGGAGAATGGAATCAACTTATCCAGAAACAGAAAAAGGAGAAGCTAGGAGACTAACAAAAGAGGCTGTGCCAGTAACTGAAAGGGAGGAAGCATTTATGTATAGTCCATTAAAAACAGGATACGCTGAAGGTGGAGAGGTAGACGCTTTTGATACAGCTGGTTCTATGTTACAACCAGAAGTACCTTTAAACTTTGATGATGAATCCATGATGATGGAAGATGACATGATGATGGAAGATGACATAATGATGGAGCAAGAAAGCGGTCTAACAGCAGAGCAAGAACGTGTTCTAGCCGAAGCCATGTCTGACTATCCTGAACTAGAAGACATATTAGATACTCTAGGCAGTACAATGGGAACAGGAGAATTTACTGGAGCGGGCGAAGTAGAAGGACCGGGTACAGAAACAAGTGACTCAATACCGGCACAGTTATCTGATGGTGAGTTTGTTATAACAGCTAAAGCTGTAAAGCAATTAGGTGTAGACAAGCTTAGAAAGATGATGGCTAAAGCCGAAGCAGACTATGACGAAGGCGAAGCTAAACAAGAGTATGCACAAATGGGTGACGAAGGGTTTGCAGCTGGTGGTTATTCTTTAATGAAAAAACCTAAGTATGGTTCATATGCCAAAGGAGGAAGTGTTCCAGATGATTCTTTAGGTCCTCGCAGACAAACATATAAATACAACACATTAAAAAACTGGCTTAAGCAGGGAGCAATAACTGAAGACCAAATAATACATTTAAGTGGAGATAACTTTAGAATTAAAGGTCGAATAAAATTTGGTCATGGAGGCGCAGTAGATGACCATATGTATAGAAACCAATCTAAAGAAACTTTAGGACAAAAGGCTAAAGGCTTGGGTCAAAAAGCTTTAGATATAATGGAAAAAGTTTTAGGTCCACCAGTAGATAAAGCAATTGATGCTTTTAATACACCTTCAAGTTCAATAGATACAGACACAGATTATGAAGGTATTGCAAGAATGAAAGCAGAAGAAGAGTTTACAAATAGAAATCGTGCAGAGCAATTAGCTCAAATGAGGGCAGATTCTATTTTAGATAAAAAAGGAAAAATGAATTAACTAACTAACTACAAAACACCGAAAAGTATTATCGAGATACGTTTCGACTTTGTAGTGACAACCCCAGAGCTACCTTAATTGCACTCTGGATTTTTAAAACCCCGAAAGCTACCCAGCATTGTGCTGGCACTTAATGGAGGTCAAGATGACAAAAGCAACAGAAAAGCAAGAAGAAGTACAAGCAACACCAAATCCTTATAACAAAAAAAAGAAATGGGATAACAGCAATTCAAAAGCCGATACTGGTTTTCAAAGCGCTGATGACTCATTAGCTTATGTAGCGGATAAGAAAGAAGCAGTTATTTCCAGTGGCGCGCCTATATTAGAAAAAGAAGAGGAAGCCAAAATAATTGAAGAAGCTCAAGCTACAGACAGCGATTCTTTAAAAGAGGAGAAGATTGAGAAATATAAAAAAGTCGACTTCAAAAAGCGTTATGATGATTTAAAGAAACATTATGATAGAAAATTAGGTGATTGGAAATCTAAAGAACAAGCTCTTAAAGCAGAGATGCTCGCTGGACGAACCACCTATGTAGCCCCTAAAACCCCAGAAGAACTGGCAACTTTTAGAGAGGACTATCCTGATGTTTTCGATGTAGTAGAAACAGTAGCTCATATGAGAGCAGAGGAACAGCTTGCATCATTGCAAGAACAAGTTTCTCAGTTATCAGAAAAAGAGTCAGTAAGTAATAGACGAGCGGCTGAACAAGAGTTATTAAATGTTCATCCGGACTTTAAAGCAATCAGAGATTCAGAAGATTTTCATGATTGGGCTAGAGTACAACCTGAAGCAATCCAAGATTGGATTTATAAAAATACAGGTGATGCGTCTCTTGCTGGTAGAGCTATTGAACTATACAAACTCGATGCGGGTATTTCTAATAAACCTACTGAAGCTAAGTCAAAAACAAAGAGTCCAGAAGTTGACTCTAGAGGAAGCGCTGCTGATGCAGTGTCGGTAAAAGCTAAAACACAAGACCCGACTCCTCAAGAGAAAACATGGACAACCTCAGAGATTGCTAATCTTTCTATAGACCAATATGAGAAGTTTCAACCTCAGATTGATGAAGCTTTTAAAGAAGGTCGAATAGTAAATGGTTAGCTTTATTAAGTAAACCAATAAAGGTTTTCACGCATTACTAAAATAATGTTTGTTAATCTTTTAAAAACAGGAGAAAGTTATGGGCTTCGAAGCAGGCACAACTAACTACAATCCGGCAACATCGGGGCAAACAAACTCGTTCTGGTTACCGGAAGTTTTTTCAAAGAAGGTACAAGTTGCCTTCCGTAAATCGGCAGTAGCTGAAGCTATCTGTAACACAGACTACATGGGCGAAATTGCTCAGTTCGGTGATACAGTGAACATCATCAAAGAGCCGACCATCACAGTAACTGACTATACTCGTGCGACAACTTCACTATCGTCTACGGTTCTAACAGACCAAGAACTAGTACTACAAGTTGACCAAGCGAAATATTTCCAGTTCAAGGTTGATGATTTAGAGAAGCGTTTTTCTCATGTAAACTGGCAACAGGTTGCATCTGATAACGCTGCATATCAATTGAAAGACGCATTTGACGTAAATGTTATTACTGCTGCTGTTGCAGGCATTGGTTCTAACACATACGGAACAGTCGCTGCTCCAATTGATACTGGTCACGGAACAAGCGAAGTAGACCCACTAGATGTTCTAGCGCGTTTAGCTCGTTTGTTAGATGACGCAAATGTTCCAGAAGAGAACAGATGGGTTGTTGCAAAGCCAGAGTTTTATGAAGAACTAGCGAAGACAAGTTCTAAGCTATTATCAGTTGACTACAACCAAGGAAATGGTGGTCTACGCAACGGACTAGTTGCATCAGGTGAGCTTCGCGGCTTTAAGATGTACAAGTCTAGCAATGTACCAACACCTTCTGGTTCAGGTAACCCTACTCACCAGATTCTAGCTGGACATATGTCAGCTGTATCTTGTGCGCAGTCGCTATCTACAGTTGAGTCAATTCGTGATAACGATTCTTTCAAAGATATTGTTCGTGGGCTATTAGTTTGGGGTCGTAAAGTATTACGTCCTGAAGCACTAGCTTTAGCAATTATCAAGATTGACTAAGCAGTAAAACTTAAGGGGTCTCTTCGGAGACTCCTTATCCTAATTATAGAAGAGGAAAGATGTCACATAAAACATATTTAGCTTTAACAAATGATATTTTAGGAGAACTAAATGAGGTTCAACTTACTTCTTCAAATTTTGCCAGCGCTACTGGTATACAAAAGTTTGTAAAAGATTCCATTAATAGAGCATACTTTGATATAGCCAATGAGAATCCAGAGTTTCCTTGGTTAGCAACAACACCGTCAGGTGATAATAACCAAGATTATGGAAACGCTTTTGTAGATACTGTAGTAGGACAACGCTGGTATTTTTTAAAAAAACATTCGAGTGGTTCTCATGGAACTGCAAAAGACTTTGGTCGAGTAGACTGGGATAATTTTTATATGACTACTGAAGACGTAGGAACATGTTCTACAGCCGGAGTATGTTCTAACGCTTCTTATAGTACAGCAGCTACTTGTATTGCTAACGGAGCTACATGGACAGATTATGATACGCAGTCTGTATGTACAGGAGCTGGAGCTACTTGGACAACAACCCATACTGCTCCACACGATAGACACAATCTTAAATTTTTAGCTGTTGATGATTGGAGAAAACATCATAGAGAATCTGATGATGATGAAAAAGATACTGGTAAATATTCTACACCATTAAGAGTTATAATGTCACCGGATGGTAGAAAGTTTGGATTGTCTCCTTTGCCTGATAAAATATATAGAATATACTTTTTTGCTTGGGAACAGATAGATGAGCTTACTGCTTCAACAGACCAAGTACTATATCCAGAACAATGGGTGTCTGTATTATTAGCAAGGGCTAGATATTATGTTTGGCAGTTTAAAGAAAACGCACAACTATCTACAATGGCTCTACAAGAATATAATAAAGGAATTAGATTAATGAGGGCTTATACAGGTAATCCACAGCCTTCTAGAATGATAGATGACAGAATAAGATTCGTATAAACTATGGCAACAGAACAAGGAATAGCAATTTCATTAGGTGGTGGTCTAGATAAAACCTCATCATCTTATGAGTTATTTAAAACTCCGGGAGTTGCTACAAGATTAAAAAACTTTGAAGCTTCTATGTCTGGCGGGTATAGAAGAATAAACGGATACAGAAAGTTTGTAATAAGTCCTGTTACTGGGTTTACAATTACTAACGGTGGTGCTGGATATGCTAATGGCACTACAGTTAATATAACAGATTCTGAAGGATTTGGCACAGGGGCAACTGCTACAGCAACAGTGACTAACGGAGTCATAACAGGTTTAACTTTAACAAACGCTGGCTCTGGTTATCAGATACCGCCCAATATTACTTTTTCTAATACTGGAAGTTCTGTTACAACTACAGCAGTAGTAACTTCTACTTTAAATGCTGCTACAACTCCTACCGGAGGAACACATCCTATTAGAGGATTGTATTCTCACAATGAAGGATTTTGGGCTTTTTCAAACGGTAATATATACTGGACTGAGAATGGTTATGATTGGACTCAGGTAAACAAAGATTACGGAACTCCTTCAGGCGGTTCAACTACAACTCAGCAGACAACTGAAGAAGCAAACCACACATGGACACCAGATTGGGCAACCGCAGCACAGTTATCTTCTAAGCCGGCAGTAACTTTAAGCACAACAGCTAGATATCAATTTTCAGAATATATAGCTACAGGTGTTCCTCAAGCTAGAATAACATGTACAAACGGAGTAGACCCTGTAGTTTATTTACAAACTAAGGTAGTTAGCGGAACAAGATATTTTAAATTTCAAAGAGGTTTATACAAAGCTTATGGTCTGTCAACATCAACTCCAGTATATGCAGACATACCTAAACCACAATATACAACAGTACACGAAGACCATGTTCTTGTAGGTGGTTGGTCAACTAAACCAGAAACTTTATATTATAGTACAAGATATAATGATGTTGATTTTACCGGAGCTTCTGCTGGTTCAATAAACATAGGCGATAAAATAACAGGAATGAAAACTTTCCGTAATCAGCTTATTATATTTGGTGTTAGTAGTTTAAGTAGATTAGTAAATATTAACTCTTCTTCTACTATTGCAATGCAAGACATAACAAGAAACATTGGTTGCTTAGATGGTTTCTCTATTGCTGAGATTGGTGGTGACCTAGTGTTCTTAGCACCAGACGGTATTAGAACAGTTGCTGCAACAGCTCGTATTGACGATATTGAATTATCGTCTATATCACATAAAATACTACCATTGATTAGTAATATTGTTTCGGATGGCGCTTTTGATTTGTCTACAACTGTTATTAGAACTCAAAACCAATACAGATTATTTTATTGTAAGTCTACAACAGGAACAGTATCTCAAAAAGGAATTATAGGTACATTTAAGATAAGTCCTCAAGGTGTTCCGGTTTGGGAATGGTCAGAAACACAAGGCATTGAAGTATCCGCAATGGCTTCTGGATTTGATACTAGTGATACAGAAATAACTCATCATGGAGATTATAGTGGGTTTGTACATTTTCACAATAAAGGACATCATTTTAACGGTGCAAAAATAAACGCAGAGTTTAAAACTCCTGATATAGATTATGGTGATATAGGAATTAGAAAGACACTACACTTTACTAAACTATCTATAAAACCAGAAGGAACAACAGATATAAACTTAGATGTTAGATATGATTTTGAAGACTCTGGAGTTTCCCAGCCAACACAATTTCCAGTTGGCTCTATTTTAGAACCTTCTCTTTTTGGTGAAGCTGTTTTTGCTTTATCAAAGTTTGGAACTCCTGAAGTTCCTATGAAACGAATTAACTTATTGGGTAGTGGATTCTCCAATAGTTTTAAATTTACAAGCAACGATACACATCCTCCGTATTCTATACAAGGTATGTATGTTGACTTAATACCTTCAAGCAGGAGATAAAGAATGGCAAACCCTTATATTAGACAGTCCTCGTTTTCAGACGGAGATACAATTAATGCAGCATTGTTCAATGACGAATATGACCAATTAGTTGCTGCCTTTAGTACTTCTGGACATACACACGATGGCTCTGCTGGTGAGGGCGCACCTATTACTAAATTAGGACCTACACAAGATGTAGTTGTTTCAAGTTCTTCAATAACGCCAAAGACAAATAACACAGTAGATTTAGGTTCGTCTTCTTTAAAATTTAAAGACGCATACTTTTCGGGAAATGTAAATGTAGACGGTGTAGTTACTCATAGTGGTAATATGATAATTGGTGATGCTGCTACAGACACACTAACAATTAATGCTACTATACAAGGAAGTTCATTAGTATTTGAAGGTGCTACAGCAAATGCTCATGAGTTAACATTAGCAATTCCAGATGCGACTTCTGATGTAACTGTTACTTTACCTAATGCTACAGATACTTTAGTAGGTAAAGCAACTACAGATGTACTAACAAATAAAACATTAACTTCACCAGTTATTAATACAGGAGTTAGTGGTTCAGCTATACTAGATAGTGATACAATGTCAGGAGCTAGTGCTACAACATTATCTTCATCAGAGTCTATCAAAGCTTACGTTGATACTCAAGTAGCTTCAGTTCCAGTTGGAGATATTACTTCAGTGGTTGCTGGTACAGGTTTAACTGGCGGAGGAACTACTGGTGATGTGACAGTTAATGTAATAGGCGGTACAGGTATTACAGCAAATGCAAATGATATTGCAATTGATTCTACAGTTGCTACATTAACAGGTACTCAAGCATTTACTAACAAAACATTAACAAGTCCTGTACTAAATACAGGAGTTTCAGGAACAGCAATATTAGATGAAGATAATATGTCTTCTAATTCTGCTACACAATTAGCAACTCAACAATCTATTAAAGCATATGTAGATTCAGAAATAAGTAGTAACGCTACAACTAACGAAGAAATCCAAGATATTGCTGGTGCAATGGTTACAGGAAACACCGAAACAGGTATTACAGTAACTTATCAAGATGCAGACGGAACAATTGATTTTGTTGTTGCTTCACAAACAGATGAAAACTTTACAACAGCAGACCACAGCAAACTAGACGGTATAGAAGCTAATGCTACAGCTGACCAAACAAATGCAGAAATAAGAGCCGCAGTAGAAGCTGCAACAGATTCTAATGTATTTACAGATGCTGACCATACTAAACTTAATGCTATAGAAGCAAGCGCTGATGTAACAGACACAACAAATGTTGTTGCTGCTCTTACAGCTGGTTCAGGAATTACAATTGCATCTAATGGTACAATTGCTGCGGGTGCTTTAGCTTTAACGTCAGTTAACACAGCGGCTAATGAAACTGCACAGTTAGCATTAACTACTGAAGAAGGTGACGTAGTTATTCGTTCTGATGAAAATAAAACATATATACATAACGGCGGTACTGCTGGAAGCATGGCAGACTTTACACTTATGGCAACACCTAGTGATGCAGTAACAAGCGTAGCGGGTAACACAGGTGTAGTTACTAATGCACATATTGCTGCTGCTGTTGAGGCTGCTAGTGATTCAAATACATTTACAGACGCAGACCACAGCAAACTTAATGCTATAGCTGCAAGTGCTAATAACTATGTACATCCTAATCACAGTGGTGAAGTTACATCGACAGCAGATGGAGCTACGGTTATTGCAGATAACATAGTAGACGAAGCTAATCTTAAAGTTGATAATACTCCTACTAATGATTATGTATTAACTGCAAAATCTTCTGCTTCTGGTGGATTAACTTGGGCAGCAACAGCAGAATCATTACCATCTCAATCAGGTAACTCCGGAGAGTTTTTAACAACTAATGGAAGCACCGCAAGTTGGGCAGCAATACAAACTGGAAACACAACAACAAACGGTTTATGGGAACACAGCAATACAATCAGTAGTAATTATAGCATTACAAGTGGCAACAATGCTTTAACTGCTGGTCCTATTACAATCAATTCAGGGGTATCAGTCACAGTACCTACTGGTTCAACTTGGGTGATAGCATA
>Ga0208013_1000987_pt1 | contig 14116 bp, 11 predicted proteins | sample 16_taG_FD_184091 | JGI IMG/M metagenome (GOLD analysis project Ga0208013, IMG submission 184091) | Marine viral communities from the Subarctic Pacific Ocean - 16_ETSP_OMZ_AT15313 metaG (SPAdes) (version 2) | ecosystem: Environmental > Aquatic > Marine > Oceanic | place: Pacific Ocean | collected...
CCCAGTCGCTCCGCTAGGACCTGCTGAGCCAGCTTGTCCGATTGTTATGTGCCGCGCATCAACCACGTCTCCACTGGCTATCGCTCCTGAAGCGAAGTTAACCGTAGTACCATCCAAAGAATAAGCCGTGTCTGGTTGCTGTATTATACCATTAAGCGAAACAAGAACATTGGCAGCTTTGCTATTTGGACTAAACGAAAGATCAAAACCGGAAAGCACTCCATCTCCCGTAAACACATCAGCAACAGAATCAGATACGCTAAATGAATTAGCCGTAATCCTCCTTACGTCTATTTCTGTTCCGCTTATTATATTAGCGTCAAAATAAAGCCCCGTTCCGGCAGAAAGAGTATAATCTTTAACCGGCGTCTGTACGAGACCACCAACAGTAACAATTAAATTATTTTCATTATTAACAGATGTAGTAAGGGCGTAGCCTGACGTGGCTCCATCTCCCGTAAACTTCTGATTATCTATTTCAAGTAACCCCGTTCCACCGTTCACGAGGGAGGCTCCATCCACAAACTCCAAAGCGTTTCCTGCGGAGTTAACGGCAACATGCTTACTGGCGGTGAAGCTGCCCGGTGTATCACTTAATCCAAGGAACGTAGAACTTCCGCCGCCGCCGCCACCGCCCTCAAACACCGAGCCACTCTGGTAAATCGTACCTGAAATTTCAATGTCTCCGACAACATGAAGCTTTCTGCTAGCAAGATCACTGCTAGTGCCCACATTCAATCCTTGAGGGAAACTTTCGAGCGTGGTCGTATCTGCCAAATGCCCGGTAACCTGTAAAGTTTGCCCAGTTGCTATGAGATTTGTTGTGAGGGTTGATATATCAGAATCGTTACTAGTAATCTGTGTTTGGAGTGTTTGTCCGGTAGTTACCAGATTAGTTGTGAGAGTAGCGATATCAGTATCATTCGAAGTTGTCAACCCCGAGACAATCGCTATCTCACTTGTTATACTTTGACCAGTACTGATTAGATTACTTGTCAGCGTACTTACGTCGCTGTCGTTACTAGTGATTTGGGTTTGTAGCGTTTGTCCTGTCGTAACGAGATTGCTGGTCAACGAACTAATGTCACCATCGTTACTGGTTATTTGCGTTTGTAACGTTTGTCCCGTAGTGATTAAATTGGTTGTTAACGTGGAAAGATCCCCGTCGTTACTGGTTATCTGGGTCTGAAGTGTCTGACCGCTTGTGATTAGGTTGCCGCTAATGTCGTCTACAATCGTTCCTGTCGAAATCAAATTGGTTGTTAACGTCGAGATATCCGAGTCGTTACTTGTAATCTGCGTTTGCAGGGTCTGTCCCGTTGCGATCAGGTTAGTCGCGTTGGTGTCGGTCGATGTTTTTAATACGCCGGTTGCGGTTCTGAGATCGCTTAGTTCCGTATCGTTGTTCGTGATTAAACCTGAGACAGTTGTTATGTCAGTAGTTAATGTTTGTCCCGTCGTAATCAAATTACTTGTTATAGTGCTAATATCGGAATCATTAGAAGTAATTTGGGTTTGCAACGTTTGTCCGGTTGTGATTAAATTCCCACTAATGTCATCAACTATCGCTCCTGTCGCTACTAAATTAGTATTTAATGCAAAACCCGAAGCAGTTAAATCAGGAGCAGAACCAGCCGGGCCAGTTGCGCCAGTTGCGCCAGTTGCGCCAGCGGTTCCGCTCGGCCCTAGGGCAAGGTATCTTGCGTCTATTAAGTGGCCGCTTGTTACTCCGGTGGTGAAAGTTAAGGTAGTAGCGGAAACGCTATAGTCTACGGTAGGAATCTGTACCAAACCCTCCACAGATACCATTAGGTCCCTAGTACTCGGAACAGAAGCGGGTAAAGTAAATGCGGTTGCAGAACCGTCCCCTGTATATAGTTGTTCAAACGCAACCCCCTGCCCAATAGCACCTAACTTTTGAACATTAACATAAAGTCTGTCAATTGGACGAACATCCGCCCCCATCTTCTTGACAGAAAGCTCCGAATTGGAAATCTTCTTGATCCCGTAATCGACGTCCGTGTCGTCCCAGCCGCCGATTTGACTGATATATTTGGTTTCAGTAACATTAACGCTAGCGCTTGTATAAAACGCTGCGGCAGGTGGTGTGAAATTGGACGTATAACGAGCTACTCCTTTAGTAACTCTTAAACTGTCCATGTAGCCGTTAAGAGAATTATTTGTATTACTATAGTCTCGACCAATGAAAACACCATTGCTTGAGTCAATGCTTGTAGTGTTAGAGTAATCAGACCCTTTTTGAGTCCCATCTCTAAATACTTTTACTACGCCACTTGTTCGAACAAAAGCTACATGATACCAAGTATCAGTAGATAGAGTATCAGCAAAATTTTGAGCAGAATTTGTGCCGCCAAACTGCCAACCAGAAGCAGAGTAGAATCTTAAACGAATAAAGCCGGAACTATCACCGACAGACGTGAAAAAATGAGCTCCAGTTAAATTCGAAAACCTAACCCAAAATTCTATCGTAAAGTCTCCTGTTCCAAAAGTCCAATCAGCATGATCTGCAAAAGATAAAGAATCGCTTCCATCTAGATGAAGACTACTTCCACCCCACTTACTTTGCGCGGTTGAGATTTCAGCATCACCATTAAAAGTAACAGTATGACCCGTATCGCTTTCGTCAGTTGTTGATGTCGCAGCGTCTGCTCCATCAAACGGCAACAGGAGTGAAACGTCAGTCCAATTTGCATCACCAGTTACTACTTGAGAATCGGTTTCTTCAACGATTGAAACGTCCCACTTGTTATCGGCGAGATCGAGCCCCACAACAGAACCACTGGCGTACTGAACAATTCCTGTTGTTGTACCGGTAAGATCAAAACCGGTAAAGTAGCCTTGATCTATTGTTGCGAACCCAGATTGAATTGTGTCAACCATTTCAACCGCGTTTCCTGCCGAATTGACTGAGAGATATTTGCCCGCAGTAAAACTTCCCGGCGTATCAGATAGACCTAAGAAAGTTGAAGAGCCGCCTCCGCCGCCTCCACCACCTTCAAATACAGAACCGCTTTGGTATATAGTACCAGAAACTTCGATGTCACCAACAACGTGAAGCTTCCTGCTGGCGAGATCATTGCTTGTTCCCACATTCAAACCTTGAGAGAAACTTTCGAGCGTGGTCGTATCTGCCAAATGCCCGGTATCCTGTAAAGTTTGCCCAGTTGCTATGAGATTCGTTGTTAACGTTGAAATATCAGAATCGTTGCTGGTAATTAAACCTGAAACCGTAGAAATTTCAGAAGTCAAAGTCTGCCCCGTAGTAATTAAGTTAGACGATACCGTATTGATGTCGGTAGTAAGGGTTTGACCTGTTGTAACAAGGTTGGATGTTAAAGTGGAGATATCAGAATCGTTCGACGTAATCTGCGTTTGTAAAGTCTGTCCTGTCGTAACGAGATTGCTGGTTAACGAACTAATATCACTATCGTTACTTGTTATCTGCGTCTGAAGCGTTTGACCCGTCGTGACAAGGTTAGTGGTTAATGAGGTTATATCACTATCATTTGAGGTTACCTGAGTTTGTAGGCTACCCGTAGCCGTTCTCAGGTTACTAAGCTCTGTATCGTTACTTGTTATGAGCCCCGAAACTGTTCCTATATCGGTTGTTAAGGTTTGACCAGTGCTGATCAGATTACTTGTCAGAGTGCTGACGTCGCTGTCGTTACTGGTGATTTGGGTTTGCAGCGTCTGACCCGTAGTGATTAAATTGCCACTAATATCATCCGCAACCGTTCCTGTTGAAATCAAATTAGTTGTTAATGTCGAGATGTCAGAATCGTTACTGGTGATCTGAGTTTGTAAAGTTTGACCGGTCGTTATAAGATTACTATCGGTTGTTGACAGGTTACTTGTTAGGGTTGAAATATCAGAATCGTTAGACGTTATCTGCGTCTGCAGGGTTTGACCTGTTGTTACTATATTACTGGTTAAAGTTGATATGTCTCCGTCATTACTGGTAATCTGTGTCTGTAAAGTCTGACCCGTGGTGATCAAGTTTGTCGCAGTCGCAACCAAATCGCCCTCTGTGGCTATAGGGAAGTTCAGTTCAAATTGGTCAGTTGAATCGTTGAATAAAATATTTGCGTTGTCTGCGCTCCCACGATTAATTGTAATACCACCAGAAACTAAAGTTATCCCTGCGCCAGCTTCGCCGCTGTTAATTTCAATAAGGTTATCTTTAATCGCGAGATTAGTAGCGCTTATAGTAGTCTGCGTACCCGTAACATTTAAATCAGTTATAGTAACAGTATCGCTGAAAGTTTTATTACCTGCAATAGTTTGATTGGATGTTAACTTAACCGTGGTTGAATCCAACGTGGATATATCAGAATCATTACTCGTGATCTGTGTTTGCAGAGTTTGACCCGTCGTTCCTAGATTGGTTGTAAGACTGGCAATGTCGGTATCATTTGAAGTAGTTAACCCTGAAACGATTGCTATTTCATTCGTTACGCTTTGGCCGGTACTAATTAAATTCGCCGTTAAAGTGGAGACGTCACTATCGTTACTAGTGATCTGAGTTTGTAAAGTCTGCCCGGTAGTTATTAAATTACCACTAATGTCATCCACAACAGTTCCCGTGGAAACCAAATTAGCTGTTAAGGTGGTAATGTCCGAATCGTTGGAAGTAATTTGAGCTTGTAGAGTTTGACCCGTGGTAATCAAGTTAGAAGATACAGCAGAAACATCTTGAGCGGAAATTAAATTAGTTAAGGTTTGGCCGCTTACTATCAGGTTGCCGCTGATATCATCAACAATTGTTCCCGTAGAAACTAAATTGCTCGTTAGAGTTGTTATATCTGAATCATTACTTGAAATGCTGGCGGTATTTGCATCCACCGAAGTTTTAAGGGTTCCCGTAGCTGTTTGTAGTACCGTGATATCTCCATCATTACTTGTGATTAGTCCCGAAACGGTATTTATTTCCGTGGTTAAGGTTTGACCTGTCGAAACCAAATTGGAAGTGCTTGTTGCAATAGCACTATCATTCCCAAAAGTTAAACCAGACACGGTAACTATATCAGCTGCTAAGGTGGATCCCGTTGAAGCTAAATTAGTTGTAAGACTTGAGATATCCGAATCGTTACTGGTAATCTGCGTCTGTAAAGTCTGTCCACTTGTAATCAGATTGCTACTTATGGTGTCTGTAGTGGTCGTAAGTGTCTGACCCGTGGTCACTAGATTACTAGTTAAAGAAGTAATGTCTGAATCATTACTGGTAATCTGTGTTTGTAAGGTTTGGCCGCTACTAATTAAATTACCACTAATATCGTCAACAATAGCTCCCGTAGAAACAAGGTTTGCTATATCAGCCGTAACTTGAGCCTGAAGATTGGTGCCAGTTGAAGCAAGATTTGTCGTTATTGCATCTCCGGTGGTATCAACATAAAGCTTGGTTGTTAGATGAGTATCTAGCGTCGGTGCAGCGGCCGAAGCCGTACCGTCTACCGTTAAACTCCCCGTAACCTTGACGGCATCCCCAAAGAAGGCGTCGTCTTCTACATACAAGTCCCCTCGGGTAGTTATCTTGTCGGTCGTTGTGTCTCCCAATGTGAAGTTACCGCTAACGCCAAGATCTCCCGTAATGGAGACATCACCAAAAGTGGTAGTTCCCGTAGCATCAAAAGAAAATCCACCGGCGTCCGCAGATATAGATGCGTCATCTCCTATTTGTAACGTGTTTCCCCCAACCCATAGTTCATCGAAGTAGCCGCTTTGGAAAGGAAGGCTTCTCGTACCCAAATTAAGAGTACCGCTAGCGTTAGGAGTCACGCTTCCAGAAAGAGTACCTCCTATTTTGTCGAACTTTTGATCCTGCAGAGTTCCTGTTGCGGTTTGTAGCGTAGAAATATCTCCATCATTACTAATGATTTGAGCCTCAAGATTGTTTCCGGTCGAAATTAGATTTCCGCTTAACGTGTCTCTTTGTGAATCTAGAGTGTTGCCCGTGGAGACAAGATTCGAAGTAAGTGTTACGATATCTCCATCATTATTTATGATTTGATTTTCAAGATTGTTTCCTGTTGATATTAGATTCCCACTTAACGTGTCGCGCGCAGCATCCAAAACGTTTCCGCTGGATATAAGATTGCCACTTAATACATCCCTCTTTGAATCCAACGTGTTACCACTGGATATAAGATCTGCGTCTGAAGCAAAAGCTCCGGAACTTGCATAAGCGATTTGCTCACTAGTGGAATTAAAAACAACCAACCCTCCATCCGCAGGAAGCGCCCCTATTCCCGAATAACCATTAGGAGTGTCGACCAATCCTGTAAAATGAGTAGCACCCCCACCTTCTCCTCCAACTCCGGTAACCGGAGGAAGATCGTAAGAAAGACCATCCCCAGCACTATTAACTTTTAAGTATTTTCCTTGGTTTCCTGCGAGATAAATGTCATCTAAATTGTGAAAATGAGTGGCAAAATTGCCGGTCATTGAATGAAAAACAGACAACCCACTCAAAGTGCCTACCTCGGAAGTAAGGTATTGTCCCGAGGTAACTAAATTTGCAGCTACAGTAGCCCCCGTAGAAGCAAGGTTAGTGGTCAAGGTTTGACCAGAAGTAACCAAGTTAGCAGCCACGGTAGTTCCCGTGGATGCGAGATTAGTTGTTAAAGTTTGGCCGGAGGTAATTAGATTCGCCGCTACCGTAGAACCCGTCGAAGCCAAATTTGTAGTAAGAGTAACTATGTCTCCGTCGTTTGATGTTATTTGTCCTTGGAGGGTTTGGCCCGTTGCTATTAAGTTAGGTACTAGAGCTAATTCACTTCCATCAACAGATATAGGAAAGTTAAATTCAAATCTATCGGTATTGTCATTAAAAAGAATAGTGGCACTTTCCAATGTCCCCCGGTCTATAACTAAACCACCTGAAGTAAGCGTTATCCCCGCTCCGGCTTCCCCATTATTAATAACAATAATATTATCCTCAATAACCAAATCGGTGGTCTCTAGAGTAGAATGAGTCCCTGTAACGGTAAGATTTCTAACCAGTAAATCACCAAAAGTAGTAGTTCCCTCTGTGTCGAAACTAAAACCACCACCAGCTCCAGCAGATATTGTTGCCGAGTCTCCCAATTTTAGGGAGTTTGCATCTAAATGAGCAGTCTTGGTATAAAGGTTTAAGAAGCGCTTAGAAGGAGATCCCAAGTCTACGGTATCAGTTTGATGTGGAAGGAGGGATCCTGATATGATTCCCCCTTTGGTACCTAATTTGTCTTCCTGCAGGTTCGTTGTTATGACGGCGGAGGTAGCGTTTCCTTCCACGGATGTAGTTGTCTTACCGCTGATTACAACATCTACAGAAATAGCCATTTGTTATACGTTTAAGGGTTGGGTTACTTCGGGGTAAACATTAAAGTCACCTTTCATTAGTTTTACAACAGCTCCATTTGCGTCTGCTCCAACACCAGTGGGGTATCTTTCGATATCATAAACAAATTGCCCCACGGGAAGGTTTACTGTTTGGGTTCCGCTTAAATAAATATCGATTAGGCCACTTATCCAGCTGTCCCCATTTGTCCCCGAAACTATAGTGGGGGAAAGATTAACCAAACTTCCGGTGTTGCTGTACCTGTACTTTACAACACCTCGGGCTCCATACCCGCTCAAATCAATAGCGTTTCCGTTCGTATCCTTTACGTTTAAACGAACGCTTAACTCCGAACCTTGTGAAGCGTCAAAATTATAAACCGTGGCCATATAGCATTTATTACACTATGCGGCGGTTTTTCAGAAAAAATCTTATTTTCCCTCGGAGAGAATCTTGAGAACTTCCTTATCTACACTTGTCGTAGACTCGGCGTGATGAACAGGTTTTTTGTAAGATGATACGTGTTTCCTGAATTCACGAAGAAGCCTTTCTCTCAATGTATGTCTATTATCAATAGGGATAATCCCCACGGTAGATGCGTGAGCCTGCAGATCCGACATATTCATCTCGTCCACCTGATTCGCGTATTGATTTTCGTTAAGAGTACCGTAAGCGCTACTTCCATCATCTCCCCAAATTTGTTCAAGCATAGTAGGTTCAAATTTCTCCTCTTTTCCATGCGCTTGAGAGAGATTTTTTATATTCTTAGTTGCTTTTTTTGAAGCTTTTCTTTTTGCTGCCATGATCTTATCCCTTATATTATAGGGAAGTACACATTTTTTCCAATAAATAGAAAAAACCCCGACCTTTTCAGGCCGGGGCTGTTAAACTATATCAAGTCTTATGCAGCGATATTACACCAACTGCTTTCTCAGACCGACAACGGCGCGACCATCGAGAAGGACACGTCCCTCTTCAATTCCGCCGTAGAAACCGATCTTGTCCTGACGCATAGCGTACTGATCATCCGGAAGAGCAGTAAAAGTACTACCTGTCTCGGCGTTACGAGCCACAGGACGCACGAATGCATCTGTAGAACGATCAACACCAACCAGTATCTCTTGGGTACCCGACAAGGTTCCCCAAGTGTCATACAAAGTATTGTACTTCTGACCTGTACCAAACTCGTACATCTCAACAATGTTCATGCCGAAAATGTTACCGAATCCACCAGCTCTCCACATCTCGTCTTTGATGCCGTCACCAACCTGTTCGGCAGTGGCAGAATCTTCATAAGCCGTGAAAGAAATGGCACGGAAGTTAGCTACAACCTCAGGAGACACGAACAAGTCCGTAATACCCTTGGAGTAAGCTGCTGCCGGAGTACCATTAGCATAAGAGGCGTTAATCCTCTTCATCTTGGTGAGTAGACTGTTAAGATCAGCCAAATTAACGGCACCTGTGGTGGCGTTATTAACGACATTGTCACCAGCACTACCGGTTCCCCACTTGCCTTTGGCTTCCGCCAAACCTCTAAGGATAACCGCCCATGCGTTGCGATCCTGTTTAACCAAGATCTCATTTGCCATGCGCTCGATACCCTTACTCACAACATCCAAGCGGCTCTTGCGCGCGTACTTCTTGAGGAAGCTTATCGCACTATCCAACTTGTAAGTCGCGATCTTCAACTCAGCATTACCTGAGATTTGCGAAGAAGGAAGACCACCAGCTACCTGTTGTGACCAAATGGTGGTATAAGGATCCTTGCCGTTCTGATCGTAAAACAAATCGAGCGGATAGCTCGGATTGTCATCTTCATCGTACTCGACGTCTGTATAAACGTACGCCGCCGTATTTGCCTGATCCAAAACCCTGCGAACAACCGGTCCGATAAATGCGGCAAAAGCCTCAGTTGCCGGACGAGAAATCTCGGGACTCTTGGAGCCCATTGCTTTAATCAACTCAACCTGCTCGGGAGTATTTTTTAATTTCATTTTCATAATATTATATTCTCCTTGTATTACAGTTCCAGTTTGACCAAAACAGCTCCATCCGAATCAGGTCCGCCCAAAGCTTTACCAATTGTAGCATTGGATTCTGCTGTAGGTGTAATCTGACCATTACCGCTAGCGTAAATGGTAGCGCCTGCCGTAACAGCAGCTCCATCCGCCACAAACGCTCCGGTTGCAAAAAGGAACGTGCCTTTTGTTGCAATCGGAACTGCTTGACCAGTTAAGCTACATTGTAGTTCATCCTGCTTGCGCGGGTTAAACTTCAAAGCTTCACCATTTTCATCATACTCCCTAACGTCGAAAAGCGTAATGCCAAGCGGAGTTTCACTTCCACCATTACAATACTCTACGTCAGCCGTAACACCCCACCGTTGTGAAACGGTGTTGTCGTATCCAGCACCAACATTGCCAATCATATCTTGCGTCTCGTCATCATTCTTCCATCCCGTCTTGATCTTCACTACTGATCCGGCGTAAACCACATCAGTTGTGCCAAGAGCGACGGCAGAATCACCAAACGCAAAAAGATTGAGAACATCGTGCTCACTATAATCCCTAAAGGGCCTTAATCTATCGTTTGCCATAATATTTTATTTCCTATTATTAATATTTAGTATCTATATCAAATTGATCCATAGCAAAAGCTTTGCCATATTTCTCAAAGATGGTGGGATCTTCAGCCGGAGCAGATGCTGGGATGTTAACTATTTCATCCTTAGCGTTATCTACTGCTCGCTCAAGAACTTCTTTAACCTCCGAAGCAGATGCTTCAGCGGGTGCAGCCTCTGGTGCCGAAGCTTCCGGCGCAGGGGCATCAGCCGGAGCCTCTTCTGCAGGAGCTTCAGCCGGAGCTGAGTCTTCCGCGGGAGCCTCTGGCTCGTCATCCGAACTGGCTTTCGAAGAGAGAAGCACGGAAAGCGTCTTATCAAGCTCACTGAACTGCTCTTCATCGAGATCCTTAATCTGAGCTGCGATGACCTTGCGGTCTTCGTCGGTCAAATTAAAACGCTCGTCATAAGAGGCCATTCGCTGATTAAACGATTCCAACTTATCCTTCTCAGCCTTTTCGGCTTCGAGTTTTCCTAATTGAGCCACTACATCCTCTAACTGCGTCTTCAAGGAATCATGTTCCTTGGAGAGCGTCTCGTGCTTTTCACGAGCATCTTTCAAGGACTCCTCTTGGTCAGTCTGCTTAGAAGAATAATCTTCCGAGGCTTTCTTGAGGCTCTCCTGAATAAACTCATGAATAGCAGAAGCAGTTAGCGTTTGCAAAGACTCATCCGTTATGTCTTTTAAGTTTTCTATTTTCATAGCTTCTACTTTCACTGTTTTTACAGTATTTTTTGTATTTTGGGAAATCGTTTCTGTCGGTAGAGACTCTTTCGCCAAAGCTTTTTGTTCTGTGGCACCGCTTTCTGTCAGGACTCCCTGTACATCTGCAGCAGGATTTTCCGTCAACCCTATACCCAACGGCACTACGTCATTAATAACCTTCCTATAAACACTCGAGTTATCATCAAATTTTCCTTTTCCGCCGAAACCTTTAAGTTTATCCATATGTTTCTCGACCTCATCTGGGTCACTGATCTCGGTGGCATTCTCTATATTCTTCTCGTCCCCCTCTAAAATTACCAAATTATAATCACTAAATCCTAATTCCCAACTTGCACTAATACCCATATAATCCTCACTGGTGGGATCACTTGAGCTTTCGATCTTATCTGCTAAAGATTGATCCGCAATTTTCCAAATCACTCCCCCCAACGTAACATTAAAAGGCTCCTTCGAGTCTTTGACTTGCTCTTTTGTGAGTGACTCGTCGGTTCCAAAGCTCGAGAAACCTGCGGTAAGGATAGTCCCGACAATAGATTTTCTGTTGTGTTCTATGTTGATGGGCTTGTTGATAAAGTTATCATGCATCGCTACCGCAGTTTCGGTATCAACTACATCGCCGTTCTTGTTTACCCTATTAGCGACGAAAGCGTTGAAAGCGACAGGAAGAAGATCTACATTCTTTTCTATATCTACATCCGGCAAGAACTTTTCAAGCTCCACCATTGAAGCCAGAGCTAAATATTTATCTTTATCTTCTGAGACCACCGGTTTAATAACCGAACTAAAAGTTGTGGTATATTTATGATTTTTCATATTAAATTTCTACCCAGTCGGAGGCTTTTTCCGCTAGGGCTTCCCGCCGCGTTTCCAAATAGAGATTTTCTATACTCTTAAAATCCAAATCAAGTTCGAACTCTTCCAAATCTTTTTTAGCATTTTCTATTTGATCCGCTGACGGAGTAATGTTGAAAGTTGACGCCTCCGCAATCCCCAAAAAAGCATCAACAGAAGCCAGACACCACGCAGACAGAGTATAGTTCTCTGACTCTTCGTAGGTTTCCTCGGCGTTCCTATAGACTTCTATAAGGGTATCAGTCCTTGTCTTGCTGGAACTATTTTTAATTTTGGACTTGAAACATTTAATCAAATTTGATGAGAATGTAACAAATTTATCTTCCGGCATATCCACTTCGAAAGAGGAAGTTTTACGCTCGTAAATGTCTATTAGATCCACTTCTTCTTTTCCGAAGACTATATCATAAGATACATCGAAATCTAATTTGTCCAAATTATCTGACATTACTATATAATTCTACACATTCTTTTATAAAAATGGAAAAAAAGAAAGCCCTAGGCGGTTAACCTAGGGCCACGTTAAAGCTTGTTAGCTTACGTTATCTAGAAAGGATTACTCCGTACCCAAAGTAACTTTCGCCTTACCTCTTCCAACAGACAATGCAGGGAAACTCCAATCAATCTTAAAATAAGGAAGCTTCAACATGAAACTTTCCTTACTAACCTTGACGTCGAACGATGCCGAAACACCTTTACCCGCACAAACGGTAGGAAGGGGGGTCTTTACTCCAATAAAAGGGAGAGTGATATGCGGATCTGGCTTAGCACCTACGTCAAACCACTTTGCCTTCTTCTCTTCTGCCTGAAGACTGAGGGTACTCAATCCTAAAAACAGACCAATAACGATTATTTTCTTCATAATATATTATTCTGTATCTATGTTTCTCAGCTCAAGCTGTGCAGCCTGATCTGAAATTGTTTTCAGCGCATCACGCGTAAATTCTGGAGCAGCATCCCACGCCCTGTCTATTTGGGGATGGTTCAGCATCCTCTGGACAATGTCCTGAGGAACGTCTGGAATGGAAATGACTTTAGTCTTTGTGCTCGCGCACCCCATTACGAGACTTAGCACGCTTAAAAGCGTTATCAATCTCATTTTGGGTATCTTTCCAATCATCTTTAACCTGCTCCTTGCGGCTCCTCTTTTCTTTAGCAACTCTTTCCTCCTCTGTCAAGGTTTTTTTGTCCAAAAAACTAAAAAAAGATTTAAGGATACCAAGAATAGAAGAGAGCCAACTCATTACTCGGCAGGTTTCTCCGCAGGGGCATCTCCAGCAGCTTTCGCGGCTTCAGAAGTAACACCTTTACGCAGAAAAACGACCATCAATGCTGCAAAAACAGCCTGAATAGTAACGGTCAAATCGACCTCGCCAGCAAAATATCCACCCAAGGCGGTAATAACAGCCGCACCAGCAGTAAAGTAAGTTTTCTTACCCGATAATTTTTTCATACAGCTTATTTTACACATTTTTCACCCGCGCATCCATTTTTTTTTAATAATATTAAAACACTCAAAACTATCCGAAATAGCTTCTACATATCCCCTGCCCTTAAATTTAGCAAATGAGTCCATAGTATATTTTAGCATCTCATGAATTTTTTTAATATCGAACTGCGCTGAGAGGTCATCTTCAAAAAAACACACTAAAACAAAGAAATATTGAGCATTTTCTTCATTTAGCTTTCGCGGAATTTTGGTTTTGATCCGGCTTGCCTCCATTATCCGTGGATAAAAAACACCTGTAAAATCAGAAATATAATTTTTATGTTTTTGATCTACGTCTTTCATTTCCCGATTTATCAATAATTTAATAAAAATAGGAAAAGATAACTCCAGAACCTCTTTCTTTGTGATTCTTTTGCGGCTCAATTGCTGAAGAACCAAGTCGCCATCCTCTTTTTCTTCAAAGAGGCTTTGTGTCCTTTCTGGGTTAAGTTTTGTTTTTCTGGCTAAAAATTCGATATCTTTTTCTGTTAGCATCAGTTTATTATACGCGCCGAAAACTCACCCCTATAATTTTTTTGCTGTTTTTGCCGTCGACTGGGTGAGAAGATATGCTCGCTCGCAATGAGCCAAGCATTAATTGACGTCGCCGACTTTAAATGGTAACAACGCAAGTTGCAACTACTTACTCTTTATTACACTAATGTTTGACACCTGACCCCTAAAGAATTAAAATAACTGCGGATGAAGAATATCATTTTCGCGCTTCCGGGCAGAGAGTTTTCGGGAAACTTTTTAAATTGCTGGACAGACACTCTTTTGAAATGTGTTAGGAATGGAATCAATCCGCTCCTCTCAAATAAATTTTCCTCAATGGTCAGCTACGCCCGTTGTCTTTGTCTAGGGGCAGACGTTCGCCGAGGCGTCCACCAAAAACCTTTTGACGGAAAGATAGATTACGACTACATCATGTGGATCGACTCAGATCAAATTTTTTCCTTCGAGCAAATTCAAAAATTAATTTCCTACGACAAGGATATTGTCTCGGGAATTTACAAAACAGAAAACGGACAGAACTTTGCGTGCGTTAAAGATTGGGATCAGGAGTTCTATAAGAAGCACGGTTCATTT
>Ga0208013_1000988_pt1 | contig 14102 bp, 24 predicted proteins | sample 16_taG_FD_184091 | JGI IMG/M metagenome (GOLD analysis project Ga0208013, IMG submission 184091) | Marine viral communities from the Subarctic Pacific Ocean - 16_ETSP_OMZ_AT15313 metaG (SPAdes) (version 2) | ecosystem: Environmental > Aquatic > Marine > Oceanic | place: Pacific Ocean | collected...
ACAATGTGTCTAAGTCATCTTCTTCTCTTACAACTACTTCCGAAAGGTTACAGAATTCCATATCCCGCAACATTATTTCTCCACAAGGATTAGTTCCTTGGATTAGAGGAGCGTAACGTCTAGAAGGAGCTTTCTTTTGTGCTGCTTCTAAATTAAAAATACCTCGCTCGCCTGTACCAGACTTAGCTAAGGCACCCCATTCAATTAAAAAATCTGCTGCTGATGGCTTTTCTCTAAAGACTGCACTGTTATTTGCCATAGCACGTTTAATAGGGAAGGGCCATTCTTTGGCATGACGCATGTCTTCATCGTTAAGGTCACTTAAAGATATCTGTGAGCTACGTCTAACACCTCCTACTACTACAATCTCTGCTATCTGATTACATATATCATGAGCTTCTAAGGTAGTAAGTTTTCTACCTTGAGCATTGTGCATAGTCTCACGAATAAAATCATGTAATTTAACTAACGGTGCTGGACCTGAGGCTCTACCTCCCATAGTATTAAGCCTAGCTCCCTCAAGTCTTATTTGTGAATAATCGAAATAAATATTCTGACCATCATATAGATTATTCATTAACATCTTAACTGAATCTGCCCATCCTGCTTTTGAATCAAAGATAGGGATGGTATCCATACCTCTACCTGATTTAATTACAGGTATAGGGGGTAATTTTTCTACTTCTTCAGCCTCTATGGAGAAACCAAACCCAGTTCCACACATGAGTATATAAAGACATTCAGCAAACGATTCTACACAGTTTATCTTAGCAAAGGAACAATTGTAAATACATGTATTATCAAACTTTGCTGCTGGGCCTGCTGCCCATAAAAATCTCATAGAAGGCATAACTGCAAATTCAGTCATATACTTTCTAATCTTACCTATTGTCTTATCTGGAATATCAGGTCTTTCTGAAATTATAAAACCTAAAAATCTTTCTATTGTCTCAGGCCAATCTTCTCGCCTGTTCTCTTCATCTAACCAACGTGAATACGTTCTTTTATATATAAATTCTGCTACTTCATTTTTAAACATTTGTTACCACTTCCTTTGCGGTTCATTACTATAGTTTACGGTACTATAAAAACCTTTTTCTAATTTTTAAAATCTATCATAACTCTGCGCCCGCAAGTGCAATCCTTTTCAGGGTCACACTTACAAGCATTACGGGAAGTTAACAACTTCCTTAGTCAAGTTTTTTAGTATACTTCATGAAGTTTCCTTCATCATCATATAACTTTTTAACTTTGACACCATCTATCTCAACGATATCGGTTTTTTTTGGAGCTGTTTTTTTAGCTGCCGCTTTCTTTTTAGCTGCCATATTTAAACCCTCCTCATTGTACCTTTTTTAAGATTACGTATGAATTTCATACCTAATCTTTCATGATACTCTTCGCCTTCAGCTAATCCAGAGTCTTTAGATTCTTCTTTGACTTCTTTGACTTCCTCTTTAACTGGAGCTTCCTCTACTGGAGCTTCCTCTACTGGAGCTTCCTCTACTGGAGCTACTTCTTTTTTAGCTTCTTTTTTTGCCATACTTAATCACTGCTTCCTGTTTCTACTATCTCTGCAAATTCTTCACCAATGATTGTTGATTTATGCATCTCAGTTTCAGCCCATGGGACTATAGTTCCTGAGAGTCCTGTAATGGAATCGGTAACTCCGCTCCATGCTAGTGTTGCTATATCGTTTGGTGTATCACCTTCAGATATGTCTGCGTTCGGGACAACAGTGTCCCAGTATCCGGAAAGACCGTTTGGACTGCATACAGCTCTAAATCCTACACAAACCCCAGTAGGGTCTACGTTAGGATATACTTCGTAGCGTGCTACGTATATATCTGCTTTGCATCCATCGTCTCCGGCACAATTTATAGTTATTACTGCCATAATATTTCACCTTTGTTTTATCTTTGCCAATATTATTTCTTCTTGGCTTTTCGTTTCTTTACTTTAGATTTTACTTTAGTAGGAAGTTTGGCGCCTTCAGGCGTCTCCTTTTCCCACTTCTTCGCTATCTTCGGCTTGTTCTTGTACATCCAAGCCCTCTGTTTCTGACTCTTGAACGGCATTTTGTTCCTCCATATCTTTCTGTACTTGTTCTATGTACATTTGCCATTGTTGGACCATGTCGTTCTCGTCTAAGAATTTTTGTAGAATCTCATTGTTTGATTCTAAAGCTCCTTGTAGTTGTTGTACAGCTTGCTCAGCTTGAGTAAGTCTGTCTCCTAACATACGGGATTGCCCTACTAACCAATTGAGGTTCTCCATAGTTTGAGCTGGACCAGTCCCTTTCTCAAAATTTTTCATCCATGCTTCGACGTTTTCAAGTCTCTTCTCTACTCTTTTCATATTTGCCATTTTATCACTTTTCCTTAGGTGCAAGAACACTTAATGCCCTTGCATATTCCTAACTGTATTAACTTATCCACTGAATACCTATTTATAGCTTTCGCTCTAATGGCCTCTATATGCCTACCGGGGGTATTTATATCATCCGAATACCAGCCCCAATCACCAGCGGGTTCATTATATATACTTCTGAACACAAAAGAGATGTCTCTATCAGACCATCCTCCATTTATCAATTCGAAAGCAATTACATTATTATGCTCATGGTTGCTATGTCCACGCTTTATATTACGCTCTATTAGCTCTATTACGCATTTTCTAGGGGGCTTAATGTATTCATTGCCTGATGGAGCCCTATAATGTTCTATAGAGCCTGCTGCTTCAGCTACTTTATTCATTAAATAGTCAATACTGTTAGAAACAGTATGTTTTATTTCATACATGTCACACACAAATTCTACAAAGTTTCTCTGTGCCTTTGTGCTTTTCTCAGGTGGTATAGTGAAGTTAGATTCAATTGCCATGCCATATAATTGTTCTATATCAAGTTTTAATATGTCATGAACAGGGAATTGGGTACACCATACTCCTGTAGGTTCTCCAGTAATCTTAGAGATATACTGGGTATTTGGTATACGTCTCATACAAGAGACGCTATTATTTACACATATCTCATCTAAAGTTTTAAGTTTATACTTATCCTTAAGATGTAATATATATGCTTTCAATGTTTTTCTTTTAATGTGGTCTGGAACATCCACATGAGAGAAGAAGTCTATATTCATTTGAAATCCTTTACCTCCAGTAAGATATATTCTTGGTACTATACCCAAAGGTTTACAAAACTTTCGTATAAAGCGTCTAACATCCATGAGACATTTCTTGACGTCTTTATTATCATCAAAGTCAAACCATATGGTATTAAGTAACGCAGATTCATAGTTCGTTTTATCATCTACTATCCTATCCTCATCAAAGACATATACACTTGCGTAACAGTTTCTCTTACCATTATACTCCTTAACTAATTGTTCAATGTCCTCGACATTTTTACACTTAGCTATTCGGGCTGGGATTCCAAATTCTCTATAATACATAATTCATTCCTTGTTGGTTCTAGTATAGCATCTCCTACCTTTTCTAATACCTCTATCTCAGTACACCAATCTTTAGGTATAGATAATATATCTACACCATCAACATCATTCCAATGACTTACTAAAACTATAGCTTTATCATCTTGGGCTACTAACTCTCCTACACTTTCAGAGATAGAAAGATTTTCTACAGGGTTGGCTATGTTTACTGCATGGGTTTTAACCTGCTGTGCAGCATCATTCCACTTTACTTTTACTAGAGGTCCATTCATTCCTATAGTCACTTTTCCACTCCTCGAACATGTCAGCTACTATAGCTAAATCACGTTCATGTTTATAATACTTTGCATTGGATGGTGTTTCGGTTACATATATGGCGTTATAAGGTCTATCAAATATCATTCTATCGTATGTGATTTCATTCTCCTTGCACCAATCTTTGGTAGCCATAACCCAATCTAAACTATTAGGTCTCTTACACCATATAGTTATATGATGTCCTTGCTCTCTTAACCAATCAATAAACTCTTTTGAGTTAGTGATTAGTTTACTTTTCTCTACGTCTTCATAGACTCTACATGGAGTAGAAATTACTCCATCCATTCCAAATACTAAATTCATTTCAATTTCTCCGTGACCCCATTAAAGAAGTCAATCCATCTTTTTCCTATAACATCCCAGCTATAGTGTTCAATAGCGTGCTTTCTACCTGCTATCCCTGCCGCTATCTTCTTTTCAGGGTTGTCATAATAATATTCTAGAGCTTCACATATAGCATTCTCTGAAGCTATAGCTCTCTGCGGTGCTGCCCTAGCAGGAGTATCCCACCACATATCTTTATAAGGTATAAGTATACCTCTATCACATATATCATCTTCCTCTAATTGGTCTCTACCATTAGGGTTTGGGTCATTAAAGTTACCACCTAAAGGAAACATAGGAACTTCTTCATTTTCTGGGTCATTACACTTTATTAACTCATAAGAGGTAGTGTAATTAGTTGCACATATAGGTATACCACATGACATAGCTTCTAACGTAGGTATACCGAAACCTTCACCAGCCGTTGGTAAAACAAATACATCCATACAATTGTATAATTGTGCCATGACTTCATCAGAAGGTGATTGTCCTTGGTCAAGATTACCCATTAAGGGTGACATTAGATATTTTCCTATACCATAATGTTCTGCGAATGAAGGGAATTTCCACCCCATCGCGTCGTTCCAATCCATATGTAATATAAGTTTCGCTTGTTCAGGAGATAGATTTCTCTTTTTAACAAACTGTGCGAATCCTTTTATTAATCTAGGAATGTTTTTTCTATGTTGGTTACGTGCAACACAACCTACAATAAATGCTTTAGGACATATTTCGTTACCATATTTAGGGTTTAGTACAGGTTTAAATAAATTAGTATCAACCCCGTGTGGTATGTATGTGGCATCACAATCAAAATCTTTTTTAAGTCCTTGTTGTCCATATCTAGACATGGCTACAGGAAATTCTATTTGTTCTATCTGCTGTCTCCACGCTGGTATAGATGGTTCCCCATCGAAAGGTATAATCACCGCTAATTTATATGCCTTATTTTTTTGTTTCTCTATCTCTTTATAAGCATTGTTTAACAATTCACTCTTCTCCTTTCTAGTGAAGGTTGAACCATCTGGTTTCTTTACGGGGAAGTTAATAGCAGTAGCTTCCTTTCCATCTGTCATATGTTTAAACATTTGGAAATCCAAATGAGCTAGAATAACATCAGGTTTATATTTTGATACCCAATGAGGGAAGGATTTCTCACCGAATCTCTCTTGGCCCGGATACATAATTGGTAAATTTTCAAAATGAGCCCAAGTCTTATCTTGATTCAAGGGCCATGGTGTACTCCATTTTATATGGGTAGGGTTTTGACAACCACCATAACCTATATGGTGCCCTTCATTATACAGTATAGCTCCTATATTTCTAGTATTAGTACCGAATCCTGTGGGAGCCCACGGACTATCTGATACTGCCATTATACGTAATTTATCCTTTAAGGGTCTATTTTTAATTATAACAGAATTTATTCCTCCTGTGTTCTGGGGGTTACCTGTATTTATTACTGTTTCAGTCATATTATCCTTATTGTTTTATAGCTATAATATCCTTTTTATTAACTATGACTGTTCCTTTTTCACCTTTTAGGTAAACAAAATTATCATCATCATTAGTAATCATTCCTCTGCCTACTTTCGTCTTCTCTTCTTCCCGCCAAACTATCTTGACTTCTGCTTCAGCTAAAAATGCTGATAACGGTTTCTTCTCATTTTCATCCATCATATCATTCTCCATTTGTGCGAGGATGCAGCCATTCGGACTGTCCTCTATATATATTTCAGCAGAACTAGTATTTAAAGATTGTGCCATATCATAACCATTCCATTAAACTCTGTTGTTTTTTATCCAACACCGTAATCGGTGGTTTTTTCCTCACCCATTCATTTAATTTAAACTTTTGTAGTAATCCAGATATAGTGTCCCAATAGTATCTTATATCTATCTCTTCTATATCTTTTATACTTTCTTTAAGCTTATATCCTTCGAGGGTCTTACTGTAATAGTAAGTGGTACCTTGCGAGGGAGTCATTCCTATCTTCTCCCCTTGTTCAATTAATTTCATTATTAAATCTGTCTCAGATTTATATTCATCCTTCTCTCTCCCTTGTCCTTTACGCATAACAAAATCATCTAATGTATATGCTTCTAAAGAATACAAGTCTTCAATGAATCTACTATCTATAATATTCTTCATCCTTCCATCTATTAATTTTTCTAATACTGTTAGATAGAATTTTGAACGTGACGTAGCTTTAAATGTACTTCCATGTTTAGTTAAGGTTCCATCTTCATTTCTGAGTACATAGTTACCTACTTGGAGCCAGACTCCTTCTTTAAAATGGTCTTTATCCATCGATATATGCTCAGGCTCAGAGTCAGGAATAACATGTTTAAGTAGTCTCCTTAGACGATTTGTTAACCATTGTTCATCCACATCCAGATTAGTATTAATCCCATCTGTGTGTACATATACCACAGCATCTTCTCCATATCGGCTACGGATAATATCCACGCCGGAGAGTAGTAACCACCGCGCAATCGCTGTAATACTAACGCCCACGCCCATATCGCCGTAACTAATATAAGGATTAGCATTTGCCCCATAGAAAGTATTCACCATTATTTTAAGAGCATTTGATTTGCTCTTATCTTCTTTCGTTGAACCAAGCTTATAAGGCTTTCGCATTTCCTTAAATTCATGACACATATTATATAGACAGCTCTTCCTAGACTGGTCTATTTTAATCATTAGTCTTTTACCCACCTTGTTATCAGGTACATAAAGTATGCCATCTTTGTATTCTACTTCATTGATATAGTCATCATATCCTATTATCTCAGTAGTATCGGGACCAAGATTAAGGGCCATAGCTATTGAGGGATAATAAGAACTAAAGTCTACCTTTACATTCTGCTGATGAAATCCCGGCCTATATAATTCAATATGGGCTGCCTGATAGTTACCTTTATCTTCTCTGAATATCTCAGAGTGTCGTTCTTTATTCCTATCAAGCGTTACTATGCCCTGCTCAAACAAGCTCCTACCTTGTAAAATTTTGGTAATATAACTTGATGGAGCATTGACATATGTTGCCAGTGGAACGCATAAAGTCTCTGCGATATACTGTATTTGAGGGAAGTAGTGATTATATAGATACATTGTAGCATCTACATCACTCAATACATATTCATGTATCTCTTCCATCGTATAGTCTAGAAGGTCATGCTCTGCAAAATCGAGTTCAATCGGTTCTAAACCAAAGTTTCTAGACACGCTCTTCAGGCCACGGGGTATGCCTGATAGGGAGTAATCGAGTCGTGTCCAGCGCAGTAAATCGAGGACTATGCGCCCTCCAGCGTTCATTGTCAATTTCTTTTGGTCTTGTGGGGGTTCCCAACCCCACTCACTGTTATCTCTGTTAAGTATCTTTTTATAGCCTTTAAGGCCATGATAAGACGCTCTATGTAGTATTTGGGGTATATCATACCCTACAAGGTTATAACCACATATAATGTCAGGGTCGTAATCATGGACAAATTCTGCAAATTTAAGTATGACATCTCTATCATCCTCGCCATCCCAGAGTAATACCTCACGTTTACCACAAGAGGTAACCATTCCTATCGCTACAACAGGATATTTTTCTCCGAAAGGGAAAGAACCATCAGGTGAGTGAGTCTCAATATCAAACACTAAACATTTCAAATCATCAGTATTAGGAAACTGACTAAAGAAATCAGGATGTTCAATTAATAATCTCTCTAATAGGACTTCTCTACCACCTTCAAACAAAGCGTTGTGTGGTAGTATATCTTTACTAGGAATATAGTGATGTTTAGATAACTTAACTGTATCACTAGATGCAATGGTCTTATACTCCTCACCATCTCCATTAGGGAGATAGTAATAAGGTTTATATGGTGACTCTACTGCTTCAGTATCACTATTCCTAAATACCTTTACCTTTAATGTTCCATCTCTCAGGTCGATGGTCCTTTTATTTACAGTTGCTATAAGGGGAACTTTCATATTTTCTCGTTAATTTCCTTTAAGAGTGCGTATATCTTTCTTAGATATGACGACGATGGGTCCATTGGTGTTGCTCTAACCATTAGTCTGCTCTTTCTTTAGTCATTCCACGCTGTTCGGTTACTGAGTCGTCGATATCTTCATCTACTTGCCACATATCAATAAGAGATATGGCATCAGAGATAGCATTACTCCAAGCAGTATGTATTCTATATACATCCTCATCGGTTCCTGTTGCTCCTCCATCCAGACCTACTAAGCTTGGTTTAAAGCGTTCAGCCATATCAAAATGATATTGTGATGCTTTATCTAATAACTCAATCCAACCTTTACGTTGTTCATCTGTTGAAACTGTTAGTTTCTTTATATCAATGGTCATTTCTATATGCCTCAGCTTCTTCTGGCGTCATTCTTTCCATAAGTTTACTTATGTTATTAATCATTAGTTCTGATATCTTTATATCATAAACATCACATAAACGTGTTAGATACCATAAGACATCACCCATTTCATCTATTATCAATTCTTTATTGTTTACGTTATCTCTTATTTCTTTTTTAAATGCACCACCAACTTCTCCGGCTTCATTCATTAAACCTATCATTAGGTATTCCTTTTCTTTACGCTTAGGATACTTCGCTGTTTTGCGAGTAAAATCCATATACGTGGTTTCTATTCCACTTACCATATATTTAACTCCTCAGGTATTATATTTCTTCTCAATACCCAGTTTCTTTCTGTTGGTAAATAACGATGAACTAAGTCAGCCTTTTGGTCTGTTTGAATAATCCAAGGCTGTATTAATACAAGGTCATTTACTCTTGTCCACATTCTTCGTTTTAGTTTACCACCAATACGAACCATGCGGGTCTTTCCATCTTCACATAAAGCTCTAAATCTAGAACCTCCAGACATCTCTATAACGACAGCAAACTGTTGGTCTTTCGTAGGTAGTCTAACCTTCTTCGTAAAACTGCTTGATTGCTTCGTATTCTTCTTCATTATAATCTCCTTCTGCTTCCAATAAGAAAGCTTTATATGTTTCTATTTCTGAATCCTTTTTAGATTTAAAAATCTTAGGATAATCACTTGACACTACTTCTGATGCACTCTCTGCTCTCTTACCCAATTCAATGTTGTTCCCAGTAAACGGGTCAACAATCTTAAGATTGCTACAAAAGCGGTCAATGTATTCCCCAGCCACGGTAGGCCAGTTCTCTGCCATAAACTTTTCTGTTTCTTCAATTAAATCACTCCAATTTATTTTTGCTACGGGTTCGGTTATAAGTGGACTCTTATAATATAATCTCTTACCTTTATCTTCATCCATTTCTAAAAACCCTGTCATAACTAATGCTGCTAATATCGGTTCTATCTTAGTGAACGGTAGTCCAGCAGCTTTAGCTGCTTTCTTTAGTTCATTAGGAGACATTCTAATAGTATCTCCATCTGCAAAACCAAACCTATCTAGTCTCGTATCAGGGAACAACTTAAGTATATCTGTTCCGTGACTTGGCATATGCAAACATTCAGATACAAAGGAATTAAGATATATCCTCAGACCTAACCAATTATGTTTAGGTGTTACTAACCCATATCTTTTACCATCTCTCTCTATATTTACAATTTCATCAGGATAGAATCTTGCTACTGCGTTAATAAGGTTCAAAAGATATTGAACTTTAGAACGTGATACTGGAAACACACTTGGGATAGCTTCGAAAAGGAATGGGGCGCAGGGATTCTTCATCTCTAAAGCATCCTCCTCATCTCTTCTACATATAGCATCTACAAAATGATTCCTTAATCCTTCTATCTCTTCATCAGACATAGAGGTAAGGGAACTCTTTGGTAGAGCTGCATCCATCAACTTATGTTTAACAACTCTTTCAGTCTGTTTAACGGTAGGGTTAGTGTGCATAATCATACATCGACGTTCTAATTCAGCGTCGAAATATGTAGCTCCCTTTGTGTTCTCCACAGCTACGCACATAAATACATACTTAGCATTTAATGTTTGTGATATAGTCTCCTTTATCGTTACATCAGTACGCTTACGTTGAGCCGCCCTACCATCGCCCCATGTCTTAACTACCTCCATCACTGACTCAGGTAATTTCTGAGCCTCAGGTATAGCCACAAACCTAGCACGATTTATCTTATCCATCTCATACCATACAGCAGTCTCAGATAAATGTTCCATTACAAAGTAAAATTCATCAGGTAGCAATCCAAAGATGGCATCCATAACTACAGTCTTACCTGTCCCACTATATGCTTTGATAACAAAGTTAGTATCTTCTAAAAGATAAGATAGTATACTTGTTAAAGCTAATTCATCTTCGCCTAAGATAGGGTTTAATGAACCATCCTTCTTTCTAACATTATGAAAATAGCGTGTGACATCATATAGTTCATACTTCATATCCACTTCTGCCTCGCATTTCTAAGGTTCAGAACATTATTATCAACAAGTTTAACAGCATAGGTTTTTAAGTCCTTATCGCTAATACCACTGAAGTTATCTTTAAGTAGTAAGAATAAATCAATTAGAGATATAGGGTCTCCATCCTTATCCTTCAAAAACTCAACAACCTCTACAGGTATAATCCAATGATATTCTTGTTCTTCTGAATTAAATAAGTTTGGTCTGAATTTTTCTTTAACAAATTGTTCCATCTCAGTAGGCTCAATGTGATAACCATTAACAACTCTTCCTGTAGATGTCTTTATCTTTGTTCTCTTTATCTCAAAAACTATATCAGTAGGGTTAAGTGCTGACTCTATCTGTTCTGAGAAAATCTTTTGAAAATGCGTATGTGTAGCAAGGGTTGCTGTAAGATAGGAAACTTCTACGTCTCCACCACCTAGATAATCTGAATTAGGATGATATATACCATATGTAAATTCATCTATCTTTGGTGTATTATTCTTACAGAACAAACAATCACCATCCTTAGCCCAACACTTAACTCTACGTCTCTGTGCTTGATTCCAATGTCTTACTCTATGAATAGGAGATAGGAATGCAAATTGGGATAGGGCCGTCATTGATTCTTCTAACCAAACTCTCTGGCTTCTGGGCGATTGAATCCAATCACTATATGCATCACTCATTTTACTTTGATTTTCTTTCCGATATTATCAGCTTTCTTAATCTTTATATCTAAGATACCATTGTTAAGAGTAGCAGTTACTTTATCTGGGTTTAGTGTTGCATCGAATGTCTTTGATATAGAGTATTCTCTATTATCATTGGTAGCTTCAATAGAGACAGTATGTTCGTCTACTGTTAATTCTATCTCACCTTTACCTACGCCGGGCATCTCTATAGTTACGGATATCTCTCCATTTCTATCTTCCCAATCACCAACACTATCTTTCTTCTCTGCGTAGGATGGAATCTGAGGCATATGTCTTTTTGACATCTCCATCATCTCCATCCATGAGTCTAACAAATCATCCAACGGATGTCGAGTCATATCTAATCCTCAACAGCGGCTGGTTTCTTTGCAGTTCCTTGCTCTACTCTATGCATTAAACGAAAGTATGGTTTACTTTCACCTTCTTTCCAATAAGAGTTTCTGAACATAACATATTCAGCTCCCCCTTCATTCTTTCCGGTGTAGTATACATTTCCGTTTTTATCTGTGTTCCGGAACAATCCGGCTACTAGCTCTAATTCTGTTTTCTTTCTTTCTTCTGGCATTATTTCACCTGTTTCTTTACCCTCTCCATTTTACCTGTCAGAGGATTGACAGCAACACCATAGGTATTGGATACCTTAGGGGTGTTATCCTTTTCATTACTTTTCATTTTCATTTCAGCTTCTTTCTCCACAGCCTTAAGTGTATTTAAGACTTTCGGTAATAGTCCTAGTATAGAATTATGCATAGTTCCTATCTGGACTATTCTGTGCTTGTCCTATACTTATATCTAAAAGCTTATCTCCATACTTTTCCACTAGTTTATCTAGTGTCTTATTAAATAGTTCTACTGTATTTATATCTTTAGTAGGGACTATCTCCATATGGAATGTTCCTATACGCATAACATGAGTCATCTGGGTTTGGCTACGAGCTGTTTCCATTTTAGCTTGTAGTAGTTCAGATACCATATCTTCATCAGAAGATGAATCTGTCATCTATATACTCCAATTTTATCAATATCTTGCGTAGATTCTTTATCTTTCCATCTACTTCTCCTATCGTATTACCCAACGCTTCTATCTTGGACTCTAACATAGAGAATCGGTCTAACATATCATTTATGTTTTGTATAAAGGGCCACCAATTACTATCATCATCGAATCTTTCATTTCTTTTGTGAATGTCGATTGCCCACATGGTGTGGCTTTCGGCGACCTTTACTTCTTCTTTGGTTATTTTTCGCATCTCTACTCCTTCTTAATTGTTTCATTATCTGTTTGTTCTTTCTTGGATTAATGTGGTATACGTGTCCTGATATATCATTCTTGTAATACCTCACATAACCCATATAATAGTCTCTACAATTATCTTCAGTCGGTTCTAAACCACGTATCGTGACCTTCTGCATCAATGACTGCACAGTTTTATTACTCTTACCTTTGGCCCATATTCTATTGAATTGTTCCCATTTATCGTTCATTTACTACCTCCACAATGAGGGCAGTTATATTTGTTTGACTTCATCATACCGATATAGTCACCACTACAACGTCTACATCTCATAGTAAGTATACTCCTAGTATCATACCAAAGCCTAGACCAAATAAGAAACCTGATACCATCATAACTATATCTGATGATATATGTAGGTCTTCATCACTCATAGTGTTTCCTCACTTGTTCTTTAAGGGTATCTCGTAGAGCGTCTGTTATCCTTTCACCAAACAGATTTAAGAACATCTCTGCTTGTTCAGTAGTAACCATTCTTTCTTTCTCTCTGATTATACGTCTAACCATCTGGGGTGTTATCTTTAACTCTATCATACTAATAACCTCGAATAACATCCTTGACAGTATGGATTACCAGCGGTATCTTTATATCTTACATAAGCTATTGCTAAACTACATCCACACATATTACATTTAACAACAGTGCTCATCCGAACATACCCCCCTCATATGGTTGATGTTTCTTAGAGGTAGGTGTGTTACCACCTATCATTCCAATCATATCACCAAACTCTTTTGTTTCTTTGGCTCTTCTTAGCATAAGCTCTAACATCTTAACATAGGATAATAGCGCTATATCTTGCCAATGGGTTAATTGATACTTCTTATTTACTTTCTTTACACTTGGTCCAATCTTCATTATGTCTATTTGGTCCATCGCTTCTACGAGTATCTCCCAATCGGTTCTTTCATCCTCTTCCATAAGAGATGCGAGAGTAACATTCTCCTCGCTTTCATCGTCTAGTAGGGTTATGAATTTTGTGAGTAACTTACCCATTAATCCACTACCATTCTATCTATCCGATAGGCCCTTATATGTTGAGGTTGTTGTGTAGCAAACTGCTTAAGGTTATATCTATTGTCTACGCCAACAGCATATACCATACCTTCACTTGATACTTTAACATCCTCTACTAAGATTTTTCTAACTGAGTCGTGGTCTCTTTCATGTTTCCATGCAGAGAAATCGAACTCTGTTCTTTGCTCAGGGTTATACCTAAAGCTAACTTGTTTATGTCTACCTGTCCTCTGATAATACTCAGCGGCTTTATAGACTTGGTCAAATATTTCTTTTCTTTCTGACATTTAATCACTTCCTTGAATCTCACATAGCGTGTTGCTATTTAAAACTTTCGCTTTATTCTATATCTTTCTCTTTATATGGAGTGCATACTACGCATCTCCTAGAACCATCTATATCTACAAAAAATGCTCTTCCGAAACATCTCTCACATTCACTTGAAAACGTCATCTTTTAATTAAACCACAAATAATATGCGATTACTCCTAAACATATTACGTCTGCTATCATATATAATACTATCGTCTTCCATGATATATTCTTTTTCTTAGGCATT
>Ga0208013_1000995_pt1 | contig 14032 bp, 24 predicted proteins | sample 16_taG_FD_184091 | JGI IMG/M metagenome (GOLD analysis project Ga0208013, IMG submission 184091) | Marine viral communities from the Subarctic Pacific Ocean - 16_ETSP_OMZ_AT15313 metaG (SPAdes) (version 2) | ecosystem: Environmental > Aquatic > Marine > Oceanic | place: Pacific Ocean | collected...
TCTCATACTATAGCCAGGTCTATCTTCTAGAAATAGTTTCTCCTGGTCTTTCTGCATGATTATGAAATCGTTGGCGTCATCTTTAGTATCGAAGAGCTTCACAGCTCTAACCTTACCTTTCTTCATAACCGCCGTTTTATCTTCGCTTTGCCATTTCTCTTCTTTGTTACAGATTTTATCGTCCCAGAAATGACGTTGAAGGCGTTGTTCGATGTAGTCCTGTTGAGCTTGCTTACTCCACAAGTCAATAGGTATAATCGTTAGAGGATGTTGAGGATAGTTATCGCTATTAGATGCTGACTTTTGAGACCAGTCTTTAGCGAACGCAACAATAAATAACCGCTTCACGCTCCACCCAGATTCAGACATCAGGTTAGCTAGTACATTTAACTGCTGCTCCCATACTGGTTTGACACCATGCATGAGGGCGTAAGCGGAAACGGTTTTAATATCGTAGATTCCAGAATCTTCTAGATCGTAAATATCCACTTGCCCGCTTATAACATGCTCAGCGTAAGTGTTGTGGAATCTTTTTTCAACTAAAGTTTTAGAATTAGATAGGTTTGCTAGTTCGCAAACGGAGTGGACAGCACTACCCCATACTGCCCAGACACGGTCTGACACATCTTCTGATATTTTGTCTCTGTGCTCTTTTCTAAGAGCTAGGATTTGCGGTGAGTCTATTAGCTGGGTAACGCTAATGTCTGACTTTTTGGGTCCTGTAGTATAAGGGTTGTACTGAAGCATATTGCACAACCATTCAGGATAAGAATTCTTATTGGTATATGTTCCCACGAAGCTCTCCAAAGTATAAAAAAATAATTATATCACACCCAATACTTTCGAAAGAAGCCTAATTTAGTCTGGAACTATTGGACATAAGCTCTTGAAATCCTTAGCTCTTATGACAACATAACCATCTTCAAACTTCATGTGACGTTCATGCAAATACACGACTGGACTCCTGTGTTCGGCTTCTCTAACGGCTTGACCCATAGCTGAATGCAACCAGTCAGGTAACACCTTGCGATGCTTCACTTCTATAGACAGGTGAGGATGCTCTACGTCTCTCCTACTTTCCCCGTTGCATCCTGTTCTTTGCCCACCAAAAAGCTTTGCTGCTTCTCGTTCTACGTTTTTCCAATTACTCGTTCTCATGTAAAGCTCCGTCAAAAGGTGTGCTCTTCTGTCCGACATATTTTTCGTAAAACTCATGCTCAGACCCTCCGTAATCATGGAATCTCATGCTCTGTTCTCCATAGTCTAGACCGCACATTGGTTCAAAACCTCCGTGCCTGTTTTTGAAACACTCCAAAGCTGCCTGAGGTGAAGATGGTGGGTTACCAGACTCCCTGGATTTTTCTTCAATTTTGTTTCTGTGTACCATGAACCCAGCATCAACTAAGTCAGTCAATTCTGAAGCGCCTTTTATATCATACTTGCTTCCCCTTTTGGTCTCATCATCAGGTTTTCTTACATGAGCAACTAAGTGTATGCACAATCCAGTATCTCTACAAACGTTAGCCAATATATTTGCAAAGTTTTTCTGAGCAAGGTATATGTTTCTCTGTTCAGATCCTAGATTGACCTTCATGAGCGAGTCAATAACAAATTGAGTTACCCCTAATTCTTCCTGAGCATATCTAGCTGCGGCAATTAACTGTTTAGCTCCACAATCTACCTCGCGAGTGTATATCCACATCTTGTTGTTTAACCAACACCATGCTTCTTCTGCGTCTATTGGGTCAGGATATATATCACCTGTAATCTGTCTTGCTAATCTCTCAAGTTGATATACTGGAGCCAATTCAGGAGACCAGAATAACACCTTCTCATCTCTTGTTGAATAATCTCCCGTCATCAGGTATAACATAACTTGTTGAACTACAAGGCTTTTTCCGTGACCGTTCATGCCAGCCCAGATAGTCAGAGTATTTGGCAAGATACGGAAATCTATATCCCAAGGCAACCTGCCGCCAGGCTTTGCATCTTTGTTGCTTAGATGCTCTAAAGCTTCGTCAACGAAAGCTATTGGAGACTGGACAAATGATTTCTCTACCCCTTCAGAATATTTATTTACTTGCTCTTCATCTAATTCTAGTTTTGTAGCTATTTCTCTAGCTCGTTTATAATCAACCATTAAAAATTACTCCAGAATACTTCCTTTTTCTTTAGCGGTTGGGATTCCCAGACTCTTGTTTCTAAATACTTCCTCAAGCCTGGTACCCACTTACCCTCGTCATTAGTCCATTGCTCTGATTCTTTGCGTTGCTCTAGATCTTCAACTATCAAATCAACAATAGACTCATCGCCAAACTCCCTCCACGTTTTAGTATCGCGAGCGATTGTGTTGCGTCTATGCTCAGGATAAGCAGACCACACACGCATGAATGCTGTCTTGTCCTTATTCTTTTTATTATTTATATTCTTTGTGTCAGCTACGCTGCTGACTAGCTGGTCAGACGCGTTGCTCTCTACCTGCTGACTAGCTACGCTGCTCTTTACGTATTGCGCATGTGCATCAGCTGATTCGCAGATGGTATACAAAGAAGTAGTGCCAGCTCTAGCAGTTATGTCGATATAACCAAAGGACTTCAGGTCCTGCATGTAGTTCTGGATACTGCCCTTGGTGTACATAGGCATCATTGCCTGTAATGCTTCCAAGTGTATCGGTCTAGTATTGGTAGTCCTGTGATTGCGCCACGCTAGTACAGACATCAAGCATCTGAGTTGTCCTGCTTTGAGTCTTGTATCCCCGATGATACTCGCTGGGAATAATCCATACCTGTGGGATATGGGTAACTGGGAAAGATCATTTCCTTTATCCATTTAGGTGTTTCCTGGTCGTTTAATGTTAATTCAAATGCAGCTATATATTTGATTATCCAATTAGGACACTTTCCCTTCTTGAGTTCCAGCATCATAAGGCAATCTTTATAATGTTCTTCAAACAAGTTGAAATGGGTATTAGACCTGAACATCATGTTAGCTGGTATACCTTGCCAGCCTGTTATGACGTAATCATTCTGGTCGTAACACCAATCAGGCAACGTGTTTCCATCCTGTACTTCCGAATCCTCCGGAAGATCTTTCTGATTCTTCTGCATAAAGTACCTCTAAATCGCATTCTTCTGTTTGAACGTCAGATACTGGTATGAGTATGAACTGCATAATCTTCATATCTGGCGTAATAAAAACATCCCTTTTAGATACATTTATCAAATGAATATGTATCTCTCCCTGGTATCCAGAGTCTATAACACAAGCTCCAGCAATAACGTTAAGCGTGGTACATACACCAGACTTGTTAAATGCTATTAATGCGTAACCTTGGGGTATGTCTACCTTGATACCACTAGGTATTTTTATAGCATTACCTGGTGCTACCTTAGTGATAGAGAAATCCGACGGTACAAAGAAGTCGATACCAGCATCAAGCGAGTGTGCTCTCGTCGGTGGTATCACCTTCCTCACCCGTGAAAATCTTAAGTTGTTCATCGTCTATTTCCTCCACAATGATTGAGTAACCGTTCTCTTCTTCATCTAGATCCATATTGTCTGTAAGCGTTTTCTCTGCAAAAGACAGGACCGCTAAAAGAAACTGCAGTACCGGTTTACTTGATGTAGTCAGCTTTACTTGGTAGTTCATCTTCCTTTAATCTCCTTACCCCGTTTATGTAATCTTCCAACCCCTGAAGATAGCCACATGCATCTACAAGGTTGTCTCGTTTGTGGTGAAAACTCTCTCGCGACAGCTTCAATGCTACCAGCATCTTGTACATATCCTCGATGAGCAGCTCTTTACCAGTCATTCCGATAAATATCAATCTGGCTCTTGCCATGCTCTCTGAGAATTCACCATAATTCTCGTGGTCTGTTATTCTTTCCACAACTATTTCCTTAGCTTCGTCTAAGATTGGCTTTTCAAAGTTAGTCATAAGATTGCTCCCCTCATGTTGTCATTAACAAAAAGATCTTTCTTGCGTTTCATTTCTTCCACGGAATCTGTTGGTTTGTAACCATACTTTTCAGCAAACTGGTCATAGAATTGAGCACAAGGCCTTAAAGCCCACTTCTCACCGTCATAATCAGACATTTCAGTTTTTGAGAACAACAAACCCCAATGTCTTTCGTACACATGCAAGGACCCAAGATTAAAGGTTAATGTACCTAACCTTGGATATACATACTCCAAACCCCTTAATCTCGCTTCTAGATAGTTACGCATCAACTGTAGAAACATAGAGGCGCAGAACATATCATTGCATAACCCAAAGATGGCATCACAAGAACGCATGTTCCATATTAAATGAAGAACATCATCTCTTATTATGAACTGTATGAAACCAGTGCAAGGATAATCATTTAGATTCTTCTCGTAATGATCTACATTGAAGATAGGTATAACAGCTCTTCTACTATCTGGATTCATTATCAGCTCGTCAGCGGTATGATACCAAGGCTTGCCAAAAATGTAACAACCGTAGTTGCTTTCTATCTTCCCATCATCATCTTTGATTTTGTCCCAAATAGATGCTAGTTTACCCATGTTACCAACGTATGGGGACTGCCCTAAGTAGAACAGGAACTCAGCTACTGCATATTCTGACTTCCATCTACGATCTATATCGTCTATACTTAACAACGTAGGATCTTCTAACGTATAACTTGCGTTATGTATCTCTATGGTATTGCCAACCTTAGATCCAAACCTACGTATATCTAACATCACGCCTGCATAAAGTTCATTCATACATAGTGATATTCTCTGCTTTTTCATCATCATCTGGATATGGCCACCCTTCTTGATAGTTACCCCAGAAGAATTCCTCTTCTTCTGAGCGTTTGATTTTAGGTTCCTTCTCCTTCTCTTCTAGCTGCTTTAGCTTTTCCTTGTTTTCCATTTTTCTTCATCATCATTTCAGCATACTCCCTGAGCGATACACCAAACATTTCTTCGAATCTCTCTGACCAGGTTATTCGACCCTTTGGGGTCAATTGATTTCTTCGAGTCCAACAGTATCTGGCAAAGCACAACTTTAGCTTTTCGTAGTCTTCCGGATCGTGGCTTAATTTCCGAGATTTCATTTTCTATATCCCTATAAAAGTAGAATCCGGTCTGTTCAAATGCTAAGCTATGCCTCTCTACAGACCACAGTAATATCTGTAGCTCTGAAGTATTGATACCGCATGCACTACTTAGCTCCTTTACGGATACGCCATTCTCTGGTATACAGGTGTAGTAACTTGGATTAAATTCCTTATCTCTCCACGACCCAAAGTTGACATATTCCATAAACCCTTTACAACACTTCTGTGTTTCTTCGCAATAGTCGTAGTTCCTACAACCTGTGCATGGTGGTTCTGGTTGATCATTCATTCTTCTTAGTAACTTCAATACGTTCATGCATTTTCCTAAAACAAAAAGGGGCACTAGCGTTAACTAGCACCCCATGTGTTGTTAAGACCGGTGGTAAACAGACACTCTGTCTGAATACTTGATTGGCAGATCTTGAGAATACTTGCTATACAGAAAGTTATATATTCGTTCATATCTGCGGTTTGTCAACTTACCACTTGTTTTGTGTTCGATAACCCATGGGTGGTCTTGACCTAAAGCTTTTTTCCATGTGCCATCTTGCAGTGCTTTGATAGCTGCACCTACTCTAGAACCTCTACCACGAAACCAATAAGCTTTATGACCTTTCTTTTTAGCCAGCTTTTCGTAGTGAGATATCTTGGATATAGGAACATCCTTCGCTATCAACCTGCGCGTAGCGTAATTACCTTTAAGTTCGTCTCTTGACATATAGTCTCCCTTGCACCGTTGTTAATGGATCCAAGTGTTAGATAGCCACGGTGCCACAGCTACCTAATCTCTTTCTTTGCCCTATCTCGAGCTGTTTTACCAGGCCTGGACACGCCAGTCTTATCGAAGCAATACGAGTGATAAGTTGGTAAGTTACCAAGCTTGGCAAATTGAGTTTGAGTCATGAATTTCTTCAGTTTAGACTCGTGTTTTGTTTGTTTGCTCATTGTGTTTATTATACCTCGTCGTTAAACAACGAATTAAATCATTATTTAACCATTAATAAACGGCAAAGATCTTGAACAACCTCAGATTTCTCGTTAGGTTCTTCGCCGCATGTTGTGCACGCTACTACACCATCCTTCTCACGTTCTACTGTAACATGCCACATGAGACGCATACGGTCTTCCTTGATTCTTATTACCACTGAATCACCGTTCTCTAACTTCATTCGAAGCTTTCCCCTGGTATCAAAAGAGCGTCGCCCACAATACCGTTCTTGACTTTCTCATTAACCTTGTAAGGCTTCCATAGACCTTCCTCGTCAACCAGCATAACGTGGTGCTCAGAGAAGACCCTAGCAATCTGTGTCGGCACACATTCCACATACCCACCAACTGCCTTTTGCCAGTTCTTAAGCGAGTGTTCTTCTTCCCATACTTCAACTGTGCCGTTCTGTTTGAGTAGATAAGATTTGTCTCTTTCGAACTCACTTGGTTCCTCCGTAATTTTCGGTTCTATTACTTTGTCCCACATTTTCTTTCTCCTTCATTTCTTGCATCAAACGTTTGTCCCAAAGCTCCTGCATCAACCTATCGATGATATGGTTGCAGTCAGTTTCATTGAGGGTTAAGGTCGATAAACGACCATCTTTTTCTGAGTATCCCATTACGTCTACTAGAAATTCTCTGTCGAAGTCTTTGTTCCTGTTGACAACGACTGTGCGTTTTGGTGGGTCAATCACGTGTACACCACCCACGGGTGACCGTCTTCAAAAGCTTCAAGAGCTAAATCTCTGCTCTCTTTGTTGAAATTATCGTATGCTACCTTGCTGCAACGGTTGTGCCAAACAGGACCCTCAGCTTCATCGTACAGTCTATCTTCCCATGCTTTGTATTCTAGGAGAGTAGAAAACGATGTTTTGTCACTAAACCGTACGCAGTCGCAGTCCATACCGCCATATACAACGTATATCGTATTAGTCATGATTTATTCCTCGCTATGGTCGAACTCGAACATTTGCTCGTTACTATTAAATGGTGCGATGTACTTCTCGGTGAAACAATCTTCGCAAATAACTTCACCACACCGTGTTGTGTATTGATAGTCGTGCTCTTGTGTCTCGCAGACCTGACATAGCATTTTCATAGTATGATCCAGGTAAAAAAAAAGGGACCCCGAAGGGTCCCGTAATTAGGAGGAGGAGATAAACGGTTACCTTGCGATAACCATGGTTTTCCCGTTGGTCTTAACGGGAATATGCTCGATGATACCGTCAGAGTCGATACCAAAAGCATCCGAGAGCTGCTTGCCTTTGATCGCAAGCACAGGATCTTTACCATCTTTTGTCTTCTTCCCGTACACCTTGTTCTTACCAGTGTCAGAGAATTTGATGGTCAGTACGTCTTTTTCGATTGTTGCGTCGTAGCGATCGCCAGGTTTGACTGTTGCAGGAAGCTGCTTCTTGGTCAACCAGACCAAACGTGCACCTTTCTGTGTGTACAGTTTTACTGTTGAATCGCTTGGTACTGCTGCTGCTGTTGCTGCCATAATTAACGCTCCTTGTGCGTGTGGTTATTTTGAGTAAGTAGATAGATCTTATCTCACCCACATATCTAAATAACAATCACAATTTTTTATTGTGGGTGCATCCATCAATAAGTTTTGTTTATTTATCTGATTTGTTCTCTTCCGCTCTCAGAACATCCTCGAACAGCATCCAAACGCAGATTAATTTCTCGCGCTTGCTGCAGGTGTCATACCCGAACTCTCCAAAGCAATTGATAGCAAAATTATCGAGGGATTCCTCAAGAATCTTGAGCTCTTCTTTGGTGATTTCCTTGGATTTCTGAACGACAACTTCCTTTAAATATTCGATCATCTCGACTCTCCGTGTTTATTTCCAAGTGAAATATAATCTTATCTCGCCCACAAAAAAGGTTAACAATTAGTATTATTTATAGCTGGTTTATCAGTTGATAACAGTGGGTTTATACTTGGTGTGAAGTGCTAGGGCGCCTGTGATTTATTGGAGTGGAACCTCTGTTTTAATCAACCTGATATACCGGGTTCACGCACACACGCATATTCTCTGGGATTCCAACAGAAATGCTGGTTTCCCTGTGTTTTGTGCCAAAACCGAAACGGATTCCCGTGTTTTGTGCCAAATCGGGTTTTATTGGCAACCGATATATGGATTTAAGCAAAAAAAATGGGGCCCCGAAGGACCCCGACAAAAGCTTGGATTTTATTTCGTGAGGGTGATAACCCCGTCTTTGGCGGTGGCAGCCAACATGTCGATCACGCCGTCAGCTTCGTGCCCGAAAGCTTGAGTGATGGCCTTCCCGATCACGCAGAGAACCGGCTTGCCCTTTTTGTCGCTCACTTTGCGGCGACCATCCGGATTCGATCGCAGTACGATTTGGCCGCTTGATAGTTCGACATCGAATCTCTCGCCGGGCCCAAACCCATGCTTGGCAAGCTCGTCCTTGTGCGTCATCCAGATCAGACGTCCACCGCGCTGAGAATATAATTTAACGTTATTCATTTCGTTTATCTCCCTGATAAGCTGAGCTTATCCAATAATGATACGATTAATTTCATATCATGATTAAGATTATAAAATATATTTTCGAAAAATAACAATAAAAGTTTTTTATATATGGCCAAAAGCTCGAAAGAATCTCTTATAAATCAAAGTTAAGTATATAATAAAATACTAATATTCGGGCGGGGTTGTTCCGGTTCATTCAGGATTGTTTCTCGATTTTTCAAAGTTATAAATCGGGCTTTTACTTGGGGTTCGAACAAATTGGCTTTTTTCTAAATTTTCCAGAAATTTTAGGTAGTCAGCTATGCGTCAGCTACGTTGCTCTTCAGCTGGTCAGCTGCGCTGCTGACGTAAAGAATAGTAATAAATATAAAGAATATAGGGCCAGCAGCTGGTTCGGTTGATGTTGTTATTAGAAAGCACCGCCCGTGATATAATATTAGTACCGGGGGTGACGAATGAATTCGACAGGCGGTAACCCCAAAGTGGATAAGCTTGGACGTGGGTTTGATCCCCACCACCTCCACCAGAGGAATAGAAATGTATACAGAATCAATGCAGATTGCAGAGCTCTTCAGGGATCCTAGAAAGATTCAGAGGGCTACGCCTTTTAACCGAGTTATATCCCAGACGTACGGTAAGGGTAAGCCAGAGTTTTCGCAGCAAGCTCCGCCACCAGGTGAAGACAGTCCTCCTCCTGAAGCACCACCAGATTTTTCTGCTCCACGACCTGATCCACGTTGGGGATTCTACTAATGAATCTAGCAGACCTGTTCGACAACAGTAAGTGGGAGACTCATGAGGTCGCTGCCGTCCCCAAAAGAGGCGGCGAGGTAGAAAGAAGGCGGTATATCGGTGGCGGTCAAGCACCTTCTGCCGCAACAGTTGCTGCTAGTACCCCAACTAATGAAAAAGATTCGTCTATTTTTGGTGGATTATTCGCGCCTAAAGATGTACTTGGTATATCAAATTTTTCAGGACCTTTCGAGTCTGGTGAGCAGTATGTAGGAGGTGATAAAGTTTACCGTAAAGGCGGCATGAGTTACGATGTAGCTGATCCTAGCAGACACCACGCTAGGTTTAATCCAGGTGGCCATGGAGCGCCGCGAAAGCCAGAGGGAGACAGTTATTGGAAATCAAATACTATACGCGATTTTGGCTTAAACAAGGGTGGATACGATTGGGTAGAGGGTAATCGACCGTGGGCCCCAGAAGAAGGTCTTGTTTCTCCGCGAGAAGAAACTGGCATTATTGATAGTGTAGCAAACGCTATTGCAAAAGCTAAAGATTTTGGCTCAAACGCTGTAGATACTGTTGGGGAATACATTCCACAAAGTGTAAAAGACGTTTATGATTACGTTGATAATCCTCCAGCTAGCACTATAACTCCTGAGGCGGTAGAACAACGGGAGGCTCAAAAAGGTATCGGAAACGTAGATACTATGGTTTTTGACCAGATCGAGCGGGCTATAATGGCTGAATTTGAAGATCCTAGCCAACGAGGGAAATGGTCAGAAGAAAGAGCTTATTATCAACAGCTTTTAGCGGGAGGCATGGATAAATCGACAGCCGCTATAATGGCAGCTAGAGAATTTGGCCACCCTACTAGAAAAACTAGAGACGAAAGACGCAGAGAAGGAGAGGCAGAAAAGCTAAAAACACTGCAGTTCTTAAAAGATTCAGGACAATTACAAACTGCCCCTAATGGCACTCAATATATACCTTTTGGATAAAAAATGGACATTTTAGATATCTTTAGACAAGTAATTAAGGGCGGCGGCGACCGGTTAGCTAATCAGTTTGCGCCTGTTACAGAGCAAGAGCGTATGGCTAACATGCAGCAAAGGCCTAATATGCCAGGGTATCAAACCCCTGCCGGGGCAGATAGCATCGCTGGTCGCTTTGCTGGCCAATTCCCAACCCAAGACGACATGCAGCGCCATCGCGGCTCGGCGTATACTGTTCCTGATGCAACGAGGCAGCAAATTATGCAGGATTACGACAGCGGCGTAGATTTTGGTTACGAGGGCTCTGGGCAGTTACCAGCTGACGTGGTAGATAAAGTCCTAATTGAAGAAAGAATGAGGCAACGCTACAAAGCGATGCCAGGATCACCGGTAGCTTACTGATGGCTTGGCAAAAAGGAACAAGCGGGAACCCAAACGGTCGGCCACGAAAATCTCAAAAAACAATGGCCCAACTAAGAAGCCAGATATCTGAGCATTTACCTGATGTTATTGAGGTTTTGGCCGGCGCTGCTAAAGAGGGTGACGTTCAGGCCGCTAGAATCCTTGTAGAAAGGTGTGTACCGTCTATGAGAGCTATCGACCAGAATGTTAACATCAACGACTCTATGAGAGAACTGACAGATAATGAACTCGTAGAGCTTATCAAAGAGTTTGAGGACAGCATGGAGCCTACCTCAGAAACTAAACACTAGGAGGCATCATGCCATCTGTTCATTTCCCATACGACGACTCAGGCAAAAAGGCGGCTCAGAGAGCCGTTGGTCTACACCCCGCGGCACGATTGGTTGCTGACAAAAGCTACAACAAACCTAAGCCAAGCAAGCCCGGCAGAGTTAAACCCAAGCGCACAGACGAAGTTCCTAGCGGCAATAGATACGCTTAATTATGGCAGCTTTAACACTTCTGCCTGTAGATACGATCTATTTTACATATGATACGTATACTACCGCAGATGCTCTTGATTATGCTGAAGCCCCTAGTACTCTAGCGGAGAAGATAATAGATTCTTCTACTTACTTGACAAAGGTAAAATCTTTATCCGTAGGAGACGATTACAGTTATACCAAGAACATTAACACTATAGCTAGAACGACTGGCACCTTGGCTGCGGCTGCAACCACTACTGTCGATATAGCTATATTGGCTGGAGATAATTTTCCGGCATCAGGCAAAGCTTTGATAGGTGCTGAAATAATCTCTTATTCAACGACTACGGAAACTTTTAGCTCGACAACGGCCTTGAACACTCTTGTTAGAGCGCTGTCCGGGACTGTTGACGTATCTCACGGCGTATCTACAAACGTTTTCCCAATAGAGGCTGGTGTAGTAATAAGCATAGATCATAACAAAGATGATGATGTTTTTCAAATTCACACTTCTTGCACTATACCATCTGCACAGTACGCTACAATAGTTGGAAATAATTTATTCGCTATACCGGCCTCTGAAGTTGCTATGGTAAAATATGCAGCATGAGCTTAGCATATACTCTTGTACATAGTTACCCCAGGGAAGAGATACGTGCTATCCTTGCCACAGAGCTCGAAAGGAGAGTAGATGATGGGAAAGACAAATGGATTGCTCTTGAGGGACCGCAACGAGAGTTCGTATATAGTGAGCATCCTCACATTCTCTTCGGAGGTGCCCGAGGAGGATCGAAATCTGTTGGAATGCTGCTGGCTTTCAGGAGACATGCAGAACTATACGGATCAGATGCTCACGGGTTACTATTCCGTAGAACTTACCCGGAAACAGGGGAACTTGTTAAGCTAGGACAAAGCGTTTTTGTCAAAGAAGGTTGGGAGTGGAAGGTAGGGGAAAGAAAGTGGGTAAGCCCTAAAGGATCTACCCTGCAGTTAAAGCATCTGGATGAAGATAATGATGCTATGAAGCTGCAAGGCTTTTCGGTTACCTTCTTAGGTTTTGACGAGCTTGGAAACTGGCCTTCGCCAGAGCCTATAGATTTGCTGCAGGCTACAATGAGATCTGCGGCTGGTGTGCCCACGCTATTTAGGGCAAGCGCAAACCCGGGCGGCCCCGGGCACGGCTGGGTAAAAGAGAGGTACATAGACAAGGAGGAGGACGGGAAGCTTTTTATACCGTCTAAGATAACGGATAACACCCCGTTAATGGATAATGACCCTGGTTATATTGACAGGATCAAAGCTTCCGGGCCAGAATGGTTGGTAAAGGCCTGGCTTGATGGCGACTGGAATATAGCGCCTGGAGCATTTTTTGAATCAATTTGGAATCCTGTAGATCATGTAGTAGAACCGTTCGAAATACCACTAGAGTGGCGCAGATGGAAAGCTTATGATCACGGGTATAAATCCCCTGCGGGGTGTGTGTGGTTTGCTCAAGATTACGATGGGTGCGTATATTTATACAGAGAGAGATACTGGGCTGACAGACCTAACGTGGGGTCTGAGAGCCCAATCGAGTTAATAGCAGAAGAAATATTGGATGCTGAGGAAAGGGAAAAGAACGTAGGTGTAAAATTTAGAAGTAACATAGCAGATTCAGCTATATTTATGAGAGACGGCAGACATAAGTCTGTTGCTGACGTGTTTAACGATTACGGCGTTTTCTGGGAACCAAGCGCGAAAGGTCCAGGATCTAGAGTCCAAGGGCTTAACGAGTTTATTGACAGACTAAACGCAGGTTCTTTCAAGGTTTTTGCAAATTGTAAGCATTGGTTAAGAACAGTTCCATCGCTACCTGCAGATCCAAAAAGGATTGAGGATATAGACACTAAAGCAGAAGATCATTTGTTTGACGCTACAAGGTATGGCTTAATGCAGAAAAGAGCAAAATCTAAGAAACCTAAACCAAAGAAAACTGACCCTAATCCATTTACTCTAGAGTGGTTAGACAGGTTAGAAGAACTTTACGAGGACTACGAAAATGGCTGACTTGGAAATTTCCGCGTCAAGCTCTATGACAGCCCCTGAGCTTTCGACAAGCTCAAAGGGTTTGATCAGAGAGTTCCAGAATAATCTAGCGCTTTCTTATAGAAAGTGGAAAAGACGCTATAGAGAGATCGAGCACAGCAGGAGATACGCTCTAGGTAGAACTAGCTGGAGGTCTCAAACTGTAACACCAGGCCAGTCTGACCAGGAAGCGGGTAGGATTGTAAAGGGTAATATTATCCACGCCACCCTTCAGAATATACTTCCTCTAGTATATGCAAAAAACCCTGAAATACAGGTAAAACCAAACGAGCACGTTGACCCATCAGGTTTCGAGTATAGAACCGCCGATTTGTTTGCTAATACTCTTCAGATAGTATTAAACTCTTGTCTTCAAAAAGCTGAACTAAAGAGAGTATCTAAACAGGTTCTAAGATCCTGTATGGTTAGTAAGATCGGCATAATCAAGGTTACTTACCAGAGGGATTACATAAAAGACCCTTTGGTTAGTAGACAGCTAGACGATGCGCAAGATACTCTGGCATCTCTTATCGATACTATAAGAAAAGAAGATACTGTTGACGAGCAAGATAAAGACTCTCTAGTTCAAGAACAGAACATGATAGTAGAGAGCCTGCAGCAGAATGTAAATGTTATGCGTCGGGAGGGTTTGAACCTAGGTTACGTTCGTCCAGAAGATTTCAGGATGGATACATCTTTGGATTCCATATCTGACTACAAACAAGCAAGGTGGATGGCTAATAGAACTTGGATGACCCCAAAAGAGGTTATGTCT
>Ga0208013_1001005_pt1 | contig 13957 bp, 13 predicted proteins | sample 16_taG_FD_184091 | JGI IMG/M metagenome (GOLD analysis project Ga0208013, IMG submission 184091) | Marine viral communities from the Subarctic Pacific Ocean - 16_ETSP_OMZ_AT15313 metaG (SPAdes) (version 2) | ecosystem: Environmental > Aquatic > Marine > Oceanic | place: Pacific Ocean | collected...
CTGTCGTGAAGCTGCTTACTCGTTGTTACGAGAGGGTGAGAAGGTAGGGTACATAGCGTTGGAAGAAAGCGTGAGACGTACAGCCTTGGGCATCATCGGACTGCACGAGAACAAACCGTTGCATCTGGAAAAGGACGTACACCACGAAGCCTTGCGCCCTGCGTTTGAAGAGACGGTAGGCAATGGGAACTTCTATACCTACGACCACTTCGGCAGTTGCGACTCCGATAACTTGCTCAACCGAATGCGCTACCTGTGCAAAGGACTTGGGTGCAAGTGGCTATTCCTCGATCACCTGTCAATCGTGGTCAGCGGCTTTGACGGAGACGACGAACGCAGGATGATTGACAACACGATGACCAGACTACGCTCGCTCGTCGAAGAGACTCAATGCGGGATGATCTTGGTCAGTCACTTGAAACGACCACAAGGTAACGGACACGAAGAAGGAGCGGTGACAAGTCTTGCTCATCTGCGTGGATCACATGCCATACCACAACTATCGGACATGGTCATCGGGTTGGAACGTAACCAACAATCCGAGTCCGAAGCAAACCAAACCAGAATAAGAGTGTTGAAGAACCGTTTCAGTGGGGAGACTGGACTGGCAGCTACGCTCTTCTTCGACAACAAGACGGGAAGATTGAATGAAACTGATACACAGATGTTTTCAACTGCTGACAATAACGATCAAACGATGGGTGAGAATCATCCGTTCTAAAAAACAACCATGATGAATAAAAACTACAGAACATTATACTTTGACATCGAGACCAACGGGATGGAGGACTTCGTTACCTTTGACGATCTTGAAGTCATTCACTGCTTGAGCATATACGACGGAGCCAAGGAACAGATGATCACCTTCGACGGTGACGGTATTTCCGAAGGTCTTCGAATGCTCAACCAAGCGGACACAATCATCGGACATAACGTGATCAAGTTCGACATACCAGCCATTCAAAAGCTGTACACTTGGTCTCCGCAATCCGCCATCCTCGACACGCTCGTCACCGCACGCGCCGTGCATTCGGACATACGGAATACCGACATGTCACGCAAGGACTTCCCAAAAGAAATGTGGGGATCGCATAGCTTGAAAGCGTGGGGTCAACGGTTGGGCGGACTGTTCAAGCTTGAGTTCGACGAGCAAAACTTCGACGTCTACACCGAGGAGATGCGCAAGTACTGCGAAAGGGACGTGCTTGTGACGTGCGCCATCGGTCAGTACTTGCGCGGTAAGGAACCAGATACTCGAATGCTTGGTATCGAACATCAGTTCGCACGGATCATCCGCTCGCAAGAGATGGTTGGGTTTCGCTTTGACGAGAAGAAAGCGGACGCCTTGATTGCCGACTTGACGACCAAACGCGCAGAGCTTCTTGACGAGTTGCAACGCACGTTCGAACCAGTGGTCGAAGAGATGAAGACGGCAAGCGGTTGGCAAGTGGAAGTCGAAGACGAGATTCATTCGGCGCCTACCAAAGCCTCGTTGAAGACGTTGTTAAAAGAACTGGGACACGTACAATCCCTCGCTAACAAAGCGACCAAGCTAGGTAACAAGACGAAGTCCATACCGTTCAATCCAGGGAGTCGTGATCAGATAGCGGATCGCTTGAAAGGATTGGGATGGACGCCCCAACACTTCACGCCCGACGGCAAACCAAAGATCGACGAAGCCGTGCTAAAGGGGGTACAGCATCCAGCGGCTCAACTGCTCCTTCACTATCTCACGGTTCAAAAGCGATTGGGCATGCTGGTCGAAGGGGACAACGCTTGGGTCAAGAAGGTAAGGCTCGGACGCATCCACGGGGCGGTCAATACCAACGGCACGGTAACGGGCAGGTGCTGTCACAACACGCCTAACATCGCGCAAGTCCCAGCGGTACGCGCGCCTTACGGCAAGCAATGCAGGGAGCTGTTCACGGCAGGGGAAGGGTACGACTTGGTGGGTGTCGACGCAAGCGGGTTGGAACTTCGCATGCTCGCTCATTACCTAGCCAATTACGACGGCGGGCAGTACATGGTACAATTACTTGAAGGAGATATACACACGCTTAATCAGAAAGCCGCAGGGTTGGAAACCAGAGACCAAGCGAAGACGTTTATCTATGCATTCTTATACGGCGCGGGTGATGGAAAGATAGGGGATATAGTCGGGGGTTCGGCATTGGACGGGAAGAAGTTAAAGGCTCGCTTCCTCGCTTCGCTCCCTGCGTTGAACAGATTGAAGAGAGCGGTCGAGGAAAAGGTCAGGAGAACACACTCCTTAAAGGGAATAGACGGTAGGATACTACCGATACGATCCGAACATTCCGCGTTGAACTTCCTGTTGCAATCAGCGGGTGCAGTGGTGATGAAGAAAGCGTTGATCATACTACACCATGACCTGACCACAACCACGCAATGGGAGCTCGGTCGCGAATATGCATTCGTTGCCAACGTCCACGACGAGTTCCAAGCGGAGGTAGTCCCCAAGCACAGCGAGACCTATGGGAAGATGGCAGTACACGCCATTAAAAAAGCAGGTAAGGAACTCAAGATGAACTGTCCGCTCGACGGGGAGTACAAGATAGGAAGGACGTGGGCGGACACCCATTGATACGTGGTCTCGTCAAACGTATTGAGCGGGGCTGTTTACGAAGCCGAGTTTCAAGCGGAAGCGCTGCGTCGCGGATTTGTTCCACACGTTCCTTGCGTGCCTACGTCTTGGGATTATCTGGTCACGTGTCCACGGGGCGTCTTGAAGGTACAAGTTAAAGGAACGGCAAGTCACGCAGCGGACTCCAAGACAGCTTACAAACTGATGACGTCGCAGGGACAAGGGAAGAAGAGGAACATCGGTACTGAAGTGGACGTGCTGGCGTGCTGGCTCGATCCCTTGCGCCTTTGGTATCTCATCCCCACGACTATAAGAGTACCGCAATGCATACGTTTATATGCAGGGATGGCTCGCTCATCGAGTAGGTATGAACAGTACAAGGATAACTGGACGATGTTTTACAACCATTAACAAAACGAAGGATAAACATGAAGACACTATTATTAATCGACGCTGACGTGCTGGCTTATCAATCGGCGTTCATGGCGCAAGCCAACATTCAATGGGAGGAAGACCTTTGGACTACGCACGTCGACCTCGCGATTGCCAAGACGTGGATCGTCGAGCGAATCGAAACGTTCAAAAAGAGACTCCAAGGGGACGACGTAATACTAGCCATCTCCGACAAGAACAACTTTCGCAGGAAGCTCAACCCCGACTACAAAGCAAACAGACGTTCGAAGTTTGCGCCGATCGGACTCGACCCGATACGTGACTGGCTCGCCGAGAAGTACGGAACGGTCAAGTACCCTAACCTCGAAGCCGACGACGTCCTTGCGATCTTGGCAACCGAACGTCCCAACCGTATCGATCGCAGAATAATCATATCCATTGACAAGGACTTCAAAGGCGTGCCCTGCGAGTTCTACGACTTTAACCGTGGTGAGTTGCACGACACGTCGGAAGAAGATGCAAAGAAGTACCACTTGATGCAAACGATTGCGGGGGACACGGTCGACGGATACAAGGGCGTATCGGGTATAGGCGTAGTCAAAGCTACCCGCTTGCTTGAGAACAACGGAGCGAATTGGGACACCGTATTAAAGGCTTATAGCGACGCGGGGATGACGGAAGAGGAAGCGCTTATGAACGCTTGGATGGCGTACCTTATTCGCAAGGACGAGTACAACCACAAGCATAAGCAACTCAAGTACCTTTGGATGCCTGACAGCTTTACCCCGCAACAGAAGCGAAAATACAGTCAAAAGATACACGGAGTGACAGGCGATTTGGATGAAGAACTAGGGCGTCACCAGCCTTTTGAAACACAAGGAACGTAAAAGGATAAACATGAAACCTCCTATAGAAAGAAAATTACCCGATTTAAGCAAGGATTTAATCGACGCTTTGGACGCTCGATTCCCCGTACGTCTGGCTGATCCGAAGGACAGCGAGCGTGAAATCTGGATTAAAGTCGGTCAAGCAAAGGTCGTGGAGTTCTTAAAAGACGTCTACGACGAACAACATACAACACTCATTTCACCGAAAGACTAATCATCATGTGCTTCTCCACGCCTAAAGCGCCTCCACCTCCGCCTCCTCTTCCGCCACCGCCTCCACCACCTACGCTCACAGCGTCTTCAACTGCCAAAGCGGGAGCGAGCAAGAGACGGGGTTCCAAGTCCAGCAAGAGACAACGAGGAACGTTGGCGTTAACTCGCGGACCCAAGATGGGCGGGAGCTACACGGGAAGCGGTGTCAATTTACCTACATAATAACCTAACAAGAAAGACAACAAATGTTAAAATCACTCCAGAAGATCACGCTTCTTGACGGCGTAACCGCCGCAGGAGCTGGCTCGTCCTTCAGCGTCGAACGCTCGAAAGGCTGGACGTATACCATCGCATCAAGCTCAGTTACGAGCGGAGCGACTGTAGACGTTGAAGCTTATATCGGCGCAGGATGGCGGGTCATACACAGCGAAGCCGTCACGGCTAATGGCAACGTCAACGTACGCGACGACCACGGGCACTACGAAAAGATACGCGGTAACGTCTCGGCACGGACCGACGGCACTTACTCCGTATTCATTACGGGAACCGTAGACTCTCTATAAACAATGGCACTGACGTTCCCAACTACCAGCCTCAAGACACCAAGTGGCGTAACAGCCATTCCTTCGGGGTTCAAGAGACCTGCGTTTGGTACGCTTTACGGGTTTGACGCGCAAGGAGGAGACGCAGCGCCAGCATATAGCAACGAATATTCTTTGGAACTCGACGGTACTAACGGATACCTTTCGATCCCGTCATCTTCGGACTTCGGATTCGGGACGGGAGACTTTTCGATTAGTTGTTGGATAAACGCTGATGAAATTGACTTTGGCACGTACGTTGACGTTGCCGTTATGCCGTTCGATTTCCGAAGCGGGGCAGGTACGTTAAACCCATGCCTCTTTCTTAGCACCACTGAATGGCAGTATCATAGTGGGGGCTCTGTATTAGCTTATGTCTCTGCGCCCATTATAGGGCAATGGTATCATTTCGTTTATACAAGGTCGAGCACAACGGGGACGATGTATCTGAACGGATCATCCGTAGCGACGTATACGGACAGCGGAAATTACGTCACGCCAGCCGCGGCTGGGCGCATAGGTCAGCAGTACGATGGAGCACGTGTCTTTGACGGGAAGATTGATGAGTTTGCAATTTTCGATTCCGCTTTAAGCGCGTCAAACGTTACCGATATATACAACAGCGGAACACCCGTTGATCTAGGGTCAGGCGGTTTAAACCTCAGCCCGCTGGGATATTGGCGAATGGGCGATAATGATGGTGGGACGGGTAGTACAGTCTCGAACCAAGGCTCGACGTCAAGCGTAGACGGTACGTTGCAAACAGGCTCTTCTTTTTCAACTGACGTTCCCGCCCCGATTACTCTGCCCGCCCTGACGAATACCAAGAGTCTAACCTTCGACGGATCGAACGACCACGTTTTAATTGATACAGGTCTTGAATCCGCCCTCAATTCGTCCGTAGTTTCCGCCTCCGTATGGTTCAATGCAAATAGCTATTCTTCGAGCTGTACGTTATTTGGGGTTGGAACGTCAACTACTGATTCCTTTTGGATTCTTCCAAGTCAGTGGTCAGGCAAGACTATCTGCGGAGGGTCGAATGGTTCATATAAAAACTTTCAGTTCGACAACCCTTCGACGGGCGCGTGGCATCACATCGTTTTTATAATGAATGGGAAGTCTTCAATCGCATACTTGGACGGGGTGGCGGTAGGTATGGGGGAGCTTGCCTCTACACTCTCTGCCACGGGAGGGAGCGATCCTACGATTGGGAAATTTCCATATTCTTCGAATTACTACATGGACGGTGAGATTGATGAGGTTGCCGTTTGGGACAGCGCTTTGACAGGCGCGCAAGCCAAAGCAATTTATAACGGTGGAACGCCAGCTGACCTTGAGTCGCTCAATCCCGTAGGTTGGTGGAGGATGGGCGACGGGGATACTTTCCCAACCCTAACCGATCACGGCTCGGGGAGTAATAACGCGACTATGACAAACATGGGCGCGGAAGATATAGTGAGCGACGTACCGTCATGAGTAGAAAATACGTAATAATCGACTCAGACTTCGTCCCGTCCGTGGACTTTTCACAAGTGTTCGAGACAAGTACCGACACGCTTCGTTACTCGCTCGATGGGTCTCAGACTTTCGTTAAGTACGAAGGAACCAAACCTCGCTTTCTTTACGGACTGGACACGCTTACCCATTCCGAGATACGCGCAATATTAAGCAGCCCAGAATGGCGCAATCCAAACCCGCCCGAATAATTTACATATGCAATACGAAACGGCTGAAAGCCTTTACACACAACTCGAAGGACAACGATGGACGTTCCTTGATCGGGGCAGGGAGTCTTCCGAACTGACCATTCCTTACGTTCTACCACCCGATGGACACGGTCCGCACACGAAGTACTACACGCCGTATCAAGGCATTGGAGCACGCGGAGTAAACAACCTCGCTTCCAAGCTATTGCTTGCTTTGCTTCCGCCTAACGCTCCTTTCTTTCGTTTGGTCATCGACCGTTACGAGCTTGAAAAAGCCAAAGCGGAGATGGGCGAAGAAGGAGGCGAACAATTACGCACCGATCTGGAAAAGGCTTTAAGCGACGTTGAACGCGCAGTTAGCCAAGAAGTCGAAGTCGAAGCGTTCCGCGTGGGCGTGTTCGAAGCGTTGAAGAATTTGTTAATCACAGGTAACGCCTTGCTCTACCTCCCCGACGACGGCGGTATGAGAGTGTTCCGTCCTGACCGTTACGTTGTTAAGCGCGACGCGATGGGGAACGTTACGCATATCGCCGTCAAGGAGACCGTAGCCCCGTTCATGCTTCCCGAAAGCGTAAGGGACGAAGTCTACAAGGAATCCAAGGAGAACACCTGCGACCTGTACACCTCGATCTGTAGGGAAGGTGACAAGTTCGTTGTCAAGCAAGACGTCAAGGGCATCGTTATCGAAGAGTCCAGCGGGGAATACCCCATCGACAAGTCCCCGTGGTTACCGCTTAGATACACGCGTATCGACGGGGAAGACTACGGACGCGGGTTCGTTGAAGAATATCTTGGTGACTTGAAGAGTCTGGAAGCGTTGACCAAAGCGATCGTGGAAGGTTCGGCAGCCGCTGCCAAGGTCTTGTTCATGATCAACCCTAACGGGACTACACGCGCGCGTACGCTTGCGGAAGCTCCCAACGGCGCTATCGTACAGGGTTCCGATGGGGACGTCTCCGTTCTTCAACTGAACAAATTCAATGACTTTCGCGTTGCTCAGACCGTCATGGCTCAGATTCAAGACCGTCTCAGTCACGCCTTTCTTTTAAACAGCTCCGTCGTTAGAGACGCAGAACGGGTTACGGCGGAAGAAATTCGCATGTTATCACAAGAACTCGAATCCGCTCTGGGCGGGCTGTATTCCATTTTATCGCAAGAATTCCAACTTCCGCTCGTTACTCGTCTCATGGACAGAATGAGCAAAAAGGACAACTTGCCCAAACTACCGAAGGACATCGTCAAGCCCACGATCGTAACGGGCATCGAAGCTCTTGGCCGTGGCAATGATCTTAACCGCTTGGACATGTTCCTTGCAGGTGCCAATCAAGTGGTTGGTCCCGAAGCAGTCGCTCAATACGTCAACGTCGGAGATTACTTCAAACGTCGAGCCATCGCGCTTGGTATCGAGACCGAAGGACTGATCAAGTCGGACGAGGAAATTCAAATGGCTACGCAACAAGCCCAGCAACAGGAAATGATGATGAAGCTTGGCGCCCCCGCCGTTGGACCCGCTATAAACGCGATGGCTCAACAGCAACAACAAGTACCGCAAGAAGAGGGCGAAGCGCCCGTCGAGCAGTAAACAACCAACACCAACAACAACCGAGTAAAACGAGCTATGGCAGATTATCAAAAAGTGGAAGTGAACGAACCTACCCCTAACGAGGTGGAACCCGAAGAAACAACTGAAGACGTACAGGAAACGGACCGTCCCGAATGGTTGCCCGAAAAGTTCAAGAATGCGGAAGACATGGCGAAAGCCTACGGCGAGCTTGAATCTAAGCTGGGACAAGACAAAACGGACGACCCGCAAGAAGATGCACAAGAACAAACAAACGAAGATACGACTGATAATGAGGAGGTCCCTAGTGATCTTAATGCTAATCAATCGCTTATTGAAGACGCTTCTAAGGAGTTCTTTGAAAATGACGGGGCGCTTAAGGACGAGACTTACGAAGCTCTTGCAAAGGCAGGGTTAAGCAGGGAACTCGTAGATAACTTTGCGCGTGGACAAGCAGCCCTGCAAGAGAACGAAGCAACGCAGATCAAGTCGGCAGCCAACGGTGACTACGACGCCATGTCCGAATGGGCTGGCAAACAACTCTCGGACGAGGAGATGAACACTTTTAACGAAACGGTAAACAACGGAACCATCGAACAAGCCAAGCTCGTGGTGAGCGGGATGTACGCGCGTTACAAAGCGGAGACGGGTGGCAATCAACCAAAGCTCGTCACGGGTAACACGACTGGCACTTCAACCATGCCGTATCAATCAATGCAAGAAGTCAGCCGCGCAATGCAAGACCCACGATACAAGAGCGGGGACAAGGCGTATCACGCCGAGGTGGACCGTAGACTGTCCGTATCCAATATCTAACTATGTTCGAACTGTTGACGTTGTTCCTGACGGGCGGAGGTTCCGCAGCGATGGGATCAATCTTAAAGGGAGTATTCGGCGCAATGGTCGATTCCCGTCAACAGAAGTACGAACTGGAAATGATGAGGGAGGCTCGAAACAATGACTATGCGCTTAAATTTCAAGAAACGCTTAACGGCGGTGACGGTGGAGCCTTTGTGCGTGGCACTAGGCGTATGCTTGCTGTTATCGGCATGTGTACACTCTCGGCAATCACCCTCCTTACCACCGTCTATCCAAGCGTTCCAATCCTCACAACAACGAATCTTGACGGAGAGGGCAGAAACTCGTTCCTATGGGGACTCATCGATTTTCAAGTCGCACAAACCCATATGGCAATTACAAGCGGACATATTTCCCTCTTCGCCGTAACTTGCATCTATCCGCTAATAGTAGGGTTCTACTTCACTCCAGGCGGTAGACGCTAACAACACTTTTCGACATCACCGACGACATTAGTCGTTGCCCCGTGCGCGGGATAACTACGAACGAACTCGACGCGTTGAAGTCAAACATCACATCACATTAATTCTCAAATTAAGGAGACAATAAATCATGGCTAATGGAGACACTACTCCCTCACGCGTCGGTCAGATTAATTCAGCAGGAGCGGTTGACGCTCTCTTTCTGAAGAAGTTTGCTGGCGAAATATTAACGACGTTTGAATCGAACAACGTATTCAAACCACTGCACACGGTACGCACCATCGAGAATGGCAAGAGCGCGCAGTTCCCAGTTACGGGCATTGCTACCGCTTCCTATCACACTCCAGGGGAGAACATTGCGGACGCAGGTAACAGCTACTTGAGCGATCCCAAGAAGAACGAGAAGGTCATCACTATCGACGACGTTCTCCTCGCTTCTTCGTTCCTCAGTAACATTGACGACGTCAAGAATCACTACGACATTCGTTCCGTCTACTCGACAGAGTTGGGACGCGCGTTGTCCAAGCGTTTCGACATCGCTCTCGCCAAGGTGTTCATCGCCGCTGCTCGTGACGCTACTCCAGGCGTAACTGGTGGTAACGTAGGCGCTCAAGTGGACATACCCAACAATGATCTCAGCGCTCCAGGTTCTGCTGGTACTAAAGCCGCTTTCACTGGTGCTGATCTCACTGCTGCATTGTTCACCGCCGCTGCGAAGCTCGACAACAACGACGTTCCCAGCGAAGGTCGCTTCTGCGTTCTCAACCCAACCGACTACTACCTGTTGATCACGGGCGCGAGCGGAGCTTTGTCGGTTTCCGCTTCCGCTTCCAATAAGGACGTCGGAGGCTCGGGGTCGCTTGCTAGTGGTACGATTCCTCAAGTTGCAGGTATCGACATCTACAAGTCCACGAACATTCCTACGACTGACTTGTCTGCGGTTGCTACAGGCGACGGCGCTGCTTCCAACGACGTATTCGGTGGCAGTGGCTCAGGATACAACGGCGACTTCCGTAATACGGTTGGCATCGTTGCTCATCCTTCGGCTGTTGGTACGGTCAAGTTGCTCGATCTCGCTACCGAGTCCGAGTATCAGATCGAACGTCAAGGCACGCTTTTCGTAGCGAAGTACGCAATGGGTCACGGAATTCTCCGTGGCGAATGCGCGCTTGAACTCGTAGCGTAAGCTTTTTGGTTGTGTTGGAGGGGTCGGGGTTTATTCGTTTTGTCCTCGGCTCCTCCTCGCGACCAGTTTTTAATACTAACTAATTATCATTATGGCACTTACATCAAAGCTAGAAGCGGTTAACACGATGCTCGGAGTTATCGGAGAATCTCCCGTAAACACGATCAGCGGAAGCAGTCTTCCCGTATCCGCAGTCACGGCTTTGAACGCCCTTGATGAAGTCAATCGCGAGGTACAAGCCGACGGTTGGCACTTCAACACCGAGTTCGAATATCCGTTGGTAAGAAACGCGTCGAACAAATTCACACTTCCCAGCAACACGTTGAAAATAGACGTGCCAATCGACAAGTACACCGACTTGGACATCGTTCAGCGAGGAACTGCGTTGTATGACAGGAAGAACCATACCGACGTCTTCAGCGAAGACTTGGACGTCACTATCACTTTTGAACTCGAATTTACCGAGTTACCCCAGCAATTCCGTACGTATATCGTAATCAAGGCAGCAAGGAAATTCGCCAATCGCTTCTTGGGATCGCCCGAGATCGAAGCCTTTACGTTACGTGACGAGATTCATTCCAAAGCCACTGCGATTGACAGCGACTCGGAAAACGCGGATCGCACCATATTCGACAACGCCGACGTACTGCGCGTGATCGATCGATGATCAATAGAAACAAATGCCATTAATCACCACGAGCGTACCGAACCTCGTTCAAGGGGTCTCGCAACAACCTGACAATCTTAGACATGCAGGACAAGCGGAGTCTCAGACCAACGCTTTAAGCTCCGTAGTTGACGGCTTGACCAAGCGTCCGAATACCGATCACGTAAGCACGTTGTCCAGCGGTCTCAATAAGGACGCCAATGTCCACGTGTTTGATCGGGACAGTTCCAATCGACACTTGTTTATATTTGCAAATAGCGGTAGCGGACCAGATTACGTTGACGTTATTGCCAAGACGACGAGCGGCACGGACGTTCCCGTAACGATCAGCGCGGACGCGCAGGACTATTTGGATTACCACGCATATACGGGTCAAGTCGCCCCCAAATGGCACTACTCCGTATTGTCGGTTGCCGATTACACGTTCATTGCGAACAATCAAAAACCGATCGCGATGGACTCGCCCACTTCAACGGCACTTCCTAACGAAGCAATCGTGTTTATCAAGCAAGGCAACGACGCAGCTACTTACAACGTTACCGTAAACGGTGTCAAATCGACTTATGCTGTTACTACGTACTCACCAGCCCACAGTAGCGAGGGGATTGCATCAGCGTTAGCTACCGACATAGCCGCTCTAACTGGCGTTTCTTCGGCAACTGCCAACGGTTCCGCCATCAAGGTCGTGTTATCAAGTGATCTGTCCGTAACCGTTTCCGATTCACTTTCAAACACTGGACTGGGGTTGGTTTACAAGGAAGTCAATTACATCACCGACTTGCCAGCTTCGTGCTTTAACGGTCACCGTGTCAAGGTACGTGGTGATCTTGAGCTTTCCCAAGACGATTACTACGTCAAGTTCGTGACCAAGGACAGCGCTTCCTTCGGGGAAGGGGCGTGGGAAGAAGACATAGGATACGGGGTCACTACCACGCTGGACGAGGAGACCATGCCAGTCATAATGGTTCCCACGGCTTGGTCTGGAACGGTAGGAAGCAGTAGTATAACGGCTTATAAGATCGAATGCGCTGGCGAGACCGCTGACACCAACTCGTGGGTTAACAGACTTGCGGGGGACGTCGACAGCAATCCCAACCCGTCGTTCGTAGGTCAGAAAATAAACGACATGTTCTTCTACAAGAACCGTTTGGGCTTCTTAACGGACACCTCCGTAATCTTCAGCGAAGCCGATCAATATTTTAACTTTTTCAGAACGACCGTCCTGACGTTGTTGGACAGCGCTCCAATCGACGTCGGAGTCGCTCACACGAAGGTCACCAAGCTCAAGCACGCCGTTGCGTTCCAAGAGAAGCTCGTGCTGTTCAGCGAACAAACGCAGTTCATCTTGCAAGGTAATGACTTGCTCACGCCCAAGACCGTGAACATCGCGCCCGTTACGGAGTACGAAAAGAAAGCCTTCGGACGCCCGCTTGCGCTTTCCAACTTCATATACTTCACGTACCCACGAAGTGATTACACGGGAGCTTACGAATACTACGTCGATCAAAGCAGCGAGACTTACGACGCTACCGATCTGACTGCTCAAGTACCTGCTTACATACCAAGCGGTGTTTATAACTTGATCGGTAGTTCCAGCGAAGACGTCATAGTCGGACATGACGGTACCGATTTGTACGTCTACAAATTCTTTTGGCAAGGCAAGGACAAGATTCAATCTTCGTGGTCGAAGTTTACCCTTGCAAACACGATACGGGGAATAGCGATGCTTGAATCCGAATTATACGTATTGACGCACGACGGGACTGATCTGTGTCTTGAATCGATGAACTTCGCGCCTAGACAAACGGACGCGGGCAAGTCTTACAAGATACTGTTGGACAGGAGGGTTTCTGGGTTGGGACTGGGAAGGTCTTATTCATCAACTTCCAAGCTAACTACCGTTACTTCAATGCCTTACGACCCCGTGAATTGCGTGGCATACACAGGAGAAGGCGCGCGTTACGAGATTACTCGTACGTCCGCTACTTCATTTACGGTCAACGGAGACATTTCCACGGGAGCCTTTTACGTCGGTTTGGAATACGACATGGAATACGAGTTCTCCACGCAGACCCTCAAGCAACCTACGGAACGAGGGGGACGCGCTTCCAGTAACTTTACTAAGCAGATACTACGTAACGGAGCGGTCGAATACAGCGACACGGGACACTTTACCATCGAGGTAACCCCGCAATATCGGGATACTTATTCATATGCTTTCAATCCGTCCGTACTTGGAGCCGACTCGGTCATCGGGTCGCTCGTGCTGGACAACGGTTCGTTTCGCTTTCCCATTCATTGCAAGCACGACGACGCCACCATCAAGATCAAATCCAGTTCAGCCTTGCCCATGAAGGTACTGTCCGCCGAGTTCGAGAACTTCATTCATGCCCGTTCACGCAGATACAGCTGACAGAGCGTACGCAAAACCGTACGTTTATAGCGACTGCACCATCGAACAAGCCAACGGCGATTTGGAAGCTCCCTTGCTTTACGAGGACGTACGCATGGCTGACATGCTCGAATGCATCGGACTGGGACACCACCCCAGACTGGCGATAGAACAGTCGTACAAGACGTCTAAGGAGGCTTGGACGATATGGACACGGGATTATCGAATGGTCGGAAGCTTCGGGGTCGCTCCGTCTCCCAAGCCGAACGTCGGGGTCATCTGGTTACTCGGTACTTATCGCATGCACTTGATACGCAAGACTTTCATCAAGCACTCCAAGGACTGGGTAAGCCGTCTAATGGACGAGTATGACTCCGTTACCAACTTGGTTTGCAAGGAGAACGAGTTATCCGTGCGTTGGTTGACGTGGTTGGGAGCCGTGTGGACGGACGTCGGAATCGAGAACTATCAACAATTTACAATCTATAA
>Ga0208013_1001012_pt1 | contig 13890 bp, 11 predicted proteins | sample 16_taG_FD_184091 | JGI IMG/M metagenome (GOLD analysis project Ga0208013, IMG submission 184091) | Marine viral communities from the Subarctic Pacific Ocean - 16_ETSP_OMZ_AT15313 metaG (SPAdes) (version 2) | ecosystem: Environmental > Aquatic > Marine > Oceanic | place: Pacific Ocean | collected...
TAATTCTGATGGACCTAAAAATAAATTCTTACCAGTCGGAACAAATAAAGTTATTATCAGTAACAATGCTACACTATATGATAGTGAGACTATAAGTACAACACTAGAATATCAACTAGAAACTGAAAATCATAAAGAAAATACAGATTGGGAATTACTATCAAGTGCTTCAGACTATGTTGTTCCTAAAAAGTTCTTAAATGATATGACTGAATCAGTATCTAATGTTACTATATTAAAATCATATGTGAAAGAACTTACAGCAGACGACCTTGATGATAATCCAAATGTGGGTTGGGCAACAATCGATACAAGTATTGAAGGATTAACTACTGATAATATAGTAGTAACAACTAATAGTGATACTGTACGAGCAAGTTATTTGAGTATTGATGGCACTAATATAAAGATTCACAAATCATCCCACACTATGATAGTAGGTGATATATTAAGAGTTTATAAAGTAGAAAACAAAACAGACAATTGGTTCTCAAATAATACTAGGACTAGAAGCAATTTTGCTTCAATTATAAACAATACAATGAGCAAGAAAATGTTATCAGCATTATATTCTAATTATGCTCAATATTTAGACACAGACGATATTATCTTTAGTCTAAGTGATTGGTATCTAAATGATACTTACAAGACCATAGATTCCTTCTCGTATCTATCAACCACAAGAAATTTTGATATGATTGCTGAATATGAAAAGGGTATAAAATCATTTAAGTTGAAATTACCAACACATGATGAATATTATTTTGAACATGATAATATATTGAAACTAGTCAATAGAAGTAAGAGTGTGCTAAACGTATCGTTTGATAATCTTGTATTCCCCGAAACAGGACATGATACATATTACAACAACGCAGTAGGAATTCAGATTCACGAATTAATGAATTTGATTGAAGATTATCCTGATGTTTCGTTTATTAATGATATATTCTTCACTATGATTAAATATCTTTGGACAGAAAAAACATATCCTTCTTGGTTGTTTAAGACAAGTTACATAGACTTGAATTTATATAATAGAGATTTAAAACAATATGCTGTGTATCAAAGAGATAGTGAAGAAGATGTATTAGAATATGTTAGAGAGGCTAAACCATATCATGTTAAGATAAGAGAAATTAAGCGAATGCATTCAACAGCAGATTCAGTGAATGCGACCACTACGATTGTAGAGAATATGAATATTACTTTAGACTTTGGTAATAATAGCAGATATGAAGAAACATTATATGATGGTATTGCTACTACAGACATTGCTGATGGAGACTATGAACAGGGTGCGTTACTGAGAACATCGACAACTCCAACATCAGGAACAACTGGCGTTGATACTGGACAAGTAAATATTCCTGGTCGTGAATCAACAATAGTAAGATTACAGACATATCCTGTTGATATTACTGGCGGAGTTGTCGGAGATCCTGACAAAACACAGTTTTATGTCTATGATATGCAAGGAAGAGGTTATAGCATTGATGTGACAGGATCTGGCACTATTTCTTCTTTTGACGGCACAACTCTTGTTATTGGAGCCAATGTATCGGAATTTGGTGATGCAACTGACAGTAATAAGAAACTGATAGCAGTTGAGAAGGCAGGCACTTCTAATATAGAATTTATGTTGTATGATAATAAAGATAATACAACACTAACTATCAGTAATAGAAAATTATATAGTGAGTTGGCGTACGAATTTACAAATAACGACATAATTTATGCACTTGATGTGCCATTACAGTTAGTTAGAAACAATGATGAAGAGTTGGTAGAAAATATACTTTAATTGTATTAGAATAGAAGTAAATGAACAAAAGCATAAATACATTAGTAGATAAATATAAGAAAGAATCTAAGAGGCGGATACAACATGTTTAAGGACTTAATACAATCGCAAGTAATCGGTACACTGAAAATCTATGACAAAGACAGTGGAGATGTTCTTGTACAGAAGAAAAATGCAATTCATCCTGGAAATATGGCATATGTCCTTGCTTCAGCACTTGCTGGTAAACCAACTAGTGTAAATGGTTCGGGCGATGCACCTCACATCAACTGGATGCAATTTGGTAATGGCGGTAGTGTATCTACAACCACACTTTCTTATAAGTCTCCTAGAGTAAATTCTACATATGACGAATTGGCTATCACGGCAAGCAATTCATCATTATACACACCAATGTATGAACAATTAACAACAAATACCGTGTATTTCCCTGGCGAGGATATGGGGGCTGGAGAAATAGTACCAAGTAATACAGCAAAAGTGAATTTCAGTGTGAACTTAAATCACGATGATTATGAAACGGCTGTAGGAACTTCGATACCACAAAGCGACACGGCAGTAGATGATGCCTTCACTTTTGACGAAATCGGATTACTGGCTGGTGTTACCGATAGTGGTGACCTAACCAAAGAAAAAACATTAATGTTGACACACGTAACATTCCATCCCGTGTTACTGTCAGCAAATAGAACAATTGTAATTGACTATACAGTTACAATTCAAATTAGTTAAAATTTAGGAGTATAACAATGGCTTCAGGCTCACAAATACAAGCGTCGGACTTATCAAGTCTACGCAACACAATGAATACTATACTAAATGGAACTGGGACACATGGTGGTTATAGCCAATCACATACAGTCGCAGCCAATCCATCAGTCGGTGCCACTATCGATGATTCATACCAAGACTCATTATATAGTGCCGCGGCAAAGATAGCAAATTTTTATAACATCTCAAATCCATTCACGGCAGTAAATGCTGGCACAGTAATTGATTGGGATCAATATGCCAATGATGCGGCATCATTCGTATCAAGCATTAACACACGTTTCAATTCACCATGGAATTATAGTAATTGGGACACTAGTGTACAAAATGAAACATCAGAAACAGAATCAAACTGGAACGGTTCAAGAGTTACAATTACCAAAATCGAATGGGCAAACGTTAACACAATGAATGCTTGGTTCGCCGCTGGTGGTGAAATTAGAGTTTCAGCATCACATAACGACACAAGTGGTAACCAACAAGGTACTTCTTGGGAACAATTGACTGGTGAACTAGGAACGTTTACATATTCAGTAAGACCACAAGATTCATCATCTACTGATACACGTACACGTTACAAGCACAGTGATTTAACAGGTGGTTATGTTGTACATAAAAGAGAAACAGCAAATGATTCTGATTATAGTGCAAACTATCTTCAAGTTTCAGCATATGTTACAGGCGACACAATCTATGTCAAAACTGAATTAAACGATGCCCACGTTGCCCGTACAGGCAGTGGCTCAGGATATGGTGGACCATGGTCGTGGACTGGTTCAGATAGTGTTCCAGGAACATCAACTGTAACACTTGCGTCAAAAAGAATGACGAATCCAGGTGGTTCTGTTAATATTACCAATCCTACATGGACGGTAACAGACGCTCTATAATATAATATAGATAATTGGAGCAAATAACTCGGGATAGCACAGCATCTCGTTGTTAATGCAACAACACCATTGTGAGATGCTTTTTTGACTTCAATGAACAATAATGCCAACTAGTACATCAGATGCTAGTTGGCAATATCAATCTCAAACTTATTCCTATATTTCTTAACTTTTAGTATTGACTTTTGGTTAGTTTTACTGTATTATTAATACTAATATAGGAGAATAAACCATGTCCGATACTATCGAAGAAATAAAAACAGAATCATCTGAAGAAGATTTACAACGACTAGAGAAGGCGTTAGAGTTTTCTAATACGATGAAAACATTCAATCTAAACAAAAATAATCTAAAAGTTAAGACACAAAACTTACTAAGTTACAGTACGGCTGGTGGTTCATTCACAGTTGACCAATCATTAATATCTTTTATGAACTTCGTTGTTTCAAGTGGTAAAACAGAGATAACTCTACTTGATAAGAACGATATACCTGTTCGTATTGAAGATACTGAGAAATTCCTTGACGAAATATCAAGTCTATATTTTGAAGTGGTAAATGATTATTATAACGAATATCAAAAATTGAGAAGTTCCCGTAAAATAGAAAAAGTATTAGAAATTTAATATGAGTAAGGGTATTATAATATTTGCTCAGAATAATGAGTATGTCAATTATGCCGAGCAGGCATGTGCCTGTGCTGGATATGCCAGAAAGAATCTTTCATTATTTGATGAGATATGTCTAATAACCAACACAGAAACTTTAAAACCAAACGAGAAACTAATTAACGAATACTTTGATAAAGTCATTGTTAGTGATAGTTTTCAACCCGACAATGTAAGACTGTTCAAAGACACATCAGATAAACTCAACTATGCTCCGTTTAAGAATATGGGCAGAAGTGAAGTATATGAATTATCACCCTATGATGAAACATTGATGATAGATGCTGACTATTTCATTATGAACAATGTGTTAGACCAAGTATGGAATAGTGATAATGATGTAATGATTAACTGTAAGTACAGAGATATTTCTGGTCGTCATAAAGAGAACATAGAATATATTGACAATTTTAGTATTCCAATGTACTGGGCAACAGTTGTATACTTTAAGAAATCTGACTTTGCTGAAAATCTATTCACACTCATAAGTCATATAAAATATAATTATAAGTATTATTATTACCTATATAATTGTAGTGGTAATCTATTCAGAAATGACTTTGCATTTTCAATGGCACTACATATATTGAATGGTAGTGTTGCGTTTGATGTGCCGTCATTACCAATTGAATATCTAAACAACAGTTTTGACCTTGATGATATTTACAGAGTCAATTCACATAATGATATTATTATGTATTGTGCTGATGCTGAAACAATTACAAATCATCTACTATCAAGATTTAAAGATATGGACTTACATATTATGAATAAGAAAGCAATAGCAAGATGTATTGATGACCTCTTGGAAAACGGAGAGAAAATATGAACAAAGATGACCTATCCAATGATATTCTCGATGTTTATAATGATGACCGACTAAGTACACCAAAAGATATCACTGGTTCACTTGTAAGAGGGCCAAGCAGAGGATATATAACTATCGCACAGAATAGTGAAGACATTGATTACTTAGAAATGTCTTATGCTCTTGCTCTTAGTTTGAAAGCATCACAAGAACATAACAAACTTTGTGTATGTGTAGATGAAGAAACAAAAAAACTAATAACAGATAAACACAGAGATGTGTTTGATGCTATAGTTGATATTCCTTGGAATGATGATGCTAAAGGAGACAAGTGGAAGATACACAATAAGTGGAAATATCCACATATGACTCCGTATGATGAAACTATTATACTTGATAGTGATATGATATTCACTGAGAGTGTAGACTATTGGTGGGATTATCTTGGCAAGAAAGATGTTTGGTGTTGTACAAATGTTAAAACATTTAGAAACGAAGATGTAACTAGTAACTATTATAGAACGAAATTTACACAATTGGGTTTGCCAAATGTATACAGTAACTTCACCTACTTCAATAAATCAGAATTAACTTTTGAATTCTTTAGAATGGTTGAGTTAATTATGACTCATTGGAATGTATACTTTGATAAGTTTCTTGCTGGCGTTGGACAGAATTGGATGAGTGCTGATGTGGCATACGCATTAGCAGTTCAACTATTAGATATTGAAGAAGAAACATGTGACTATGATATCAAAGATATTCCTACATTTGTTCATATGAAAAGCATGGTCCAGAATGTACCTGAAACTCAAATAGAAAGTAACTGGACTAAAAGTATAACAAGTGAGTTGGGAGATGATTTACAAGTTAAGATTGGTAATTTCACTCAAACATTACCTGTCCATTATGTAGAGAAGAATTGGATGGATAGTAATAAAATTAAACAACTCGAGGATGCGGTATTATGATAAGTGTTATAGAACAAACTAAATCTTGTCGTGCTGTTTATTTCGATGGATTTAACAAGATTACACAGATAACGAATGAAATCCAAGATACTAAAGATTTGTTCGCATGGTTTGAGATTGAAGATATTGAGCCGTTTCTTAATGGTAGTTATAAATTTTCAGATTACATAGTAAGCAGAACAAAGAATCCACTCGTATATGAGATTGTGAAATCAAAAGTTGATATCAAACGAAGAAACAAAGATAATCAATTACACAAAATACTAACAACAGAAGATGCTGATATCTTTCTTTCTTTTGAAAATGATGAATTGGTGTTCGAAGCCACTGACAAACTGAAGGAAAGTATTGAAGTAGAATCGAATCAACTAGTGAGTGTTGCAGGAAAGACCGACCATGTATTCTTTATTACACACAAAGATAGACCAGAATTCTTAATAAAGACAGTGTTAATACCATTTTCTGAACTATTATCTAGTGGAAAACATGTTAAGTTGTCATATAATAAATACAATATAAGTGTGTATACACAAAAGTATTTTGACAAATATTCGTGGAGGAAAGTATGAAAGAAACACAAATAGTTCTTGGTGACTTAGATGTATTCTATATAAGTTACGATGAACCAACAAAAGAAGAACATTGGGCAGATTTAATGATGAAGTTTCCATTTGCTAAAAGAGTAGATGGAGTAAAAGGATTTGACAACGCACATAAAGAATGTGCAATACAAAGTGAAACTGATAGATTTATTAGTATCGATGGAGATAACATAGTTGATGAGAAATTTTTTGATTTAGCAATTACAATTCCAAAAGATACAGACTTAGAACATTCTATTATTAGTTGGAGTGCTAAGAACATGGTAAATGGATTAGTATACGGAAATGGTGGCATTAAATGTTGGCCACGAAAACTAGTATTAGAAATGAAAACACATGAGAATGCTGTTGACGAAACAAAGAAAGTAGACTTCTGCTGGGATTTGAACTACATTCAAATGAATAACATTTATTCAGAAGTATATAACGCAGGTTCACCGTTTCAGGCATTCAGAGCAGGATATCGTGAAGGTGTTAAGATGTCTTTAGATGAAGGCAAAACTGTGCCTGTCGAAGACTTTCAAAAAAGAATATGGCACAAAAACTATCAAAGACTATTGACATGGTGCAATGTTGGTGCTGACATAGAGAATGGCATTTGGGCTTGCTTTGGCGCAAGACTAGGATGCCATGATATTAATTTTGTAGAAGATTATAAGTTAGAAAACATTTCATCGTTTGATTGGTTTAAATCATACTTTGAAGAAGAAGTTTTACCCACAGTCGCTGGCGGTGATGAAAAATGTGCAAAGACCGGAGTGGAGTGGAATTACGATAAATTATACGAGGAGAGTTTGCGAATTGGTGATATCTTAAGTGAGAAAATGGGAATGGAAATATGTGATCCCACACCAGACTTAGGAAGATTTTTTAAGACAGTTTATATAAACCCAACAAGAAATCTAAGTCCAATTGCAACAGAGAGAGAAACTGGCTGGGATAGATAATGTCGAATTACGATGATGACGCCATCGTAACCAGAGATAATCTGAACAAGATATCTCCGTCTATATGTATGGCAAAATGGCTTCAAGTAAGTCTACACTTGCCACAAGGAAGAACACATAGTTGTTATCATCCGCCAACACATGCTATTCCGTTACATGAATTGAAAGCAAATCCAAACGCACTACACAATACGCAATTCAAACTAGAAGAACGAAAGCAGATGAAAGATGGTATTCGTCCTGAGGGATGCCAGTACTGTTGGAATGTAGAAGATGCTCCTAATCCACCAGAGGGTGGTAGATTAAGTGATAGACACTATCGCTCAAGTGAATGGTGGGTAAAAGACGCATGGGATGAAGTTGTAAACAATCCTTGGGACCACGACATTACTCCACGATATGTCGAAGTCAACTTCAATCAAGCATGTAACTTTAAATGTGCCTATTGCTCACCTCACTTGTCTACTACATGGGAAGACGATGTTAAAGAACATGGCGGATTTAAATTCTCAAACAAAACAGGTCACAATGATATAGATTATTTGCGCCGAATGGGATTGATGCCATTAGAAGTTGCTCGTAGAGATAATCCATATGTCACTGCTTTTTGGAAATGGTTTCCTGATGTGTATCAAGATTTGAAAGTGTTTCGTATGACTGGCGGTGAGCCACTAATGGATAACAATACATTCAAAGTATTAGATTATGTAAACGAGAATCCAAACGCAACACTAGATTTAAGTATAACTTCTAATATGTGTCCGCCACAAGATGCGTTATTTGATAAATTTATGGACAAACTGAAAGAAATAGAAAAGGTTCGTATATGGGAAGACACTGATAAGTTTAATCCAGACAGTGGTAATTATTGGTATGTTGCACCTGCTTGTAAACATTTTTCGTTATATGTTAGTATAGACAGTGCAGGAGAACAAGCAGAATATATCCGTGATGGTTTAGACTTTGACAAGATGTATCAAAACTGTAGACGTGTTCTAAGTGAAACAGATGGTACTGAAATATCATTCATCAATACATTTAACTTGTTAAGTATTCCAAATCTACGTGGCTTTCTACAAATGATATTAGACTTGCGTGAAGAGTTTGGTTATGAGAATCAAGAAGATACAGTTATTCAACCACCAGATAGAAAAGGATTTAAACATCCTCCTTTTGTTCGCAAAAAGAGACAAAGAATTTGGTTCGATACGCCGTACTTGAGATATCCAGATTGGATGACTTTACAATTAGCCGATGATGATATGTTAAACACAATACAAGAGAACATCGACTTTATGAAAGAGAATGTTTTAGAAAATGATTTGTATGGTCGAAAGTATACTGGCTTTAAGAATTATGAAGTATTAAAACTAGAAAGAGATTTAGCATGGGCTAAAGAAGGTGAGAATATGTCTTCTGAAGATTTAAGTGATAAATTAATAAAATTTTATGAATACTTCACACAATATGATAAACGCAGAAACTTAGATTTCTTAGACACGTTTCCAGAGATGACAGATTTCTGGAACGAAGCAAAAGAAGAATACGAAGAACAATATGGCTCATGAAAAAACAAGAATCGGAATCATTCAAAGAATATAAAACTCGGGTTATGGATTCGAAAAGTGCCACATTTTGTGGCGCAAAATGGTACAATGCAACCATCTGGTTAGGACACGGTCAGACCACTAGTTGTCATCTTCCCGCTTCACATGATATTCCATTAGAAGAATTAAAAGATAATCCATCAGCAATTCACAACACGCCACATAAGAAGAAGATGCGTAAGATGATGCTTGAAGGAGATAGACCACCCGAATGTTATAAATGTTGGCAAGTAGAAGACGGTGGTGAAGATAAAATTTCTGACCGAGTTTTTAAAACAATTCAGTATGATGAATCGGATTTGAATTTGCCATTTTCAAAACGTGAAAAAAATACGAGAAGTGTGTGGAAATTGTTTGATTGGTATAAGAATAAGTTAAGAAAACGAAATGATGATACATTCTTACGAACACTAGAAGTGTCATTTGATAGAGCATGTAACTTTGCTTGTTCATACTGTAATCCTCCATTCAGTACTACGTGGGTAAAAGATATTAAAGACAATGGACCATATGAAAATATTCAATCAGATAAACGAGAACACTATATCAGTACTGCCGATTGGGCGGCCAATGTAGCAAAAACAGACGAAGACAATCCATACATTCAAGCATTTTGGGAATGGTGGGAAGAAGAGGGCGGATTAGTAGACACTTTAGAAGAAATAAGAATCACCGGTGGTGAACCTATTATGCATCCGAGTGTATGGAAATTATTTGATTGGTTCAAGAATAATCCAGAACGTGGCAAAAATATGAGATTTGCCATCAACTCGAATCTTGTTCCAGAAAAAGAAAAGACATTTCAAAAACTATTAGATGTAGTGCAATACGCACCAAACTTTGAGATGTTCTCAAGTTGTGAGGCGACTGGCGCACAGGCAGAATATATCCGTGATGGAATGGACTATGAAGTTTGGATAAACAATGTTAAGAGATTATTAGACCAGCCAAAAGTAAAGAAAACTTGTATAATGATGACTATTAATGCTTTGTGTTTAGGCTCAATAACAGATTTCTTGGATGATATGTTAGCACTTCGAGAGATTTATGGAAAAGAACGTTCCCCTCTTTTATCATTAAACCCAGTATATAATCCTGAGTTTCAGAGTATTAGCACATTGCCAACTTATATCATAGAACACTATAATGATAAATTAAAAGCGTGGCATGATAAAAGAAAAGAAGAATTAGGTGATAGTGAAAATGTGTGGGTTACTCGTATTATTGACCATATGAACAGGGCAATAAATAATCCACATCCAGAAGAATTATTAAAAAAGAGACAAAGTGATTTCAAATCATTTTATACACAATATGACGAGAGACGCGGCAAAGATTTTAGAGCAACATTTGATCCTATCATGGTAGATTGGTATGATAGTTTGACTGTAGAGAAAAACACGAATAGAGATGAAGAATTTGAAAAGACTGAAATAAAACTAGAACCAATCATAACCGATGAGGAAGATAAACATTGGAAAGAATATTTCGACCAGTTAGAAAACAATAATATATTTGACTGTATAAAAAAGAAAAATGTACTAGAGATAGGAACAGCCGATGGAATGTTTTGGAAACACTATAACAAATATAATCCATCATCTATAACAGGACTAGATCCAGATGATAGATGGCTCTTAAAAGAAGGTGTAAAAGAAAGTGATATAATTAGAGAATCGTATGAAACATATTTACCAAAAACAGAATATGATGTTATTATATGTTTTGGTCTTATATGTAAATTACATTCTCCAATACATCTATTAGAGTTAATAGCACGAAGCAGACCAGAATATATAATTTTAGAAGATATAGATTTTTCTACAGAACAAATTTCTTTAACCAAAATGGGTCCTAATACCAATAAAATCGGAGAACTTATTGTTATTGATGAGATTTCTTGTCCGCATATAACTAGATTATCAACGAATATTATTATATCTATTATGGAAACTATGTCGTATAAACTAGAAAATAACATTGAACTGAAAATAAAACATCCATCAAAATATGAAACAAGTCAATTTGTATTTAAAAGAGAAAAACATGAATAGAGGAAAACAAAACGGTGAAAATCTCCACCAATACAAGGCTCGAATAATCGATCCTATCAGTAAGTCATACTGCGCCGCAAAATGGTACAATGCAACTATCTGGTTAGGACATGGACAAACTACAAGTTGTCATCACCCACCAGGACATTGGATTCCTCTTGAAGAATTAAAAGATAATCCATCAGCAATTCATAATACGCCACATAAGAAGAAGATGCGTAAATTTATGCAAGAAGGTCATCGACCAGCAGAGTGCGAGTATTGTTGGAAAGTTGAAGACATGGGCAAGCAACACATCTCTGACCGTGTATTCAAAACAGAAATCTTTACAGATGAAGACATTAAAAAAAGTGCTACAATGCCATGGGAAGAAGATGTAAACTTAAAGACACTTGAAATCTCATTTGATAGGGCATGTAATTTTAAATGTTCTTATTGTAATCCTGCATTTAGTACAGCATGGGTTAAAGACATCAACGACTATGGTGGATATCAGAACATACAGTCTGATGGTCGTGGACACTTTCAAGATACGGCCCCATATGCTGAACCACCAACAAAACGACAAGAAGATAATCCATACATTCAAGCATTCCATGAGTGGTGGGACAGTGACTTAGCAGACTGCTTAGAAGAAATTCGTATCACTGGTGGTGAACCTATCATGCACAAAGGCACATGGAAATTGTTTGATTGGTTTGAGCAACATCCTGATAGGGGACGCAATATGCGTTTTGCTATCAACTCGAATCTATGTCCTGAAACTCCTAAGGTTCTTAATAAACTTATTGAAAAATCTTGGTATGTTCCTAATTTTGAAGTATACACAAGCATGGAATCAATTGGACAACAAGCAGAATATATTCGAGATGGATTGAAATATAAAGAATGGAAGAGCAACATTCATCGAGTATTAAAAGAATCAAATGTAAGAAAATTACATATGATGATGACTATTAATTCTCTATGTTTAAATTCTATTACAGAGTTTATGGACGAGATGCTAGACTTACGTGAAGAATACGGACAACGTGCGCCTACAATGACACTAAACATTCTACGTTTTCCATCATTTCAAAGTGCGGCGATACTACCAGAAAATATCAAAACTCATTATAAAAATAAACTTAATGAGTGGTATACTTCTGACCGCCCACAAGAAATGTTAAGTGAAGGTGAGAAAGAAAGTGTTCGTAGATTAATTGATTACTTAGACATTGTGAAAACCCCACACAAGAATACTGCTGAAACTCCAAAGTTATACAATGATTTCAAATCGTTCTTCTCACAATATGATATACGTAGAGACAAAGATTTTGTATCTATCTTTTCTGGACCATTAGCAGAATGGTTTAAATCATTAGAAGCAGATGTGCCTAGTGAAGACGATATTAAAGCAAAACGTTTTATTCTTACATCAACTAATAGAGCAGGAGATCCTGCTACCACAGAAGAATATGGTGAGGGCGATGATGAACACGAAACAGTTGGTGGTTGGAATACTGAAACTGATGAATTGGGTCCCTAATGATTGATTATAAAGAAATATTAGGTATAGACTTAGAAACAAGCAGTCTTTGTAATGCTAAATGTCCTATGTGTAATCGTAGACAACGTGGTGGACCAAAGAATAAATTGTTTACAGAAACTTTTATAAGTTTAGAAGATGTAAAAAAGTGGTTTCCTGAAGACGTTATTGCGGGTTTATGGGAGATATCAATGTGTGGAAATTATGGTGATGCTATGACTAATCCGGAATTAATTCCTATTCTACAATATTTTAAGTCTATACATCCAGATATTAGGTTCTTTATGAATACAAATGCAAGTGGCAGAGATGCAGAGTTTTGGCAAGAGTTAGGTGAAACATTTAAAGAAAGGGGTGTAGTAGTATTCAGTGTTGACGGCCTTGAAGATACAAATTGGATATATCGCCGAGGTACTAATTGGCAAAAGATTATGTCCGCAATGACTAATTATGCTTCAACTGGCGCAGAATCCAGATGGGAGTTTCTAGTCTTTCGACACAATCAACATCAAGTGGAAGAGGCAAAGGCATTAGCAAAAGAAATGAACATTACACATTTTCTTACAAAAAAAGCAATGGGATTTGTTGAAGATGAAATAGATAAAGATGTTCGAGAATCTATTAATGTGTTTGGAAGTAATGGAGAGTTCCAATATCGTATTCATCCACCAAGTGAACTGAAGTACACAAACAAAGAAGTTGCTGAATATATAAGTGAAAACAATTTTATAAAATCAGATGAAGATAATGTTTATACCCAATTTGAGAAATCTAAAACATCTGAACCTATATATAGACATACGATTGAATACGATAGAGTTATTGACACAACCCGACCACTATCTGAATACGAGAAGCAGTTAGGAAAATGTGATATAGATTGTTTAGCGTTAAAAAAAAGAAAAATATTTGTTTCAAGTGAAGGTTTAGTTTTCCCTTGTTGTTTCACTGGCGGCAAGTATTATGAACCAGACAACGAATTATCTGTACAATTGAAAAAATTTATAGATGATTATGGAAAAGAAAAAATCTCATTAAAACATAATACACTAAAGAATATTATCGATGGAGAATTATTTACTACTGGATGGCTTGAAACATTTGAAGATAGAAATATAAGAAACAAAAGACTAAGGGTGTGTTCACAGTTTTGTGGGAAAGATATGAACGATGAACTTACAGAAACATTGAATAGTATTCAAGTAAAAAACAGGAACAAACAGTGACTGAAAAAATAATAC
>Ga0208013_1001013_pt1 | contig 13887 bp, 26 predicted proteins | sample 16_taG_FD_184091 | JGI IMG/M metagenome (GOLD analysis project Ga0208013, IMG submission 184091) | Marine viral communities from the Subarctic Pacific Ocean - 16_ETSP_OMZ_AT15313 metaG (SPAdes) (version 2) | ecosystem: Environmental > Aquatic > Marine > Oceanic | place: Pacific Ocean | collected...
TGGCTTTTCAGTAGTTTCCTCTTTAGTAGGTTTCTCTCCAGCAGGTTTCTTAGCTGTAGCGGCTTTCTTAGCTTTAGCAGGTTTCGTAGCTGCTGGTGTTGCTGGCGTTGTAGCAGGTTTCTTTTTAGCTTTTGGTGCAGCTTTTGGTTTTACTATATCGCCTATTTCTGTGTCAGCTTTATAATCTTTACCTGACTCAAACGTTTTCCCTTGTAGGTGTTCTTTTTCGGCACTCAAAAGATGCCCTAAATCCGCACCTTTGTCAAATAATTCTGGTTTTAGTTTACCGTCAGGTGTAAAATCGTCTGCCCTGAACGTTCCTTCATTAAAGATTTTTATGGGTTTGAACTTTTCTTCGGGAGCTTCTGCTGCTGATTCCGCTGCTACGGTACTATCAGATATGTCCCCAACAGGTGTTTCAAAGCTGTAGTCGTCATAAATATCATCAGCAGAAACGTTATTATCTATAATTTGCTGTAGGTTAGCATTGTGTGAATTTTTCTGTTGTCCCGAAAGAGGGCTTCCAACACGATCTTGATAAGCCTCAATTTTATCTAAAGCAGTATCTAATTCTGATCTCTTTTCGGGATTAAACTGGTCTATGAGAGCTTTAGCATATTTTTTTGATGCTACTTTATTAGTCCCACTTAATTCATTAACGGCAAAAGTTTTTCTTTGCCCAAAAGACATCTTTGGTGACCTAGCTGAAATATTAATGTGATCAGAGTCTACACTCGACCCTTTTACATTTGTTAATTTATTTTTGTTACTTACATTAAACCTGTCACTAGATTTTGATGGTCGGTTTCCACCCAATACTAAATGCGCTGCTCCTTCTGGAGTTAGCTTTAATTTCCCCGTACCTCGCTTAGAATCTATATAACCAAGCTCCATTAAGTCGTCTTTCATGGATGCATCTGCGGTAAAAGGTTTCGGTTCTAATAACTGCTTTAGAAAGTTTTGTTGCTCGCCTTCCTTACCAAATTCTAAATCATGCAGATGATCTACAAAGGCATCCCCAAAGGGTGAGTCTTCACTAAAATGTTCTCCTAAATTTTTAGTTAAATTATTATATTTTGCTGTAGTAATATTATTATTTTTAATAAAGGTACTTATAACTTTATCGAACGCTTTTTGTCTACCGCTGTAATGTGTGTCTCTATCACTACTAATGGGAGGTTGAAACTGTCGTAAAAGTTCTCTAACCTTGTTGTCTGATGTTGGGGCTTTCTCAAGGAAGTCTGCAAACTTCTCTATAGCAGAGTCTTCTTTAACTTCGGAAGCCATGCCTAATGCTTTAGCATTTGTGCGGTGCTGTCTAGTTCGTTGAGCAGTTTCTTTCCAAGCAGCACTTTCCCTAGTGTCCCCTTCTGGAACTTCTAAGTTTGGGTCATCTCGTAATGCAATGTATAAATCTTTAGCTGGTGCCATACACTATTATACCGTTATTATTCCTTTTGCAATTAGTTTTTCTTTATTGGATTGGTGCTTTGCTGATAACTCGTCTTTACTTCCACCGTAATATTCTACAGCGTAGCCTTCGTCACACATCTGTTTGTTAATACTTACTTCACCTTCAGGGGTAAATATTTCCCCTAAGATTCGTCCGAACTTCCCTTTACCATGACTATGTAAACGTATCTTAGAACCAACGGGGCAGAGGTTTATAAGGAACTCTTTAGATAACAATCCTCTTGACTTTTCTTCTAAATCTCTTGTTCTGGATTCAGGGGTATCAATACCCAACATGCGTATACGCTGTTTGGTTAGTTTAGTGGCAAACCCTAAATCAATGTCTACGTCTAATGTGTCCCCGTCTATAATTTTCGTTACTTCGCAATAATACTCATACATATATAACTCCTTGCCTAAGTTATTATACTAAGAACTCACTAATTTTCACTCCATTCTTAGAGAAGGTATTTCTAAAGGTCTTTTTGGTTTCCCTCCCTAAAACCCAACCTATAAGCTCTAAATATACATAACAAAAATTAGGGCCATGATGGTCGTTAGTAATATTCTCCCAACTATCTAAAATAACGTGAGACATCTCATGGCAGATGTACCAAGGATTCTGGGCGAATACGGGAAGAAAGATTTTATTAGCAGACCCTTGAGCTACATCCGAAACATGGTATTCATCCTTACAGGAAATCTCTGGTGGCTCGATATCCGCCCAAACGCTAAACTGCTTCACATATTCTTCAACTTCTTCTCTAGATAATATTCTACCATTATGAAATATATCTATTTCTTCTTCTGACTTATATACTTCTTTAACTTGGTAATCTTTCATATATTAAATATTCCTTATTAACTAATTAACTATTTAAATAAGTAACCTAATGAAATAATATTAGATTTTATCAGGGTTGAAAATTGGTGTCAAGGCCCTTTGACAAAAAGAAAATTGTTTGATACCATTTAAGGGATGATATATATCTGGTAAAGGAGTAAATTATGGCTAGTTTTATGGATTCGTTGTGGGACTCAGTATGGTTTCAAGACCAAGGTGCAGGTGCAACTTCTGATTTTAATTCTCATGTGTTTGATATTGTAGAGCATCCTGATCGCTTTGAGTTTCGGGTAGCTTACCCGGGGGCAACTGATGTAAATATTATGGTTGAGGATGATATCCTTAGTATGAAAATGACTCGTGAAGAAGAAGAAGTTGCTGATACGGTTAAGTATCACGTAAAGGGTATTAATAATTATTCTTTTAATAAGCGATTGTCTTTGGCTAAGGTTAGTGTTGAACAAGAAAAGATATCTTCTTCTTATAAGAAGGGTATATTAACAATAGTGATGCCTAAAAGCGAAGCCGCAAAGCCAAGCGTGATTGCGGTCAAAGTTGACGAATAGGAGCGAAGCGACTCGACTTGTGTTTTCTCCGAAAACGCCACGCAAATAATTGAAGGGGTAAAATAATGAAAATGTATTATTGTATCGAATGTGAGGCAGAAATAGAAGAATTTATGCTGGATGCCTATGGTATGTTTTCTGATGAAATTCCAGACGATGAACTATTGTGTAAGGATTGTATGGAGATTGAAGATGAATGATCTGGCTTGTGCAACGTACTTCATATGTGGTATACTTCTAGGCATGATAATAGCTAGACCAAAAGGAACGAAAAGATGAATAAGTATAATATTAGTACAGAACGCTGGGAAGAGCTAATGGATATCTATGATGGATGTTTAATGGCAGACGGATTTGAGGAGGCTCTTATTGGGTTTGGTACAAGGTTTAATTCTCCTGTTACTATATATGATGTTAATAAGTGCGTTGACATACTTGTTAACCGAGATGGCATGACTCATGAAGAAGCACAAGAACATATGGACTATAATGTACTAGGTGCTTACGTAGGAGAAGAAACTCCAATCTTTATAGGAGATTACATTGCTTCCTAGTTTTGAATACATGGCTATGCTCTCCGATGAAGAATATGTGTTTATTATTAAAGGCGAACCTAAATGGAAAGTATTGTTCTGGAACGAAAAGTCTGGAAATAGTGTATCACAAACTTGCACAACTGATGCTCGTATGCTAAGATATATAAGGAGAAAAAGCGGGAAGATTCCTATCGTTCCTACCATGGAACTAAAATCCCTCAAGAAACTCTCATGGAATGATTCAGATGATGATTTTATTCTGTTTGGTAAAAATGAACGAAGCCGATGTTAATCGTTACATCAAGGAGATATTATGAAACTCAAACCCTTTGGTAGCCTATGCCTTATTAAGATTCTTCCTGAGTCTGATGAAAAGGAAACTGCTACCGGTATTATTATGCCCTCAACTATTGATCAATCTCGTACTCCACGTATGTGTGAAATAGTTGCTACCGGGCCTGATGTTGCTAGACTACCTGCTGGTACTATAATCCTTATTCCTAGGGATGCTGCTGCTATGCCACTCGATAATATTATTGAAGATGAAGATGGTGCTTCTTTTGCGTTAGTTCAACCTAATACAATTATTGCAACTATTTATGAATAAGGTTAAGGAATTCTTTCCTGTCCCCCTCATTTTCTTTGGTGGTATTATGCTAGACCTTGCAGATTATCTAGACCCCGAAATTATGACAATCCAAATCATTGCTTGGACTTCAGTAATTGTTGGTGCTATCGGATTAGCTCGTATTGTTTGGTATAAAGTACGTAAACCTTCTTAAATACGACGTTACATTTACCGCAGTTCAAAAACCTCCAAAATTTTACTCTCAACAAAGATACCTAGTTAAGGCTAAGGTACCCTATGGTGTTTTAGTATAACGGGGGGGTGCTTGTTTTGGTCTGTATGGTGTGGTGATGATAGCTGGATAATTTATTTAAAATAATTTATTCCTTCGCCGCCTAGCTTTAAGGAAATTCCCCAACAGCTAGAGTCGGGCAGGGGGCGAATAAAATAATGCCGATTAGAATATCTACTATTATAAAAAGTAATAAAAAAACATGCCATATTGATGATTTTGGTGTGCCTATATGCACCTATTTGTGTTTGTATGTGCTATAATATAGGTGTAACGCAAACAAGCATGGAGGCTTAAGCAAATGGTAAAGACAATCAAGAACAGCACGGTAACCAGAGAACAGTACGACAAGTTGCAGGTTGATGTAGTCAACAGGATTGAGGAACTAGAGCAGACTGTTGACAGGCTTGAGGAAGCTGTCAGTGGAGTAAACAGATCGCATCGCTCTCTAGAGCAGACTGTTGAGAGGTTGGCACTAGCGAACAACAACAGGCACTTAGAGATTCGATTGCTTGGAGTCATTGCGATTGTAGGGTTTGCTACAGGACTAGCAGGAGTATTGACGCTAGCACTAAACTAAACCTATTTCTTCCCATCCGCCCCCTTGAAATATAGGGGGCTTTTTTTATGGTTAAAATTCTCATAGATATATCATAGAGCCGTTTTTCCGTTTGTGTCCAGATAGTTGCATATGTGAAAAAATGTGTATATAATAGGCCGTATGAAAGGAGGCTTTAAGTGACACACATGATCATCGGAGACATCACTAAAATGTCTAGGAATGATCGGCTCGATCTGCAAAAGAGTATTGCAATTGAGCAGGAACTAAAGAAGCGCGAGATAATCGCCTTAGAGCGAATCGCCACAGCCCTTGAAAATTCTTAAGGGTTGAACTAAAAGACCTGAGCATGTCGGAAAACTGCTTGGAGAAATAATGGAAAATCTAATGTCAGTTGATCAGGTAGCGGAGTACATGCAAGTACACCGGAACACAGTTTTCAACTTCTTGAAACGTGACAGGATGCCAGCCTTTAAGCTGGGTTCGGTTTACCGATTCCGCAAGTCAGAACTAGACGCATGGATTGATTCAAAGTATCAAGTTGAGAAACCTGACCCAAACAAACGGGCATACGAGTATCCGACTGATGTATAAAAACAAACTGGGATACTTTCTAATCGAAGTCGGGTTCATATACATGGTGTTGGCTTATATTTTCGATTTGCCCCTGCCAGTCCAAATTCTAAGCTGGGAAATCAAATAGGAGGAAACTCGCTATGATATATCTGTGAGCAGAACACATGTTCTATTTCCCATTTCCCCGTGAGTATGTTATAATAGTAGTGCAACGCAAATAAACGAACGTGGAGGTTCAAAATGGCTATCGAAATTACAATTCAATACATCGAAAATTACGACCTAGATAATGTCAACCCTGATGGGTACTGGAAGTTCAAAGGAGGCAGCACTCGCGTTGTACATGGTCACGATGACCGACCTGCTAACGCAGTGGCTCAAGTTCAACGGGACTTGATGAATTCCAGCCACAGCCACGGAATCGAATATGTTTCAGAGTGGAGACTTATCCCTGCGGATGCAACACCGTTTGAATTCCCTAGCGAGGGTTCGATGGAGAATTTCGTTAAGACTATGCCGAATAAATACCCGTCTCGGTAAGATGTTACGTAGTCACTAAGTCGAGCCTCCACTTAGTCAAGGTGGCTACTAGCCCTCATCAGAACGGACATTCTGGTGGGGGCGATATTTTTTCTCATAGATATATCATAGAGAGATTTTGCCCTACCGTTTCGGGTAGGGCAGGGAATCCGTTTATAGGTATTTGCGCTTCCTCTCTATTACTGGAGCGGGTACGGGAGGGAGTTGGTTAGAGCCACAGTTTAGACATTGTAACTCTTTACCGTCTAGACTCTCCCTCATTAGTACCTGCCCCCAACACTTCACGCATCGAACCTCTAAGAGTGTATTTAGCATTTTTAGCCTCCGTCCTCAAAGAACTCGTTCAAGTGGTCTGCTACTTCAGCAGAGTTGACTTTCTGGAAATCTGATAGGTTACCTCCTATATCTCCAAACATGAGCCAAGCGTCTGACTCTTTGTGATTGTCCTTAGCAGGGTAGGACATACCGGCGAAGTCTTGAACTAGTCGAACAAATTCGAGAGTCTCTACTTCGTTCTTCGCAGTATCTCCGACCCATGAGCGGGCGAAGTTCTGGAGTGGTTGGGAATTATCAACCCACAAGGCAAATGCCCATGTCTCGTAATTTGTCCAACCGTTATACTTGCTATCCGTTGTCATGTCGTAACCTCCTGCGGATAGTATATCATATGCATGGGAAATAATATATAGAGAATAAGGGCAGTTATTATCTTATCTCTGCGCCCCGTTCCACGATTCCGGTATTCCTGCCCTAAAAAAGCTTTATGATATATCTATGAGAAATGGTGGAGGTGAGGGGAATCGAACCCCTGTCCTGTCCTCCTACTTGGTCAATCCTGCCGTAGTCAATGTTGGCGTTTTAACAGTTGAGATCGCTGATCTCTGATTGATTGCTAGGTGGGCAGTCTAAACCATGCACCCCCATTAGGATTAGTCAGTATCCTTTTCTTCTTCGTATCTCTCCCTAAGATATTTATCTATTGGCTTGCACTCACATTTTGGATATGTGTCACACTCACATTCTGTTTGATAGTCCGGTAACTGTTTGTATTCGTGTGTATGGTCATTCATGAATAGCCTCCTTTGGCTACACCTATTATATCAGAATCCAGCACGGAAAAACCGTATGTGATAAAAGCGGAGGAGCAGCTTCTTATCACCTCCCATTCCGCCATTCCTGTATTCCTCTCACAGGGGGAATTCTCATAGATATATCATAGAGCCAGAGCCACTAGAAAAGCTGTTCTAGTGACCCTCTGGGCTTATTTGAAGTATCCCTTCGCTTTCCTGCTCTCTGCGAAAGCGTCAACCCTATTTGTTAGGGTTGCTGTCGCATCATCAATTACCTCTTGTTTTTCTTCTAGGGTCAGGTCTTCCCTAGTGTTGACCAGCGTAACCAGTTCTTCCCATGCTTGGGTGTAGAGCTTGTCTCGTTGGGCAATTGCCATTATGGACATCATACCCACTAGACCGTCTACGTGGCTCTCAAATGTCGATTTGTCAATCAATGAAATCGTTTTTGTCATACCGTGCCTCCTTTGGCATGGCCATTATAGCATAATCTTTCTCAAGCTATTTGTGATAAGGGTAGGGTTTGTAGGTGGTTTTTATCTTATCACCTCGCCGTTCCTAGCATTCCAATTCCTGTAGCCTAGAAATTGCCCTATGATATATCTATGAGCCAAAGAGAAACCCTACCGTGTTAGGGTAGGGTAACTCTCGCTTGGAGGCTATGCGACAGTCGGAATTTCTGTCGTACCACATTTTAGAGTTCTCTTCATTACCTGTCGCTTGTGCGCTGGTACAGCGACTACCTCCGCAACATCCTCATACTCGCCCGTTGGCTCCGATACAAACTGGCAAGTACCCTTACCGAATCGGCATTGCAAACTGATTCTAATGTCGCTGTTGCTGTCTGTCGATTCTAAACGATAGATACGAGATGAATTGTAGTCATCGTCTGTAAACGATACAGACTTGAAACCGTTATCTCGAAACCACTTTAGAGCTTCTAGAGCTTCATCTCCGCTGTTTACTTCGATTGCAATTTCTGGCGTAGTGTAGTTGACTACTGTCCAGTATACATCGTGATCTTCCTCGTACTTGTCGAACAATAATGCCTGTGCATTGTTCTTCAATACAGCAGCCTTAGATGATTCTAAGGTAGAGATTGAATCTAGAATCCGTGGGGATAAGTCCCTGTAAATTACTCTATCCATTATTTTGTGCCTCCAAAGGCGATTTGATTTGCCTGACTATCCGCCTGACGAGGCCAAGTATATCACGGATTCAAATGAGAATCAACATGTGATAAATGTGGTGGGGGCATTTATCACAGCCCTTCTAGTTCCACAATTCCAATCACAGGTAATTCTTGAGAGTTCTCATAGATATATCATAAGGAGAAAGCAGTATAAATTGGTCTGAAATTGGCCCTTTATTTTGTAGATATTGTTTGTCAATGGGTATATAATTGGCCCTAAGAAAGGAGGTTCACATATGCGAGTTATCGGTAAGAACGAAATCGGACAGGCGAAACACTACGCCGCTGAGACGAACACAGAAGCAAAACGACTAGCAGACGAGCGGTTTACAGCCCTAGGTTGGGACAATGAAACCGTCTTCTCACGAGTTGAAGTTGCTTCGATTATCCGCCAAATGGGGGAGACTCTCAACCACGATCACGGCATTTTTTCCCGTGATTATCAGTTAGCTTTTTGGAAAGAGCTGGCAGACAATTTAGAGTGGGGAACTAGCTGGTAAACCCCCCGACCTGAGCAAGTCGAAAAACTGCTCAATAACTAGCAATGATAGATATCCCTGACCGTCGAATCTATCATCCCCCCGTTCCGCAGTTCCAGAATTCCTACCGTATAAAAATCCCTATGATATATCTATGAGAGAAAGGACACCAGAACAGATGTTCTGATGCCCCAGCTGGCGGGCTACCAATCGCCAAACCGCTGTTGACTCTCGCCCTGATACATCATGCGGGAGTATTCTTCCTTTCGGCAATCGCCGCATGTGGTAGCTCCCTCGCACACACCATCTTCAATAGTACACACCCAACCAGTCGAGCAGTCGCCTTTGCACCAGTGAGTCATATTCGGATCGTGAAAAACCATACCCATTACTCGCCCCCTTTATTAGCAAGCAGTCGTTCTGCAAGCTCTACTCGTATAGTGTCGTTAGCGTAAGGCATCATCACATTGTTTTCTGTAATGTCCTCAATCAATCCTTCCATTGCATCCATGATGAGTTCAATTTCACCTAGTATGTTGGGGAGTGTAGTTTCATAATATGTCTCGAAGCCGTTATCGTTGCTGTCCATGTCATAGCCTCCTTTGGCTTATCCCATTATATCAGACCCCAGCACCAAAAACCGTATGTGATAAAAACAGGGGGGATGTATCTTATCACCTCCCGTTCCACAATTCCACTCACAGGTACATTTTGGGTTTTCTCATAGATATATCATAGCCCGATTTTTTGCCAAAAAAATCCCCTGCCAGCCGTAGCCAACAGAGGAGAATTTTTATTTAGCGATTTTAGACCGCTACGGTGTCGGGCATCGAATCTACGAACGATTCAACCTGAGTGAGAATATTGGATTTGGTCTTATCCAAGTTGCCAATTATTCCCATCGCTTGGGCTGCCCTAGTTCGACCCAATTGAGCCGAATTGCTGGAGTTGCGATACCAGTCTAATCTCTCAGTAAGAGCATTGTAACCAGCCCACGCAGTTCCGCCAATTTGACCAGTCGTGTCGCCTTGTGGAGCATTACCGTCGAAAATGGATTCTAGCAAGTTGATCTGATTAGACCATCGTGACATGGCACGTTTGCTAGTCTCATCGGTATCAGGTTTAGGGTAGATGCTAGTTGCTAACTCTGAGAATTGTCCCGTAGTCATCGGAACTTGTACCAGCGATTCTGCGATCTGTTCAATTTCGCGTACCCAATTACCAGCAACGCCCAATGTTCGTTGCGCCTCGTGTACGTTGTATTCAGCACTGGCAGTATGCTTTATTACAACCTGATTTGTGTACTGTTTGAGTATGCCAGAAATTTGATTAGTACATGCTAATCGTTGCTGGATAATTCTAGCTGTCAACGATGCTGAACCATCATGGGAAGTTAGTACCAGCAATTTTGCGTTTAGCTTGTCTACGCCCCCGATATTGAGATCGAGATTAGCTAGACCAAAAGTGCCGCCAACTCTACGCCCACCATTGAACGAAAATACCTGTTCGGGCGTTGCGCCAAAATCCATAAGCGAATCGGCAAACAAGAATGATTTTTCATTTTGGATGGGGTAATACTTACCGCCGACCACAACACTATCGAACACTTTACGTTCACCTGTAGTTGGATCGTTACGAGTAACTTCAAACTTGTCAGAATGAACGTGACCATCGACGTTTACTAACGGTCGAGTTTGAACGTCCCAACCTAACATACCAGCCTGACCTAGCATAGAATCTTCGCCTACTGTCATCGACGTAGCAGACTCAACTTGTTGCCCTATACCGAATAGAGCATTTTGGCGTAGTGTAACGCCTTGTACATCATACATTGTGAATTTCCTTATTCACTGACAGCAGACCAATGCGATCTGCTTACCAGCAATTATATCAGATACAAAGTCTTAGCGCAACCGCAACCCCCCCTTACAACCCCCCGAAGGGGTTATGAGCCGTTCCATAGCATATTCCATACTATTCCTAGAAAAAGTCTCTATGATATATCTATGAGCAAAAGAGCTAGAACATACGTTCTAACCCGCCTTTGAGTATCGGTATTTTATTTTCTCGCTATTCATCCGCTTTATAGCATCGGCAGAAATTGTACCTGCTGGCTGAGTTCCATGAATGAGCAATGCGAAACTTTTATTATCGTTTGCTATGGCGTGTGAATCATCATGATCAATTTCTAATTGCAATCTCTTCGCCTCATCGGGATGATTTACGACAATGGCGGATTTTAGATTGTGTTCTGCTATCAGATTATCTGACCGCCCCCCATACGATGCGGTGAGAGAAAGATTAGATGGTATCTCTTCCAATCGGTTTATCCAATAGGGAAGTGATTTTGTATATGCATAGAACACCCGATAAGGATTATCAAATGCAAACTTACACCATGCATCGAAATACATCTGATTATAGAACTCGCCCCCGATATGAATGCGAAACGGGTCAAATGATTTTCTAATTGAAAAATCTAACAGTTGATAAATCTCATCTTCTGTTTTACATGATTGCATCAAATCAGTATTATATTTTCTTGCATTGTATACGGTAGGAAACGCCGCTTCATTAGACGCAGAAAAGCATCGGTGTTCGGCAAACTTACCATCTACAATTTTACGAGTAACCTTGTGAACTTTTGCCATGCAAGAATGAGCAAATGGGCAAGTGTGACCGGATAACAGTGACACCGATTCTACATAGTAACTATGTGAGTAAACTAACTGTTTTAGTTTAGTGTTGGGCGGACTTACTTTTAGTAATTGCAATTTATGAACCTCTCTGATTGCTAGGCCAATTATAGCATACACAACCTTAACTTGCAAATAGAAGTTTTAGGGATGTATCTTATCACCTCCCCGCCGTTCCACAATTCCGAGACACCCCCACACAAAATTTCCTTATGATATATCTATGAGACATTCCATATAAAAATAGCCCCCACCGCCGAAAGGTAAGCGATGAGGGCGTTCCCGTCACCTCAGCAACAGGAATAATATCAGGTAGTGTTAGTTACTCCACTGCCAAACAGTCAGGGCAGGTCACAGAGTTTCTATCTGTGGTTTCTTCCACTACTGCTGCTGTCTTTCCGTAGACACGGATTCCGCATGGGGTGTATGTGTTGAATATGTAACTCATATGAATACTAGACAACGTGCAGTTCCCCTTTAGCCCGAATAGAGATTACAGTCTCTAGGTTGATGTGTCGGAACGCACCCTTCTGCATATCGAACACAGTTCGCAAACCGTAGTCTGAGGGATTGTATTTCATACCTTCCCCCGTCACACCCTTCGTAACTTTGGTGCGGAACACCATCTTGCGGAGTGATCCGTCCTTCTTGATAAAATCAGCAGATGCAATCTTTCCGTCACCGGCGATCTCATCAAATGCTTTTCTCGTAATTGCCATAACTTACCTTTCTTTGCTTACCTTTCGATACTCTAATTATAACAGAATTTTACACAAAGGCAAACCATTTTTTACCAGTACTAATAGATGCAGTCTCTTGCATCTTCTCTAGCACCTGCTCCACAGTCTGCCAGCCAAGAGGTTCTTGCTGTTTACCTGAGGGTTCAAAAATAGATACTTCCGCTGTGGTAGATTCATTAGATGGAAACTGTTTGAGCCTGTTACTGCAATAGTTTACATTTGCCCATTGGACGGACATCTTGTACCCGTTATCAAACTCTACCCAAAATCCTTGATTGGGATATTCACTATATGTAAACTTACCCATCTAATCTTCCCCCTCTGCGGGGCGAACTGGGCTTACGTGTAATTGCATGTGGAACGGAACATCGTGTCTGAAGTATTCTATCTCCCCTGTGTCAGGGTTCTGGAAAACTTCTACATGTATTGTCTTATCTTCTGGGAGTGGCTTATCCCACGAAGGAGATGTTTCACCTAGAAACGTTGCGAGTGTGTGGTACTCATATGCCATAGCTCTACTTACCTTTCGTTTTGCTTACAACCAGTATAGCACAATCATGCGGGGGTGTCAAATGAGGTGTTATCTTATCTAATCTCCCTGCCCCCCAGCGTTCCTAGTTCCGAGATTACCCCTGTAGAAAACTCTATATGATATATCTATGAGACAAACAGGCAAAAGAAAACCCCGTTCCCCCCTGTAATCAGGTGTAGGAACGAGGCTTCTGTGCGCTTGGCGGGAAACAGTAGGTACAGATGTAAGATGAAATATCGTGGTGAGTAATCGGATTGATGTATCGCCGTAGGACTCGTATTCCACATCGCCGTTCCGCGGATTAGCTATGGTTTGATACTTCCCCTAGTATGAGTGACATATGCACGTATCTACCTGAGTGATTCTTTATCTATATTCTATTGTTCCCCGCCCTGACCAGTTTGCGGGGTGATAGGGTTCTGTTTTCAAGCCGCTGATCAAGCCACTCCCTATCCCCCGACACATATAAGTATACCACCATTAGCAGTATACGTCAAACATCAGGTTTTAGATACTGGTAGGTCTACTTTCATAGCACCTGTCCTACTAAACTCGATGGGGAGAGTAAAGATGTTATCTCTAATATAACGAATATCAGAGATATTAGATACCTCTCTACGCTCCTCAGATACAGCTTCCATGTTTAGGATAGCTACATCTAATGCTTGCTTCATTACTAACTGCCCCCGAATAGAGTTCATAAACTCTACTGCGTTTGCAGTCTCTGATGAATGGTATTCACTCATTGTAATTCTCCACTACTCTTACTCTTGTCTGTATAGAGAAGCACCTCTCTGGATTGCCTTATCTCTACAAGTAAGTATACAGGAATACTGGCGCGCCGTCAAACCCCAATATATAAGAAATAAGCCCCATAAATACAACAGGGTGGCGCGTTCCACATTATCTCCTATTCCAGTGGGTTACAACTCCACTTCCAGTGGGTTACAACAATAGATACAAACCATTTCTTCTACTAACACACCCTGCTCATTACAATCATTACATACAGTTAGTTCCGTAAACATACCATTTCCAAACGTAGTTTTCACATTTCCGCTCTCAGAGGGCTTTCACCAATACCAACCATACCACAGTCCCACTTTGAATGGGAAGCCCCAAATCGAAACACCCAAGTTGAACGGGAAATACCGTTCCTAGCTACCCCTCATTCCAGCCACTCTCGTTCCCATACATAAATACTCAGCCCATTCCACTACCATACTACATGCGATATGTCAAATA
>Ga0208013_1001016_pt1 | contig 13876 bp, 6 predicted proteins | sample 16_taG_FD_184091 | JGI IMG/M metagenome (GOLD analysis project Ga0208013, IMG submission 184091) | Marine viral communities from the Subarctic Pacific Ocean - 16_ETSP_OMZ_AT15313 metaG (SPAdes) (version 2) | ecosystem: Environmental > Aquatic > Marine > Oceanic | place: Pacific Ocean | collected...
GATTTGACACTGAGCAATTTGCGGACATGAAAGCGATCCTCTCGGTCATTGCAGACGTCACGGACACGGATTTTGCCGATATCAAGGCAAAATTTATCGCTGAACGCAAGGCATTGGAATGAACGACCGAAAATTGGGTATCCTTTATGATTGGCCTGAGTTGGGAAGCTAGTAAATGCCGCTTCAAGAATTAAAATTTCGCGCTGGTATTAACAGGGAGTCTACGTCTTACTCCAATGAAGGCGGCTGGTTTGATTCTGATAAGGTCCGATTTCGAGATAATTTTCCCGAAAAAATAGGCGGCTGGCAAAAGTATTCTGAGGCTCAGTTCCTTGGAACTTGCCGCTCTCTTTATTCATGGGTTGCTCTTGACGGGTCAATATATCTAGGCGTTGGCACTAACCTTAAGTTTTATGTGGAAGAGGGTGAAACCTATTCTGATATTACGCCTATCCGCAAAACGACAACGAACAGCACAACTTTTGCAGCTACCGATGGCTCTGCGACAGTTACAGTTACAGACAGCGGACACGGAGTGGCAGAGGGGGCTTTTGTTACTTTTAGTGGTGCATCTAGCTTAGGCGGCAATGTCACAGCCGTTATTCTAAATGCAGAGCATCAGGTTGTTAGCGTCCCTACTGGCAATACATACACGATTACTGTTTCAGTCACTGCTAACGCTAGTGACTCTGGAAACGGCGGCGGTTCCGTAACGTCTGTCTATCAAATAAATGTTGGTCTTGATACCGGGGTTACTGGAACGGGTTGGGGCATTGGGACTTGGGGGCGCGGTACATGGGGTTCCGGTGTTTCAAGTTCGAGTGCGGAAGCTCAACTAGGGCTGTGGACGCAGGATAACTTTGGAGAAGACCTGCTTATAAATCAGAGACAGGGAAATATCTATTACTGGGATTCATCTGCCGGGATGAGCACTAGAGCCGTTGTCTTATCAGGTTTAACGGGGTCTAACAAAGCCCCCACAATAGCTAAACAGATTATGGTGTCGGACAGAGACAGGCACGTCATAGCTTTTGGGTGTGATGATGAATCTTCGATAGGAACTCAAGACCCCCTACTTATAAGGTTTGCAGATCAGGAGTCTCTCACTGACTGGGAAACCAGAACCGACAACACAGCGGGTAGTCTTAAGCTGGGCACGGGTTCGGAGATCGTGTGCGCTAAAGAAGCTAGGGAAGAAATACTGGTTTGGACTGATGTGTCCTTGCATTCATTAAGGTTTCTTGGGCCACCGTTTACGTTTGGTATTACACAAATATCTGGTTTGGTTACGATTATTTCCCCGAATGCTGCAATAGCCGTTGAAGATTTTTCTGTGTGGATGGGGCGGGATGATTTTTACGTTTACAAAGGTGGCGTGAGTACGCTGCCCTGTTCAGTCAAGCAGTATGTATTTAGTGATATGAACCTAGCGCAAATACAAAAAATAGTTTGTGGCGTTAATTCCGCGTTTAGCGAAGTCTGGTGGTTCTATCCTTCTTCTGGGTCGTTAGAGAATGACAGGTATGTTGTTTGGAATTACACAAACAATCTGTGGTACTACGGAACGCTTCCGAGGACAGCTTGGCTGGATCGCGGAATTAAAGATTACCCTGTAGCCGCATCTAATGATAAGTATCTTTATAGTCAAGAGCTTGGTTTGGATGACGGTTCAACAGTGCCAGCGTCCGCAATCTCTTCTTATATTGAGTCGTCTCAAGTTGATATCGGAGAGGGGGATAGATTCTCTTTTGTAAGTAGGGTTATTCCTGACATCTCTTTTACTACCAGTAGCGTGTCGGACCCTAGCGCCAACCTGATACTAAAGAGCAGAAACTTCCCCGGCGCTAACTATGAGCAGACTGACACATCTGGTGTCACGCAAACATCGTCGTCTCCTGTAGAGTTGTACACAGAGAAAGCAGATGTGCGCTTGCGAGGCAGGTCAATGACGTTGCGAGTAGAGTCGAGCGACGTGGGTGTGCAGTGGAAGTTAGGGACGCCCCGCATGGATGTGCGCCCTGATGGTAGGCGCTAATGACAAGCCGCCCAATAGCTCCCACTAAGCCGACATTCCTGTCGCCCCCGTTTACTTACGATGTTGGGTATTTCGGAACCCTTTCTGCTAACTTAAACATTCTGGTGGCGCAGATAGAGAATCCGGGGCTTGTGCAGACTTCGGGTTTAAATATCACAAATCTACTTAACAATGATTCAACTCTGGCTATTGGTGACGTTTTTGAGGTGGATGGATTTCTAAAAGTTAGTAGAATAAATAATCCAAATGTTGCTGGAAATAGTGGGACAATGTCAGTTGCTTCTGTAACCGTAACAATAAGTTAGTAAGATTATGATGAGTCAATGTAATTGGAGGATGCCATGAGTCTAGTAGAGGCAGCGGAAGCTGTAAGACAACGGGGTCGCTACGGTGATAGCGTTCTGATGCATGTTAACCCTCAGGAAGCAGAGGCTCTAGCGGCTGGCTCAGGTGGTTATCTAACTACTAACCCAGACACCGGATTACCCGAAGCGTTCCTTCCTGCGCTCCTTCCGTTACTGGGCGGTCTAGGAGGATCGGCCTTGGCGACCTCTGGCGCTCTTGCTGGTATGGGTGGCTTGGGGGCTTTTTTGGCCGCAAACCCCTACATAGCAGCGGCTGCTGGTTCAGCGGTAGGAAAGACAATAGCTACTGGTGATCTTGGTGAGGGTCTTAAAACCGGACTGGTATCGGGTCTTACAGGCAGTGTAATGCAGGGTCTGACGAGCGGTGGTGATTTTATAAGATCAGCCGATGCTATTGGCGGAGCGGATGCGCTGGGAGCGGCTATGAGTCCAGACGCTGTTGCTAATGTGGTGCCCATTGATGCTGATCCTTCCTTAGCTATGCCGGTAGGTGACGCTGGGGGTGGATTTGTAGGTGACGCTGGGGGTGGATTTACAGACGGTGCGGACTGGAACTTTGATACAGGCAGGGCGTGGGAAGTTCAGTCTCTTTTGCCAGCAGGATATTCTCCTGACGCAAGTATAACAGCACGTTTGGGCGAAAAAGCGGGCATAGTCGATAAACTTCTAGAGCCTTCGCGCCCCGGATATATAGACCCTGACACGGGAGCTTTTGTTAAAGGACAGAGCAACCCGCTGGGCCAAGCGGTGCAGGGGATCGGCGGCGCGATGCTGCAAGAGGCTGCGTTCCCAACAACGTATGACTTTGATGAAGAAGAAGAGATAGCATACAGACCCCAACGGTTTGGGACACGGGTTCAGCGCACTCCAGACCCCGGCTATCGTGGCGGCATAGACCCGGAGTTTAGCTACTTCTCGCCCACTCGGTTTGTTGCTGATGGCGGGGCTATGCGTATGCAAATGGGTGGTCTCGCAGCGTTGGAAGAAGTGCAGGGCATGGACCCTACCGCATCAGGACTAGGCGCGATGGCAGGTGTCATGGAGGGTGCTGATCCTGACTCGTCAATGATGCAGATACAATCAATGATGATGGAGGGGACTTCTCCTGATGGGGACACCCAAGACATAATTGTTGAGGAAGCTATTTCAGCTATTCGTGGTGAACATGCAAACCCAGAAGTAGCCATCCAATCTTTTGTCGCGCAGTACGGTGAGGAAGCCCTTAATGTTTTGGTCGAACAAGTCGGTCAAGAGATGATGATGGAGCAAATGGGCCAAAATCAAGACATGCTTGTCGAGGGCGACGGGATAGTTAAGGGTATCGGCAAAGGCCGTGACGACATGGTTCAGGCAAGCTTAGGGGGTGAGAAGGACGTTCTTCTTTCTCGTGACGAGTTTGTTTTACCCGCTGATGTTGTTTCTGGTTTGGGAGATGGCAGCACACGGGCTGGAGAAGAAGAACTAATGAAGCTAATTGACCGTGTACGGACACGGCGCACAGGAACAAAAGAGCCGCCGAACATGGTCGGGCAGGTAATGCCAGCATGATCGTATCCCTTGTCCCGCCTGAATACGTTGACAAAGAGTGGCCGCATATAGCCGATCTCTTGTTAAAAGCTATTCTATTTTCAGGGGGGCGCTGGGATATTGAGTCTGTACGCGAAGAGGTAAGGGCAGGTCGGCAGCATTTATTTATTGTTTATGACGAAGACAAGAAAGAAACAAAGGCTGCTTGGACATCTAAGTTTGTAGAGTACCCCGGTTCTAAGGCTTTGCAGACCTTGTTTATAGGCGGCTCTGGGTACGATGAGTGGTTTGGGGAAGTAAACAATCTTATCAAAAGTTGGGCTGAAGATAACGATTGTAATTTTGTTGAATTTATTGGCCGTAAGGGTTGGGAAAGAAGGCTGAAAAAGATTGGCTGGACTTCTGAGTATTGTTCTTATCGAATGGAGGTTTAGCTATGGGAAAAGGCGCATCGTCCGCCCCGGCGGGGCCGCAGACATCAAAGGTTACTCAGACAACGAGTAATCTTCCTGCATATGTAGAGCCGTATTTTACGAGACTGCTGGACAGGGCTGAGGTTCAAACTAATCTGCCGTATGAAACTTATGCTGACGCTAGGATAGCAGAGCCAACAGCGTCAGGGGTTGCTTCTGAACAGTTAGCCCGTGACATAGCGACAGACACTGCTTTGCAGACTAGCTTTGATACAGCAGGTACTGAATTTGCTGAACAAGTTGCTCGTCCGACTCAATTTACAGGCACTGATCTTGTTGGGCAGTTTGATCCAGCAACTTCGTTTGCCCAGTATGCAGCGCCCACTGAGGCTGTCTTGGCTGCACGAGACCCTCGCACTCAAGTGCAAAGCTTTATAAATCCTTATTTGGAAAACACGCTGGCGCAGCAAGAGGTTTCCGCACAGCGACGGTTTGACGAAGGTCAGGCAGGAAGAGATGCAGCAGCCATACAGGGCGGTGCGTTTGGCAGTAGCCGAAGAGCGGTTGCAGATTCACTGGCGCAGCGCGACCTTGATGAAAGACTTGATCAAATGGGTGCTTCGGCAAGAGCCGATGCTTTTGGCCAAGCCCTTCAAGCGGCGACTGGTCAACAAGAGCTTGCTCTTAAAACAAGGGCGCAAGCTTTATCTGACGCGGCAGCGCAGCAAGAACGAAGATTGGCAGCAGCAGAAACCGCTGATCGTCTTGGTCTTGCTGGAGCCGAAGCAATGCTGGGTGCTGCCCCAGCTTTACAGAAGACTCGACTAGAACAGGCTGCTGCTTTAGCGGGTGTAGGTGAGTCAGAAAGATTAAGGCGACAGGCAGAACTTGATCTTGGTTTCCAAGATTTCATTAACCAGCGTGACTACGAAAGAGGTCAGCTACAGTATCTGTCTTCAATTCTTCGTGGTGTGCCTATCACGCCAGAATCAGAAGTGCGCCGTATGGAGCCGCCGCCCAGTCCGTATGCTCCTCTTCTAAGTCTTGGCTTGGGCGCTGCTGGCCTGTCTAAGCTGCTGGGGTAAAGGGGAAGTAAGATGGTAGCAAACCTTGTTCAAATTCAAGATAAGCTGAAAGACCTAAGCGATAATCAGCTTAGGATTGCTTATTCTCAAGGCACTGTTCCTCAGTTTCTGATTATGACCGAGATGGGTCGTCGCAAGGAAATGAAGGAAGAGTACCAGAAGAATCAAGCCCAAGGTTCTACGACTGTCGCGGAGGACATACTTTCTCCTGCCGCTAACACAGCGCGTGGTCTAGGTGCTATGGCGCAGCCTCAGAACAGGATGGCTATCCAGCCACAAAACTTGCCTATTGAGCAGTCAATGGCAACCATGCCGCCGTCCCCTCAACCAATGGCTAATAAGTTACCAGTAACTCGTATGGCTGATGGTGGCCTTGCAAAGATCAAAGCGCGTAATGGTGCAAGCCTTGGTTACGACCCCTCCTATCGTGACGCCTTATTTCCGGGCGGGAGTTTTAGCCCTAAGGCTTTTCGGGAACTTTACCTTGGCCAAGTACCTGCGAATCAACAAAGCCAGAGCATGGTGAGAAGTGGACTTACGGCAGGTTCCGATGTCGGGGCTGGAACTTTTTATACTCCAAGATACGCTATGGAAGCAGCGTTCCCTACTCCCGCCTCTAAATCTAACCCCGCCTACTTCAGTGATAGGGCTGCGCGTACTAGGGCTATCGAAGAAGTTGCTGCTACTTATAAGAAGCCCAGTCCTTTGGATAGCCTTCTTAGGTCGCTCACAGGTGCCGGATCGTATTCATCCCCGCCGGGCGGTAGTGGTCGGCCTAACCCTAAATCACCCGAAGAAGTTGCTGCTACTTATAAGAAGCTCAGTCCTGTGGTTGTGAGCAAAGACGCTGCGGGTGGATTTACGGACGGTGCGAACTGGAACTCTACAGCACCAGCACCAGCACCAGTACCAGTACCAATAGCTAAACCTGTGACGTCTGTTGTTCGTAAGCCGTCAAATGTAAATGTAGCTGCATTGCTGCCTGAGCCTTCGGCCAGTCCCGTTGCTGGGTTTAATACTAATTTTGATCCGTATGAAGAAAGGTTAAAAGCAGCCGCAGGAAGAAAGCAGCCAGCGGTTACTTATAGCCCGTCCCTTGCTAGCGCCGAAGCGGCGGCACAGAAAGCGTTAACAGATGCACAGGCGGGATTAACGGCTGACTCTGCGTATAAAGATTTAGCTACGGCTTTGACTGATAGGAGAGATGCTATTGGTGGCCAGCGCGATGAGGCTGCTGGACTGGCGCTTCTCGAAGCCGCTGCTAGAATTGCTGGTTCTAAAAGCCCGTACATTACTCAAGCTATTGGCGAAGCAGCCCCTGCGATTGCAAGCTACGGTAAAAGCTTAAGCGAAGTTAGAAAGCAAGAGAATGCTTTGTTTGATGCAGAAGCTAAACTGACCCAGCTAGAAGTAGCAGAAGCCGCTGGCAGAAAAGACGAGGCTTCAAAGTTGCGTGGAGAGCTTCGTGATCTTGATAGGGTGCGTCGAGAGGTTGATGAAAAAGCTTTCAATAGATTTGAAAAGACGCGCAACCTTGAGATCAATGTAATTAAAGCCGAACAGCAGTTTGCTACTGCAAGAACCACTGAGGACCGTGAGAACGCAAGATTTCGGCTTTCAGCAGCAAAGAATGCAAGAGAAGAAAACTCTCTTGCAAACCAGCTTGGAGAAACTCAAGCTAACATTGTTGAGCTTGAAGACTTGCTTCGTAGTGGGAAAAGCAGGGGTGGTCAACCTTTGACCGATGCTGAGAGAGCAGCGGTGCAAGATCGCATTGGAGAATTAAAAACCAGAGGAAAAGATATAGCTGGTTTAGTTAAGTCAATGAAGGGTGATGATCTTTTAACGGCCACAAGAAAGCAACAGCTAGTTAAGAGCTACAATGCCCAAATTGATAGTATTAAAAAGACACTAGGTTTTGGGGTCGGTCTTTATATTAAACAGGCAAAGGCAAAGGGTCTTACAGAAGAAGCGGCTAGAAAAGAGTTTGATAACTTGAGGAAACAGCAAGGTGTCATGCAAAGAGAAATTAACCGCTTGTTGGGTCTGGATATTCCAAGTGGGGCCGCACCGGCTGGTGGCGGCGGAGCGAGGTCATTAGCTGAATTTAGGGCGGCGGTGGCGGCGGGGAAATAATTTATGGGTCAGGTAATTGACATACCTAATGTTGGTCCTATTGAGTTTCCTGATGGGATGTCTGACGCTGAGATACTGGGGATTATTGATAACGAGATCATCCCTAACCAACAGCAAGGGCTTTATAGCACGGCACCCGCTCCTGCCCGACAAGAATACGTCTACCCCTATGACGCACGAGACAAAGCAGGTTTTTTTGATCGTGTGGGCGAGTCTTTTGAGTCTGGCGTTAGCAAGGTTCGTGGGCTTAGTGCCAGTGCTGTTGAGGCTACGGGTGAGCTAACAGGGTCCGAAGACCTTACAGGATTTGGCCGAGAAGGTCGCGAAGCTTTTGGTAAAAGAGAGCAAGAGCGCGAAATTCCTGCCATACAATTTACCGACATAAATAACTTAGGTGACGTTGGCGAGTGGCTTACGGACACCATCCCCGAACAAACTGTAATGTTTGCTCCTTCGATGGCTGGTGGTTTAATAGGAGCAAAGCTTGGGGCAAAAGCAGGGGCAGTAGTAGGCTCGTTTTTTGGCGGCGTTGGGGCAGTGCCGGGAGCCGCAATAGGTGGAACGATTGGTGGTTTGCTGGGCGCATTTGTTCCTTCGCTTGCCCTTGGTGTAGGCGAAGTCCAAGAGTCAATTAAGTCGAAAGACCCATCTGTTGTAAATCCTGAAGCAGCATTTGCTGGAGGTACTGCAATAGCGGCGCTTGATTCAATTCTGCCCGGAAAGATTGGAGGGCAGCTTGTTAAGCGATTAGGAACACAATCTGCCGAAGAGGTGGCAAAAAGAACGCTACTCAAGCCTGTCAAGCGGGAGTATCTCAAGGCTGCTGGTAAGGGTATGGCTGTTGAGGGAATTACCGAAGCTATGCAAGAAGCAATAGCAGAGGTAACAGCGGTTAAGGCCACCGGACAGGAACTGGATGGCGCTGAACTAAGAAAGATGATGATCAATGCTGGTGCTGCTGGCGCATTGATGGGCGGTGGCGTTAGAACCGCGTCTGAAAGATTTAAGAAAACCAGAACTCAAGACGAAGTAGATCAGATACAAAAGCTTTTAGACAAGAAGGAAGCAGAGCGAGAAGCTCGCGCTCGTGAAACTATTACTCCCGATCCAGATGGTCCTCTTCTTCTAAGTTACAACGAAGCAGAGTTTACGACTGATAGCCCCTCTCAGGTTGTGGAAACTATCATTGACGAGTCAGTCAACGATGTTGCCCCCACAGGTTTGGGAGAAGATATCGGAGCGGGTGCGCCCCTTGGCCCATTCACTGTACGCGAAATGCCTAGCGGTGGATTTGCAGTTGTTAATGCTGCGGGTGAAGTGCGGACACCGTCTTTCCAAACTCTTGACCTTGCTCAAGAAGCTGCCAATCTTTTAACAGAAAGAGTGCCGACAGCTATTGAAGCTGCTGAAGCTGAGTTCACACAAGCGGCAGCAAGTCGTGCGCTTGAAGATAATAAGATTGAAGAAACCGCTGCTACTCTAGATGCCGCTAGAGAAACAGTGACTCCTCTGGGATTTTTTAGCCGTGAGGAAGTTGGTAAAAAAATTGCTTCCCAAATAGATCGCAAGCGGACTATGGCTGTTTCTCTCAGACCGGGAGAGATCGTGCAAAACGATGGCCTTTATACCATTGAAGAGGTGGCTGAAACAGGAGCCTCTAACAAGGTTTTAAGCGCCATCATTGCTAAGAAAAAACCACTTACAGAAGACGCATCCCTTAATGTCACGGTCAGGGACATAGAAGACCTAGCGTCAACCAAGAACATTCGCTTCGGTGATGAGTCGTTCAAGACGTTTGCGTTGAGGACGACAGGCAAATCAATGCCGCAAAATATGTCGCAGGTGCAGCGGAATGTTTTGTTTGAGCGGCTGGACGCGATGCCGGAGTTCAAAGAAGAAACTTCTATTCCTGTTATTAAGTATCCTCATTTCACGGCACAGCAGATTGCTGACGTAGCAAAAGTAATTAGGGAAACGGGGACAGTAGCGGTTTGGAAAGACACTTCAAAGCCGCCCCCTAAAGCAGCTAAAGTTTCAGATGCGTTAATTCTAGAAGCAGTTGGCGCACCTAATATAAAAGGCGCTCGACGGAAAGAAGTAGCTGGTGAAATCAGGCGGGAGCTTATTCGTCGCGGAATACTAGACAAGAACGGAACAATCAAGCGTCGCTTGGTTATGAGGGGCAGTCCCGAAAGAGCGGCTCCGCCTAGTGTAAAAAAACAAGAACTGTTGCAGAGACTTAAGCCTTTAGCTAGGGCAATTAACGATAGGTTCCAAGCAAGGGTAAAAGCCAATCCTGCGCTAGAGGGCGTCAGGCTTAAGTTCAACAACTTAATTGAAAGTATAGAAAGCGGAGAAATCCAAGCTGACGCTGAAGGTGTGTTTAGAGCCGAGGAAGAAGCTGGTCAGCTCATTAAGACTATACGGTTGGCGATTGATACTGTTGTTGATCCGTCAAAGTCAGATCAAGAAAACATATCTGCTCTTGCCGAAGTGCTTGATCACGAGTTTATTCACGCAGCTTACGAAGCTGGTGTTGTTACTGATCAAGAGAAGGCAGCATTAGAATCTTTTGTGAAGAAAGCCAAACGGCCCGGTACTAACAAAACATATTACGAGGACAGGGTCGAAGCCTTTAGAGATAATCCTCCTAGTGAAGAGATGCTTGTAGAGGAAGCTGTAGCGGAAGCGTTCCGAGATTACGCCGCAGGTCGTCGCGTGTTCCCGCCTAAGACGCGAAACATTTTCCGTAAGATTGCTGAGTTCTTTAGGCTTGTTAAAGAAGCGGCGGCAGACGCGGACATCATAACTGGTAACGAGATATTCCAGCGTCTTGATGCTGGTGTGGCACCCCTTCGAGGGAGACGGTCTGGCGGCAGGGCTACAGAGACAACCGCTACTCCAGTTAATCTTAACGCAGCAGAGACAGCTACGGTTGAAAGAGAGGGTCGTGTTCCCGACTTCCCGACAGCCGAAAAGTTCTCTAGAAAACGTGCCCGTAAGACACCTGCTCCAGTTGGAGAGAACCCGTTCCCCACCCCTCCTGAAGACGAAATACAGGCACGTCTAGGCAGGAAGGCAAAAAGGACAGATGTTGCGGGTGCTACCGAGTCTACAGGGCCGCGAAACCAACGCCAAGAAATCGTAAACGATGATGGGGAAGTAGTCGCTGTTGTTGGCAAGATTACATTTGACGACTGGATCAATCAGACAGAAACCCGTCTTGATGATGCTGGGATAGCGGCGGCACGGGAATGGTATCCAGAAGCAGCTAAGTCGTATCAAAAGTATTTTGGCAAAGACTGGCCTAACTTTTTAGCCGCATGGCTTATGGCTAACCAACAGGCTAGTCCCGCGACAGCGGCAATGAATGCTGTTCGCTCAAGAGAGCAAGCCCTTACGCAAGCGGCGCAAGCTCCTGTTTCACAAGAAGTAGAAGCTGGTTTAGCGGCAGATAGGCTATTTGATTTCTGGATGGCGATGGAGGCAGGTGGGGAACTGCCTTTAGGGGGCGCACAGAAACTCTACGATTTTATAGACAGTGGGCTTCTGCGAGAAACGCGGTCATGGATGGGTGACGATGTACGCGGCGGGGCACCTGCTGTTGCAGACGTTCATTCTCTTAGAGATACTGGGTTTGTTGACGCAACTTACCAGCAGTTTTTGCAGGAAAACTACGGTGTGCGTGTTGAGACTGACTCGTCAGGCTCACCGAGCGAAAATCAATACGAGCGTTCAGGCGACTTTATGAGGGCGCTTAGTGATCACCTCAATGACATAAACTACAAGGGCGGCGGCTGGACGCCATATCAGGTGCAGTCTGTTGGCTGGATGGCGATAACAAAATTCCTTGGTAAGCCGGGGCAAACAGCCGAAGAATCAATTTTGTTTAATATCAGGAACCTGCCATTTAAGGTAGCTTTCGGAGAAGGCTCTCCTTACTCCGAGACCTTTGTAGATTATTATCAGTTACCTGCTATCGGGCAAAAAGAAGTCACGGGTATAGCTGCCGAAGCTGCTGCTGATTTTGCCAGAGAAGTGACAGGCGTTGCTGAAATAAATCGCTATGTTTCTACGGGCGGTCGGCTTGACGATAGTCTTAATCCAAACATGGTAGAGCAAGTTGTTGCTTCTCCAGAAGCTATGATGGATATGGCTAATATCATCGGTTATCTGGTAGAGCAGACAGGAATGTTTCCCTATCGGATTGTGCCCACTGAAACAAGCAAATCTAAAGCCGCTTTAAAAATTCGCCCCAGTGATGTGTCAAAAGATTTGTTGAACAATGACACAAACATGGCCATACTGTGGGACAAGATACGCAATGCTGAACTAGCAGGAACCAAGAAAGCTGAAAAACAATTAGCCAAAGAACGCAAGGCTGGGAAAGAGGATGCCCGGTTACCTGACGCAGATAACATTATCACGGGGTACACTGGGACTATTGACGAGAATGGCAACGCGGCAATGCTTATTCTTTTTGATACAAAGAAAGCCGGTTTGTTATCTAGGTTAGAGCCTGATGGTGATGTAGCTACCGCTATCTCTCAAATTTCTGAGGAAATGGGCATTGATCTGGAGGGTGAGACAGCTTTTTACGAAGGCGATTCTGTAGAAAACAAGTGGACGGAGGACAATACAGGTGGCGTTTACTTACAAAGGATCGATCAAAGATACGGACCCGCTGTTGCAGAAAGGGTCAAGAATTTTAAGCGGAGCGAACTTGAACCTTTACTCGAAGACTCCATCACAAGCGCAAGACTCAAGTATGGAAACAGAGAAAAGTTTAGTCGCCGGAGTACCGACAGCGCCGTCGAGAGCCGCATACCCGACAGAGCAGGACTATCTCGAAGCGAGAGACAGCTACAGGCACAGGATAGGTCGGGTGCTACCGCGCAAGAAGAAGTAAGGGTAGAAGGGCTACCAGCTTCCTACAATATACCCGGAACAGGCCCAGTTCCCACTGAGCCGTTTGCACCAGCGAGACAAGCTGCCCGTGACTATGGTCAAACCGTTGGGCGCAGTGTGCCTGAGCTTGTTGGTAATTACGTTTACGGACCAGTGGACGGAGAACGGGCAACTCGTATAGCGCAAGCATACGAAGACATGCCGAACACCCCAGAGGATTCCTTTACGCAAGCGGCTTATGACGCTTTGGCAGAAGAGGTCATGACGCAGTATGACTTCATCAAAGACACGGGTCTTGAGGTAGAGTTCTATCCGTCTGACGTTGACCCTTACGCCGCCTCGCCGCGTGAGATGATCGAAGATGTGAAACAAAACAATCATATGTATGTCTTCCCCACGGATGCGGGGTACGGCATGGACGGGGTTACTGCGGAAGAAGTAGCTGACAACCCGATGCTTCGCTTTACTGACGAGTTTATATCAGGTCGTCGGGCAAGGGTGAATGACATCTCCCGAGTGGTTCATGATTACTTCGGTCACGTCAAAGAAGGCTTTGGGTTCAGAGCTGCTGGAGAAGATGCTGCATATGCCAGCCATGCGGTTATGTTTAGTCCCTTGGCACGAGCGGCACTGGCGAGTGAAGCCCGTGGACAAAATTCTTGGGTTAACTACGGGCCAGCAGCCAAGCAAAATGAAACCGCTTCTGCCGCTGATACAGTTTATGCAGACCAGAAAGTCGGGATACTGCCAGAGTTTGTTATTAACGAGGGCATTGAAAATCTTGTAGAGCCTGTCAATCTTCAGGAACTTCAGGACGAGACCAACTTTAATACGCAAGAATCATTTGTTCCTGATGAAAAGTTTTCGCGTAAGTATCCGCAAGACCCAGCCGATGTTGCTGCAAACAGGTTTGTTAAACGGGCACGGGCTGACGGTACACGCAGTGATGTTTGGGGTAAGCTTCCATTCAACGGTAAATTCTTAAATGTGCGTATGGCCGCTGGTCAGAATTACGAGACTGGAGGTTATGGTTTAAAACACGCCAGCCTTCATGACGAAGACTACCAAGGTGTAGAAGATTTACCTTTTACAAGTTCTGCTAGCGCAATAGGTTCTGCCCTTGATGCATTTACACAAGCGCGGATATCTGGTGTTGACAAGTCAAGATTTAAATTAAAGCAAAGCGACAAACGTAATGCACTGGAATTGATCTGGAGGCCAACAGGATCAAGCACTGATGTTGTTGTGGTATTTGATAGACAGGTAGACGATAAGTCAGGACAGGAATTTTTAGGAATTACCACATCTTATCCTGACAGCGAGGTTCTCCGTGAAAAATATAACAGAGAAGAAGTAGAGCGGCTGAGGAAGGGCGGTGTCCTTGGCCCTAATTTTGCAGCTACTTCG
>Ga0208013_1001018_pt1 | contig 13871 bp, 17 predicted proteins | sample 16_taG_FD_184091 | JGI IMG/M metagenome (GOLD analysis project Ga0208013, IMG submission 184091) | Marine viral communities from the Subarctic Pacific Ocean - 16_ETSP_OMZ_AT15313 metaG (SPAdes) (version 2) | ecosystem: Environmental > Aquatic > Marine > Oceanic | place: Pacific Ocean | collected...
TTCATGCCTCCATTTTTGTGATCCAATCGTAGCCACAAAAGACATCAACGACTCGATACTTCTTTGAAATCCCTGTACGAAGGTCGCTCATCAAAGTGAATGGTCCAGCAGGTGGATTGAAACCAGTTGCATTCAGGTAAGAAACTGCATATTTGGCGTTGCCACAATATGGGTGGAAAGCGTATGGCGGGTTGAAGATCGCGCTTTTCATTTTTCATGCCTCCATTTTTGTGATCCAATCGTAGCCACAAAAGACATCAACGACTCGATACTTCTTTGAAATCCCTGTACGAAGGTCGCTCATCAAAGTGAATGGTCCAGCAGGTGGATTGAAACCAGTTGCATTCAGGTAAGAAACTGCATATTTGGCGTTGCCACAATATGGGTGGAAAGCGTATGGCGGGTTGAAGATCGCGCTTTTCATTTTTCATGCCCCCCATGCCACAGCGTAAGATACGAACCTTTGTTCTAAAGATTTGATTTCATGACCCATAGGGTGGGATATGCTTCTCTCGCAAGATGCTTGCTTCTTGATCACACAATTTCCGCATTCGCATATTGAAACGCGATTGTGAACTGTGTAAGCAGTATAGGTTTCAGATTTTCCGCAGGTTTCGCAGTGGGACCAAATGAACTTGTGTCTGTGCATGGTTCTGGGATAGCAACCCAGTATATAATAATATACGAAACAAACTCGCCGGAGATCCCTCAAAACCTCAACCGTTGGTTAAATCCGGTTTTCCCGACAGCCTCACGGCCTCCCTATAACCCCTGTGGGGGTCCGACGGAATATAAGGATAGGGGGTTAGGGGGAAAAGTGACGGGACCGGCTCAAGACGGAAAGGGGGGCCTTTGTCCCCCCCTTTCCTTTTCGCCTATTTCGTTCGCTTCGCTCACTGGGAGATTAGGTAGGGAGTGTTGAAGGTGCGTTGCCATTATGTTGATCTATGAAGAGTCTGGCATCTAAGCGAACTGATTGGGTGAGAATCGCTTTCATTCTTAGGCAGCTTGGTGAATTGCCACCTGCTGAAATCTCTAACGTATTCTGTAAAGCATGGCCCACTCGGTCCAGATCTTCAAGAGAAGTGGCCCAGATAATCAAATGTTACCGTTCAAACGGTTTCGAATTGGTGGGGAGAGTGTCAATAGGTCATCATCATACCAAAATTTATGCTTTTGTTGGTGAATTGCCACCGATCCCTAAATCAACACGTCAAAGATGGAAGGAAATCATCCCCTAAAGGGGATGGTTGGTTTATTGGGGGTCATTTCCTTATATCCTTAAGTTAATTGGGAAGGAATAAGGAAGGATTTTTTATGAACAACCTATGGAAGCAAGCAACGCAAATCGGAACAGCAGTCGCAGTGATCGCAGGATTATGGATGGCTTTGCAATTGGGGATCGGCGAGGCTCTCACCGTCGTCACAGACCCAACAGCAGTCGCACCAGAAACCATCGCAAGTTATGGAGGCCAAATTGACTTTGTGGACCGTTTGGCCACCGCCGGCGTTTTCGTCACATTGCTTTCAAGCGCAGGTCTTGGCGTCCTTCGTGCAAGTTCTGACCAGTACCCATTCGTCAATACGGTGATCCGTTATACCCCCGTCATTATCGGGCTTATCGGCGTTACTTCCTTCTCTGGAACTGTGGCAGACATCATTCAAGGCGACTACGTTTATACCGCCTTCGATGATGCACAAAACGCATACCATCTCTTCTTGACCGGTTCCGTTGTGGCAGCTCTTGGAAGTCTGCTCAAGAAGTGAATAGGGGTTGCCCCCTATGATCTCACAAGCAAGAAAAGCGCAAGCCTTGACGGGTATGCTGTTGTTGGTTGTTGTCGGTGCATTAACTGGATCGCCAATGGCGGTCCAAGTGCATGAAGAATGCACTGACGACATCAACAACGACGGTGGAAATCCCTTAACGTGGGATGGAATCGACATGGATGGCGGTATTGGCGGCAACCCCGTTAATTATGGATCTCCAGACGGACCGGATATGAATTGCCTTGAATATCCTTGGGCTGATGGAAACGGGGAAGATCACACACCAGAAAATGAAAGATATACAGCAGACCGATACGCTTCAACAACGTTCCAAGTGTGGAATGATTTCAATAACGGTTGCGCTGTTGCTGATTTGGGCGGCGTACCTGTTCCCGATGATGGAAGCCAATACGAATATCAAGCGCAATGTTTAGCAGGGCCATAAAATAAAATCAATGATGTGAGATAATGAGCGAAAAAGGGCCACTTTCACCCATAGCCATCAACGCGGTGGCCATCATGTTTGTATTAATTGGTTTGCCTTTTGCTGTTTCACTCATCGCCAACTCTAACGCATTACCTGATGAATATATTGAAATGCCAGCCGATTCAACTTCAACAAACACCCGAAATGATAGATGGCTAACCATGAATCAAACCGGTATCAACTCCGACAATTCAAGTGATACATGGTGCGGGGGTTATGGATATGGCGGAATGGATTATTCGCATATTTATGAGAACTGCCCAACTGTTGAAGGCACAACCATGTATAGTTTAAACGGTGATCGTTATCAAACTATGGAAAGTTGCGACCCCACTACATATAATTTAGGCTCTCAAAGAACTACTTGCGGGGATGGACCCTATACGTTTATTCTGGCCGCAGGAGTAGTTAAAGAAGAATTGATTGATCGAACAATAACCGAAATAAACATTGACATGCTTGCCATGGATGTTTTTCAAGGCACATCATATCAATGTGATGATCCCACCATATTCAATGAAATTACGGGTTCAATGAATGTTTGGTTTAACAGTGGGCGAGTTGATTGGAGTCCTTATAATCCAAATATCACGCCACCGAGCGGGGTTCCGACCGCATTTCTGGAAAATAAGACGATAAAGGTATTTGAAGGAGAATTATCAAGCGTGAATTCAATTGTGGTCGATTCCGTTTCGAATTCAAGTTCAAGAAGCGTTGATTATCTCTGTCAATATGCTTTTAAAATTACTTTTCCTATAACTGCTATGAATGCCTTTCTGATTGATGAAATGGCCGAATCAAATGATAATTATAATCAATCATGGTTCACCATTACAATAGATGATCTTTATGTCCCCGATTTGTCCCAAGGATTGACACAAAGCGGTCTTTATGTTCCATTCTTCCCAGAAAGTAACCCCTCGCCTTCAAAATATCTGGTGCATGTTGAATTTGGGGTTGTTAGTGAAGCGACGGGTTCATTATCAGTGCAAGCAGGTACTTTGATTTTATCAATCGGTTTGTTTGGTGTTGCTCTCGCTTCAACTGAAGCATGGGACCCTTTTATGGAGCGGGTGAGAAATGTTTGAAATAAACATTTTAATTCAACTTCTTGCAGCTTTCGTAGGTGTTGGGGTAGTTGGTCAAGGTTTCAAATCTGGTATGCTCTCAAGCGGTTATTCAAGGGCTTTTGCCGGTGGATCGGTTTCTTTAGTTTCGGCCAATTTCCTTGGAGGTTTTGCCGGTGTTGAATCATTCCTGCGCGTTTGTTATTCTGGTGGGCTTGGCTTCCCCGGTCAATTATTGATAATTTCATTGGCTACGTTGATCGTTGCATGGGCGTATAATCTCTACACTTTCAGGCGGGTGATTGTCTAATGGTGGCCCCTGTTGTAGCGGCGGCGGCTGGATCGGCAATATCGAGCCAACAACAACAACCCGCAATAACCATTCAAAATGGAAATTCAAGCGGCGGTTTTCCTTGGTATGGCTGGTTGATTATCGCGGCTGTTGTAGTGTTGGCATTTGTCTTCATTTTGCCGTTCGTTCTTGAAAAGGTCAGCGATATTATTGGAATCGCTAAAGAAAGCCTCTGGAATGCGGCCTTAGCCACACCTTTGGGGGGCATATTGGGCTTTTTCTTCCCCTCTAAGGCATCCAATTCTAATTCATACAGCGCAAGGCAAGGATCAAAGGCCCGCGCAGTCACAAAAGCCTCAAGTCGTTATTTACAAAATAGAAACCCGCTTCTGAGGTTTTCTTTTCTTAGATTTTTAAGTTAAAAAGGTGAGAATATGGAGATGAAGAGATATGAAAATAAAAAACAAATGGGGCAGTAGTGCGGTTTTATTCACCTTGATTATTGGGGTCCTTATCTCTCCCCCGATGGCTTCCGCAGCTGCCCCGCCTGATGATGAATGTCTTTCTTACATTTATTCGGTTGATTCTTCTGGAATGATCTACACCTTGATGCAAAACGATTCAATTATGTTTGGTGATTCTGGTTATTTGGTTTCAGATTGTGGAGAGCAAACGGTTATCAAATCAAACGGATTGGTTTTGGCTCAAATTAACGGATCTTCATGGTTTCCATTAAATGCAGGTTTTTCAACCTATACTCTGGAAGTGAACGGGTCAATAGTTGCCGTTTATGATAACGTTACCATCTATTCATCGGAGGTATGGACTGAAGCATTTTATTCGATTGAGCCTCAAGAAAACCCAGACTTGAAGCATATCTCTCAATCCGACCTCGCCACCCGCGAGGTAATGATAGCATTAGGGTCTTCAATTATTGTCTGGTGCATGGTCACTTTATTGCTATGGAAAGTAATTAACCACAATATCGACCGTAAATATGTGGAAGAGGTGATTGCATGAGCGAAGTTCAACCACAGGTCACACAATTGACTAATATCAATAATAATGGCAGGACTTGGGCTGATTTAGTCGTTATGATGGCCTATGGTGTGGCTATTGTTGGAGGTTTGGCGTTAATTGGCTGGTTTGTCTATCGAGTCTTTGGAGAGCTGCCAATATGGTTGATCGGTTCAATTGTGGGTTCTTTTATCTTCATACCTTGGCTGACTGAAAGAGCCAAGGCTGATGCACGTTTGTTCATGGTGGTAGATGGTCCGGGGCGTTTAACTGAATACAGGATAGGTTCAAGGGTTCCAATACAAATTAGCGGAAGAGGCGTTGATTTTTGGAGCAAAAGCGGAACCTCACGCACTTTATTGACTTCCTTTGATATTGAAACCCTTGAAGGTGATGGATCCGCTTTGGCAGAATTTAACCAATTTGAACAGGTCAGAGATTTGAACACAGTTGATATTCTTTCAAGCGAACTACAAAAGCATTTGAAGGAAACGAGGATCACAAAGCAAACGGTTGGTGTTGAAGTTGAAAAGAAGTCCGCTGAAATCGTGGATTGGTCGCTTCAAATGATTTATGGCGCAATTATCCCAACGGAAATAAGCGAAGCCTTTGGAATTGAAGAAGAAACTGTTGATTTTGAACTGGACGAAACAATTGAAGACATGGTTGATGATTTCGAATGAAAAGAAACTGCTTTCCGCCCGCGATTGTGAACCTACTTCTTCAAGAAGGCCAACGCTGGAAGGTGGATGGAAAGATTAGGGAGGCTTTAGGAACCGGCATACTGCCGGTGCTTAGTTCGGCCAGAGGCGGAAAAACCAGTATTTCGTATGCTTTAATTGATTATGTAATAGAACATACAAACAGGCCGGTTATTTTGGACTCTTTCCCTCAAGTGGTCATTGATGAAGGAATCCCTACGCATTGGGCTGGTAGGGTGTCAAATACATCATTCAACGACATTGCAAAGGTTGAGGGTCCTGCTGTATGGCTTTTGGATGATTCAGCCACCCATTTTAATTCAAGGTCGGCTATGTCTTCAACCAACCAAACCCTTGCTAAAGCTGCTGGAGTCCTTTCACATTTTGGGGGCGGTATGACCGTTATCTTCACCACTCAATCAATGTCTGGGATAGATCTAAGCCTTTTGAGATATACCACAATATCGCCGATCATAAGATGGGTCGATTCAGACTTAATCGCTCAAGAAAGAAAGGAATGGAGGGGAGAAGTTGAACATGCTCAATGGGAATTAAGAAAGGTCTGCCAAGATATACGTTTTCGTGACTTTTTTTGGTCGGCAAAAGATAGAATGCTCGTACGCGCACCATTCCCCAAATTCTTATCAAAAGAAGTAGATCCAAAGAAGGCCGACCTGCTCTCAAGGCCAATGCGCTATCATTCCATTGAAGATAAAGAGGTGATGCTCGGAATTGTCAAGCCACCACAAAAGCGAAGGCAGAAAAGAAAGGAGAAGGAAACATGAGTAGAGAACAGCAGAGAAGATTTGACCGAATGGCCGCCGCACGACTTTCGAAGATGAATGGAGGCATTCCCCGACATATCGCTTTGAGCACTTCCAAATCAATAACACTCCGAAACAAATTGAAACGTCTGGGTATCAAAGGAGATCATGTAGATGCGGCTTTGAATATGGTGGATGAAATTGGTCTGCAAGAAGTAATGAGTCGCCAAACATTAGGTTCAAGGTTTGCATCAATGCCTCAAAGCCGTCGTAAATCTAAGATCTGGAAACCATAAAGCCACATCTTTCTATCAAGATCGAATAAGCATAAGCGGCCTGTTGAGGGACTACTCCGTTACCACAGGCTCGCATTCTGTGAACCCAATCGGCCATCCCATCAACCACTCGACCCACTCCGGGTTCAACTTCCCAGAATTTTTCTGTGATGTTGGAATCATTTTGCGAACCGCTACACCCAATGAAATACCCGGCTTTCCTTTTGTCTTTCCTTCCTTCCAATCTTGAACCCTTTTGTCGTAGTTCTCGATGGGTTCGCTGTGGTTTCGAATATGATTGACCGTTGGTGTGGGCCATATCAATTTCCTTAAATTTTGATGTGCTCTTGAATGGATCATGTAAGGACATAATTGATTCATTTGTGTCGTTGGAGTAGGCAAACAGGAACCAACGGGAGCGTTTGTGGAGTGCTCCAACTTGGGAAGCTGCCACAACACACCAAGCCGCATTATACCCCATTTTGGAAAGGTCTTTGAGTACGGTTGGCAAAGCCCACTTAACGACATTTGGGACATTTTCCAAGAAGATGAACTCTGGTGAAACTTCGCCAATGATCCTTGCGAAGTCGGGCCACAAATCTCTTGGGTCTTTGTCTGCGAGTTGCTTACCTGCTTTTGAATAAGGTTGGCAGGGGAATCCTCCAGAGATAAAAGAAACCTTTCCACGCCAAGGCTTGCCATCGAAGGTTCGCACATTAGACCAGATAGGTGCTTTAGGAAGTGATCCCGCTTCCATCTTAGATGCCAAGACCGAGGCGGGATAGGTTTCCCCTTCGACATAGCAAATGGTTCTTGATTCTGGAATGATTGATTCAATCCCGCGCTCAAGTCCTCCAACTCCGGCACATAAAGCCAAGCCATTCAAACCAGCCCCTCCAAAAAATTGAAGACCGCCCTTTGAGTCCATTCATTGTTATTCCCGCAAAGGAATTTCAAACAGTCACCTTGATGGTATCGCCACGTTGAAGATTCATTTACAATCACATAAACGCCACCATATTTGGCATCCATTAAGTGGATCGTGTATCTTGTACCATCACCCGGTTGAAATTCGTAATTATTCATGAATTGCCACATCAAAAGCACCCCGTACAGTTTAAGTTAATGTGATCATCACTGCATGAACAATAATTTTCAGTTAGCCATGCCTCTTCCTGCATCAATTCCAATTCCTGTTCATTGATGTCAATTTGAGCCTTTAGAGCCGCCTCTAAAGTCACAAGACATATTCTGCAAGGGCCATGGGGAAAGTTATCTTCTGCGCACTCCCTTACGCTCTTTTTTAGAATCGTTAAACAAGCATGTTCAACTTCTCTCATTCTTTCAACCCCCATATGATTTGGCGGTGGCGTTTTGCTTTGCTGTTGTGAACTTCCATACCTTTCTTTTCGACGTCGCCGTTCCTTGCCAACAGCATAACAACCGCGTTTATTGATCCTGCACCCCATCTCAATTCACTATCGAGGAAATGCTTCATATCCCCGCCGGTCATATCTCCTTCTCGTTCAAATATCTCTATCATTTTTTTTCTTAGTATTCTTGTCCTTGCCATTATTATGCCCCCTTCTTTTCTTCATGGATCACAAGCGCACAATATTGACACACCACTCTCAAAAGAATTTTAGGATTGGTTGAATACTGAATGCGAGCGTTGCCCTTGATTTGACAGCAGTCGTTCATCATCCCAGAATCACCAACATGGAAGGGAATGGGGCGGGCGTTGAATCGTTATATCTCAAACGCCCTTTGATGAATCTTATTTCAGTATCTTGTCTTTCGTATAGATAATGAAACCAGACTGTGCAAGTGCGAGATGGTAAGAGCATAACTATTTTCTTAGCATTACCTTTTTCATATTCATCAAGAGCCTTTATGATCCATTTCGAAATAATTCTCCCATAAGGGGGATTTAGATAAACAAGATTTCCAACCCAATGAGAACTAATACTCAACCCATCATCTTCTTTGGTAATAATAGAAGTTGCGTTCATTGGGTTATCAATTCTGGTTGCCGCGTCTAAATCAAATTGACCGAACTCTTCATGCAGCTTTTGCTTGAGTGTGGTGGGGGTGTCCCATTCAACCGATTTCGCTTTAGGCATATATGCGGTCATTCATTTGCCCCCATGTGGATCCCTTGATATTGGATTTTGTCGCTTCGGCAATGACGCTTCACACAGGCGAAGGTCTGTTCTTTGGGTCTGTTAGTGTGCCAACCTGCTTCACAAGCCAAGCAAAACCACTCATGCCGTATTAGAGGGTCAATTGATCCATGAACGGGGGTTATTGCTTTTTTAATTAAGGATTCAATCCACCTTGATCGTGTTTGATTTGCCCCCAATGTTCGATCCATTTCATTCAATAAAGAGCGTGGGATGCTTATTGACATTGAAACCCTTTTCTGGGGTAAGGATTTCCGGGGTCTTCCAACTGGCTTCTTCATACTTCATGCCTCCATTTTTGTGATCCAATCGTAGCCACAAAAGACATCAACGACTCGATACTTCTTTGAAATCCCTGTACGAAGGTCGCTCATCAAAGTGAATGGTCCAGCAGGTGGATTGAAACCAGTTGCATTCAGGTAAGAAACTGCATATTTGGCGTTGCCACAATATGGGTGGAAAGCGTATGGCGGGTTGAAGATCGCGCTTTTCATTTTTCATGCCTCCATTTTTGTGATCCAATCGTAGCCACAAAAGACATCAACGACTCGATACTTCTTTGAAATCCCTGTACGAAGGTCGCTCATCAAAGTGAATGGTCCAGCAGGTGGATTGAAACCAGTTGCATTCAGGTAAGAAACTGCATATTTGGCGTTGCCACAATATGGGTGGAAAGCGTATGGCGGGTTGAAGATCGCGCTTTTCATTTTTCATGCCCCCCATGCCACAGCGTAAGATACGAACCTTTGTTCTAAAGATTTGATTTCATGACCCATAGGGTGGGATATGCTTCTCTCGCAAGATGCTTGCTTCTTGATCACACAATTTCCGCATTCGCATATTGAAACGCGATTGTGAACTGTGTAAGCAGTATAGGTTTCAGATTTTCCGCAGGTTTCGCAGTGGGACCAAATGAACTTGTGTCTGTGCATGGTTCTGGGATAGCAACCCAGTATATAATAATATACGAAACAAACTCGCCGGAGATCCCTCAAAACCTCAACCGTTGGTTAAATCCGGTTTTCCCGACAGCCTCACGGCCTCCCTATAACCCCTGTGGGGGTCCGACGGAATATAAGGATAGGGGGTTAGGGGGAAAAGTGACGGGACCGGCTCAAGACGGAAAGGGGGGCCTTTGTCCCCCCCTTTCCTTTTCGCCTATTTCGTTCGCTTCGCTCACTGGGAGATTAGGTAGGGAGTGTTGAAGGTGCGTTGCCATTATGTTGATCTATGAAGAGTCTGGCATCTAAGCGAACTGATTGGGTGAGAATCGCTTTCATTCTTAGGCAGCTTGGTGAATTGCCACCTGCTGAAATCTCTAACGTATTCTGTAAAGCATGGCCCACTCGGTCCAGATCTTCAAGAGAAGTGGCCCAGATAATCAAATGTTACCGTTCAAACGGTTTCGAATTGGTGGGGAGAGTGTCAATAGGTCATCATCATACCAAAATTTATGCTTTTGTTGGTGAATTGCCACCGATCCCTAAATCAACACGTCAAAGATGGAAGGAAATCATCCCCTAAAGGGGATGGTTGGTTTATTGGGGGTCATTTCCTTATATCCTTAAGTTAATTGGGAAGGAATAAGGAAGGATTTTTTATGAACAACCTATGGAAGCAAGCAACGCAAATCGGAACAGCAGTCGCAGTGATCGCAGGATTATGGATGGCTTTGCAATTGGGGATCGGCGAGGCTCTCACCGTCGTCACAGACCCAACAGCAGTCGCACCAGAAACCATCGCAAGTTATGGAGGCCAAATTGACTTTGTGGACCGTTTGGCCACCGCCGGCGTTTTCGTCACATTGCTTTCAAGCGCAGGTCTTGGCGTCCTTCGTGCAAGTTCTGACCAGTACCCATTCGTCAATACGGTGATCCGTTATACCCCCGTCATTATCGGGCTTATCGGCGTTACTTCCTTCTCTGGAACTGTGGCAGACATCATTCAAGGCGACTACGTTTATACCGCCTTCGATGATGCACAAAACGCATACCATCTCTTCTTGACCGGTTCCGTTGTGGCAGCTCTTGGAAGTCTGCTCAAGAAGTGAATAGGGGTTGCCCCCTATGATCTCACAAGCAAGAAAAGCGCAAGCCTTGACGGGTATGCTGTTGTTGGTTGTTGTCGGTGCATTAACTGGATCGCCAATGGCGGTCCAAGTGCATGAAGAATGCACTGACGACATCAACAACGACGGTGGAAATCCCTTAACGTGGGATGGAATCGACATGGATGGCGGTATTGGCGGCAACCCCGTTAATTATGGATCTCCAGACGGACCGGATATGAATTGCCTTGAATATCCTTGGGCTGATGGAAACGGGGAAGATCACACACCAGAAAATGAAAGATATACAGCAGACCGATACGCTTCAACAACGTTCCAAGTGTGGAATGATTTCAATAACGGTTGCGCCGTTGCTGATTTGGGGGGCGTACCTGTTCCCGATGATGGAAGCCAATATGAATATCAAGCACAATGCTTACCAGGGCCATAAAATAAAATAAAAATGATGTGAGATAATGAGCGAAAAAGGGCCACTTTCACCCATAGCCATCAATGCGGTGGCGATCATGTTCGTTTTAATTGGTTTGCCTTTTGCTGTTTCACTCATAGCCAACTCTAATGCATTACCTGATGAATATATTGAAATGCCAGCCGATTCAACTTCAACAAACACCCGGAATGATAGATGGCTAACCATGAATCAAACCGGTATCAACTCCGACAATTCAAGTGATACATGGTGCGGGGGTTATGGATATGCAGGAGTAGATTATTATCATATTTATGAGAACTGCCCAACTGTTGAAGGCACAACCATGTATAGTTTAAACGGTGATCGTTATCAAACTATGGAAAGTTGTGACCCCACTACATATAATTTCGGCTCTCAAAGAACTTCTTGCGGGGATGGACCCTATACGTTTATTCTGGCCGCAGGAGTAGTTAAAGAAGAATTGATTGATCGAACAATAACCGAAATAAACATTGACATGCTGGCCATGGATGTTTTTCAAGGGACATCATATCAATGTGATGATCGGACCATATTCAATGAAATTACGGGTTCAATGAATGTTTGGTTTAACAGTGGGCGAGTTGATTGGAGTCCTTATAATCCAAATATCACGCCACCAAGCGGAGTGCCAACCGCATTTATCGAAAATAAGACGATAAAGGTATTCGAAGGAGAATTGTCAAGCGTTAATTCAATTGTTGTCGATTCCGTTTCCAATTCAAGTTCAAGAAGCGTTGATTATATGTGTCAATATGCTTTCAAAATTACGTTCCCAATAACGGCTATGAATGCCTTTCTAATTGATGAAATGGCCGAAGCAAATGATAATTATAATCAATCATGGTTCACAATTAGAATAGATGATCTTTATGTCCCCGATTTGTCCCAAGGATTGACACAAAGCGGTCTTTATGTTCCATTCTTCCCAGAAAGTAACCCCAACCCTTCAAAATATCTTGTGCATGTTGAATTTGGTGTTGTTAGTGAAGCCACGGGTTCATTATCAGTGCAAGCAGGTACTTTGATTTTATCAATCGGTTTGTTTGGTGTTGCTCTCGCTTCAACGGAAGCATGGGACCCTTTTATGGAGCGGGTGAGAAATGTTTGAAATAAACATTTTAATTCAACTTCTCGCAGCTTTCGTAGGTGTTGGGGTAGTTGGTCAAGGTTTCAAATCTGGTATGCTTTCAAGTGGTTACTCAAGGGCTTTTGCGGGTGGATCGGTTTCTTTAGTTTCGGCCAATTTCCTTGGAGGTTTTGCCGGTGTTGAATCCTTCCTGCGCGTTTGTTATTCTGGGGGTCTTGGATTCCCCGGTCAATTATTGATAATTTCATTGGCTACGTTGATCGTTGCATGGGCCTATAATCTCTACACTTTCCGGCAGGTGATTGTCTAATGGTTGCCCCTCTTGTAGCGGCGGCGGCTGGATCGGCAGTAGCCAACAGACAACAACAACCCGGAATAACCATTCAAAATGGAAATTCAAGCGGCGGCATACCATGGTATGGCTGGTTGATTATCGCGGCTGTTGTAATCCTCGCATTTGTCTTTATCTTGCCGTTCGTTCTTGAAAAGGTCAGCGATATTATTGGAATCGCTAAAGAAAGCCTCTGGAATGCGGCCTTAGCCACACCTTTGGGGGGCATATTGGGCTTTTTCTTCCCCTCTAAGGCTTCCAATTCTAATTCATACAGCGCAAGGCAAGGAGCAAAGGCTCGTGTAGTCACAAAAGCCTCAAGTCGTTATTTACAAAATAGAAACCCGCTTTTGAGGTTTTCTTTTCTTAGATTTCTAAGTTAAAAAGGTGAGAATATGGAGAGAGAGAGATATGCAAATAAAAAACAAATGGGGCAGTAGTGCGGTTTTTTTCACCTTGATTATTGGGGTCCTTATCTCTCCCCCGATGGCTTCCGCATCTGCCCCGCCTGATGATGAATGTCTTTCTTACATTTATTCGGTTGATTCTTCTGGAATGATCTACACCTTGATGCAAAACGATTCAATTATGTTTGGTGATTCTGGTTATTTGGTTTCCGATTGTGGAGAGCAAACGGTTATCAAATCAAACGGATTGGTTTTGGCACAAATTAACGGATCTTCATGGTTTCCACTAAATGCCGGTTTTTCAACCTATACTCTGGAAGTGAACGGGTCAATAGTTGCCGTTTATGATAACGTTACCATCTATTCATCGGAGGTATGGACTCAAGCCTATTATTCAATCGAGCCTCAACAAAACCCAGACCTCAAGCATATATCTCAATCCGACCTTGCGACCAGGGAAGTGATGATAGCATTAGGGTCTTCAATTATTGTATGGTGTATGGTCACTTTATTGCTATGGAAGGTAATTAACCACAATATTGACAGGAAATATATTGAAGAGGTGATTGCATGAGCGAGGTTCAACCACAGGTCACGCAATTGACCAACATCAACAACAATGGCAGAACTTGGGCTGATTTAGTCGTGATGATGGCCTATGGTGTGGCTATCGTTGGAGGTTTGGCGTTAATTGGCTGGTTTGTCTATCAAGTCTTTGGGGAGCTGCCAATATGGTTGATCGGTTCAATTGTTGGTTCATTTATCTTCATACCCTGGTTGACTGAAAGGGCCAAGGCTGATGCACGTTTGTTCATGGTTGTCGATGGCCCTGGGCGTTTAACTGAATACAGGATAGGTTCAAGGGTTCCAGTAAAAATAAGCGGAAGAGGGGTTGACTTTTGGAGCAAAAGCGGAACCTCACGCACTTTATTGACTGCTTTTGATATTGAAACCCTTGAGGGTGATGG
>Ga0208013_1001025_pt1 | contig 13794 bp, 5 predicted proteins | sample 16_taG_FD_184091 | JGI IMG/M metagenome (GOLD analysis project Ga0208013, IMG submission 184091) | Marine viral communities from the Subarctic Pacific Ocean - 16_ETSP_OMZ_AT15313 metaG (SPAdes) (version 2) | ecosystem: Environmental > Aquatic > Marine > Oceanic | place: Pacific Ocean | collected...
TTCAGGTACTTCAGGTTCATCTGGTACTTCAGGTTCGTCGGGTTCATCTGGTACTTCTGGTTCAGCAGGAATTTCAGGTACTTCAGGTTCATCTGGTACTTCAGGTACTTCGGGTTCGTCGGGTACTTCAGGTAGTTCTGGAGACGATGGTACTTCAGGTTCGTCGGGTACTTCAGGTAGTTCTGGAGACGATGGTACTTCAGGTAGTTCTGGAGACGATGGCACTTCAGGTAGTTCTGGAAACGATGGCACTTCAGGTTCGTCGGGTACTTCTGGTAGTTCTGGAAACGATGGTACTTCTGGTAGTTCTGGAAACGATGGAGGCGATGGTACTTCAGGTAGTTCAGGTAGTTCTGGTACTTCTGGTAGTTCTGGAAACGATGGTACTTCTGGTAGTTCTGGAGACCAAGGAAGCCAAGGAAACCAAGGAAACCAAGGAAACCAAGGAAACCAAGGAAACGCTGGCACTTCGGGTTCGTCTGGTACTTCGGGTTCGTCAGGCACTTCAGGTTCAGCAGGAACTTCTGGTTCATCAGGTACTTCAGGTACTTCTGGTTCATCAGGTACTTCAGGTACTTCAGGTTCATCTGGTACTTCAGGTACTTCAGGTTCATCTGGTACTTCTGGTTCAGCAGGAACTTCAGGTACTTCTGGTTCAGCAGGAACTTCAGGTACTTCAGGTTCATCTGGTACTTCAGGTTCGTCGGGTTCATCTGGTACTTCTGGTTCAGCAGGAATTTCAGGTACTTCAGGTTCATCTGGCACTTCGGGTTCGTCGGGTTCGTCGGGTACTTCTGGTAGTTCTGGAAACGATGGTACTTCTGGTAGTTCTGGAAACGAAGGAAGCCAAGGAAACCAAGGAAACCAAGGAAACCAAGGAAACGCTGGCAACGATGGTACTTCAGGTAGTTCAGGTAGTTCTGGTACTTCTGGTAGTTCTGGAGACGATGGTACTTCTGGTAGTTCTGGAGACGATGGAGTCGATGGAGACGATGGTACTTCTGGTAGTTCTGGAGTCCAAGGAATCCAAGGAAACCAAGGAAGCCAAGGAAACCAAGGAAACCAAGGAAACCAAGGAAACCAAGGAAACCAAGGAAACCAAGGAAACGCTGGCACTTCGGGTTCGTCTGGTACTTCGGGTTCGTCAGGCACTTCAGGTTCAGCAGGAACTTCTGGTTCATCAGGTACTTCAGGTACTTCTGGTTCATCAGGTACTTCAGGTACTTCAGGTTCATCTGGTACTTCAGGTACTGCAGGTTCATCTGGTACTTCAGGTTCGTCGGGTTCATCTGGTACTTCTGGTTCAGCAGGAATTTCAGGTACTTCGGGTTCGTCTGGCACTTCGGGTTCGTCAGGTTCGTCGGGTACTTCTGGTAGTTCTGGAAACGATGGAGACGATGGTACTTCAGGTAGTTCTGGAGACGATGGTACTTCTGGTAGTTCTGGAAACGAAGGAAGCCAAGGAAACCAAGGAAACCAAGGAAACCAAGGAAACGCTGGCAACGATGGTACTTCTGGTAGTTCTGGAAACGCTGGTGCCGATGGTACTTCTGGTAGTTCTGGAGACGATGGTACTTCTGGTACTTCTGGTAGTTCTGGAAACGATGGAGGCGATGGTACTTCTGGTAGTTCTGGAGACGATGGAGGCTCTGGTACTTCAGGTTCATCTGGTACTTCAGGTACTTCTGGAGCGGATGGCACTGGAGGAGGTACAGGCGGCTCTGATATGCGTTACAAAGAGAACGTGTCTCAAGTAACTGGAACAGTAGATAAAATAAAAAATCTTACAGGTATCTACTTCCAATGGACAGACAACTCCCCTTATTACGAAGATTATAGTGGTCTGAATAGAATAGGCCTGTCTGCACAAAATCTAAAAGAAGAATTTCCCGCTTTAGTGGGTAGCGGAGATGCTGTTGGTTATGATGGGCAAAATATATCAGACTTTCATTTTGTATGGTATGACAGAATGGCTGGCGTGTTTGTTGAGGCCATTAAAGAGCTTGATACTAGACTTAGAGTAGTAGAATCTGGCGTATTATAATATACAAAAGGTTTTATTTTTAGTGTAATCTCTTGCTAGATGGCTAGTAGTTACAATTTTTCCGTTAGACAAGGCTCTGAGTTAAACACAAGGCTTACAATAACCAATGATAGCACGCCAGTAAATCTTAGTGGTTATTCAGTCAGGGGTGTTGTGAAGCATAAATATGGTGATACTGGGAGTTTAGTTGACTTAGATCCCACTGTTGTCACAGGCGCAGAAGGAGCGTTATACCCTAGTGGTTATGTAGACATTTATCTCAGCGGTTCTCAGACTGCAGCATTACCTGTTGCAGAAGCTGTTTATGACATAGAAAGATATGTCACTGGTTCGGAAGGTCAGGAAACTGCTGTTATAAAAATGTTAAATGGCAAATTTACTATTAGCCCCGAAGTAACCACTTAAAATGGCCCAAGACGAAGTAACCGTAAATCTACAAGGCGATACCGTAACCTCTTCGGTGGTTGACGTTAGTGCGTCTACAATTCCGGCTTCAACTGTTAATTTTGTAGGGGCTCAGGGTCCCGGCGGAAGTTCTGGTTCTTCTGGTTCTTCTGGATCAAGTGGTACGTCTGGCTCGTCTGGCACTTCCGGTTCCTCTGGCACTTCCGGTTCATCTGGTAGCTCTGGTACGTCTGGTAGTTCAGGTAGTTCTGGTACATCTGGTTCTTCGGGTACATCTGGTTCGTCTGGTTCATCTGGTAGTTCGGGTAGTTCAGGGACGTCTGGTTCATCTGGTTCATCTGGTTCATCTGGTACGTCTGGTTCGTCTGGTACCTCGGGTTCATCTGGAACTTCTGGTTCAGATGGTACGTCTGGAAGTTCTGGTCAAGACGGAGGCTTTGGCGGCGCTTCTTTTAGTTTTGATTTCGATTTAGATAATACAGCAAATTCTGACCCCGGTTCCGGTGCTATAAAATTTAACGCTTCTATAGCAAGTGGACAAAATACTGCTACTACTTTATATATAGATGATACAGATAAGAACGGAACAGATATACAAAGCTATTTAAGGACAATAGATGATTCAACATCTACAATAAAAGGCCATTTAAAACTAACAAAAAGACTAGATACAAGTAAATTTGTTTTATATACTATTAGTTCTGTTAGTGAAAATTCTGGATGGTTTGCTATAACTGTTTCTCCTGTTGATAGTAGTGCTTCTAGTCCTTTTGAAACTACGGATGAGATAGTTGCAACTTTTGCTAGAACTGGAGATAAGGGAGAGTCGGGTACTTCTGGAGTAGATGGTACTTCTGGGACAACAGGATCTTCTGGAAGTTCAGGTACAAGTGGGTCTTCTGGCACAAGTGGGTCTTCTGGGAGTTCGGGTACTTCCGGCTCCAGTGGGACAACTTATGAAATAACTAACGATGGAAATAATAGAGTTTTGACTTCTGATGGAGATGGCAGCTTCACAGCGGAGTCAAACCTAGCTTTTGACGGTACTACATTAAATATAAAAAATGATTTAACTGTTTCTGGTGATTTAGTTACTACTGGTATATTCTCTACGGTTAGTGGAAGCGGAGATATAGGTACCAGTACGTCTTATTGGGCTAATCTTTATGTAAATACCGGAACTATAAATGAACTTCACACCCTAGAGGAAACAATAGTACTTGGTACTGGGGGAGCTACGATATCAGCTCCTGCCGGAGGAAAAATCGAGTTATTAGGTGGAGATGGTGTGGTCGCAAAAGGTTTGGAAGCGAGTCCTACCCTTGAGGGTAATACTACTATCGAATCTGGAATTCATGTTTCTGGTACAGGTATCGTAGGGGGAGATTTAACAGTTAGTGGTGATCTTTCTGTCTTGGGTAGTCTTGCTGTAAGTGGAGATTTTACCCTAGGAGATCATACTACTGACAAAATCACTGCTAGAGGTGATCTTTTTGTTGACGATGATGCTTCTATTGGGGGCAACTTCACTATAAGTGGTCAGGACGTTTATTTTAAGGGGGTTCCTACTCAAGCAGACATGACTGGTGTTTTAGCTGTTACCGATGGAGGTAAACTTTATAAATCCCATCATGCTGCTAGCAGTGGGACATCTGGTTCAAGTGGGACATCTGGTTCCTCAGGTAGTTCTGGAACTTCTGGTTCATCTGGTTCTAGTGGTACATCTGGTAGTTCAGGTAGTTCTGGTACATCTGGTTCTTCAGGTACATCTGGTAGTTCGGGTAGTTCGGGTAGTTCAGGGACGTCTGGTTCCTCAGGCACTTCTGGTTCTTCCGGTTCATCTGGTTCTAGTGGTACATCTGGTTCTAGTGGTACTTCTGGTAGTAGTGGTACATCTGGTAGTAGTGGCTCTAGCGGGACATCTGGTTCTAGTGGTACTTCAGGTTCAAGTGGAACGTCAGGTTCTTCTGGTTCTAGTGGTACATCTGGTAGTAGTGGCTCTAGCGGGACATCTGGTTCTAGTGGTACTTCAGGTTCAAGTGGAACGTCAGGTTCTTCTGGTTCTAGTGGTACATCTGGTTCTAGTGGTACTTCAGGTAGTAGTGGTTCATCTGGAACATCTGGCTCTTCGGGGTCATCTGGGACAAGTGGTTCTAGTGGTCAAGACGGAAACTTTGGCGGCGCATCTTTTCAATATGAATTTAAAACCTCTACCGTTTCAGAGGATCCCGGAAATGGTAGGGTCAGACTAGAAAATAGTACTCAAAATACTAGCGACAAAATATATATTGATGATAATGATAATTTAGGTAACGACGATATTTCTACATATCTCGAAACTATTGATGACTCTACTTCAACAATAAAAGGCCATGTAAAAATAAGCGTCAAACATGAACCGGAGAAGTTTTTACTCTTCACTATTAGTGGGTTAACAAGTAATAACTCTGGGGAATGGTACACTGTTGATGTCGCTAATGTTGCTGGCTCAGTTGCTAGCCCATTTAACAATGATGATATAGTCATTATGACTTTTGCCCGTACTGGTGATAAAGGTGACACTGGTGCTTCGGGTACTTCAGGCAGTTCAGGTTCTTCAGGTACGTCTGGTTCTTCCGGTTCCTCTGGTAGTTCGGGTAGTTCAGGAACGTCTGGCTCATCTGGCACTTCCGGTTCGTCTGGCACTTCCGGTTCATCTGGTAGCTCTGGTACGTCTGGCAGTTCGGGTAGCTCAGGGACGTCTGGTTCCTCGGGAACATCTGGTTCGTCTGGTTCATCTGGTAGTTCGGGTAGTTCAGGGACGTCTGGTTCCTCAGGTACGTCTGGTTCATCTGGTAGCTCTGGTACGTCTGGCAGTTCGGGTAGCTCAGGGACGTCTGGTTCCTCGGGAACATCTGGTTCATCCGGTTCATCTGGTACTTCAGGTAGTTCAGGTAGTTCTGGTACTTCTGGTAGTTCAGGCAGCTCTGGTACATCTGGTTCTTCAGGTACGTCTGGTTCGTCTGGTTCATCTGGTAGTTCGGGTAGTTCAGGGACGTCTGGTTCCTCAGGTACTTCCGGTTCTTCCGGTTCATCTGGTTCTTCCGGTTCATCTGGTTCATCTGGTAGTTCAGGTACTTCTGGTAGCTCTGGTCAAGACGGAAACTTTGGCGGCGCAACTTTTCAATATGATTTTGCAACTGCTACCACGATGGAAGACCCGGGGAATGGTAAATTAAGACTTAATAATGGTACTCAGAACTCAGCAACAGCAATAGCACTTGATCATCAAGATGTTAATGGTACTGATATCTCAACCTATTTAGCAACTATTGACGCCTCCACATCCACGATTAAAGGTCATTTAAAAATTTCAAATAAATCTGATAGTAGTCAATTTATATTAGCAACAATTTCAGCCGAAACAGACCAAACAGGGTGGCATCAAGTAACTATCTCTGTAGTTGATTCATCTGCTGCATCACCATTTAGTAATGCTGAAGATATACTTGTAACTTTCGCCCGTACTGGTGATAAAGGTGACGCTGGTGCTTCGGGTACTTCAGGCAGTTCAGGTAGTTCTGGTTCTAGCGGTACATCAGGTTCATCAGGTACTTCTGGAAGTTCAGGCCTTACTGGTGATACTGGCACTTCAGGTTCATCTGGTACTTCAGGTTCGTCGGGTTCATCAGGTACTTCGGGTTCGTCGGGTTCGTCAGGTACTTCTGGTTCATCTGGTAGTTCTGGTACGTCTGGCTCGTCTGGCACTTCCGGTTCGTCTGGTACTTCTGGTTCATCTGGTAGTTCTGGTACGTCTGGCTCGTCTGGCTCGTCTGGCACTTCCGGTTCGTCTGGCACTTCCGGTTCATCTGGTAGCTCTGGTACGTCTGGTAGTTCAGGTAATACAGGCGATACTGGTACATCTGGTTCTTCAGGTCAAGACGGAAACTTTGGCGGCGCTGCTTTTAAGTATAATTTTGATTGGTCAAATACGGATTCAGATCCCGGATCTGGAAGTTTTAGGTTAGACGAAGGGCTATTCTCAGGGGAGTATCAGAATATTTCTACCGAACTATATATTGATGACGAAGATTTAGATGGTACAGATATTCAGCCTTACTTAAGGACCATAGATGATTCGACCTCTACAATTAAAGGTCATCTAAAGATAACCAATGTACTTGATAGTACCGAATGGCTACTCTTTGTCATTAGTGGGGTAAGCACAGAGGCGTCTGGGTATTTTAAATTAGACATTACTCCTTTGGGTAGTAGCGCCGCTAGTCCGTTCGCTAATGGTGACGACTGTATTTTAACTTTTGCCCGTACTGGTGATAAAGGTGACGCTGGTACTTCAGGTTCGTCGGGTTTATCAGGTACTTCAGGTTCGTCGGGTTCATCAGGTACTTCGGGTTCGTCGGGTTCGTCAGGTACTTCAGGTTCGTCGGGCTCATCAGGTACTTCGGGTTCATCTGGTACTTCAGGTTCGTCGGGTTCATCAGGTACTTCGGGTTCGTCGGGTTCGTCAGGTTCATCTGGTACTTCTGGTTCATCTGGTAGTTCTGGTACGTCTGGCTCGTCTGGCACTTCCGGTTCATCTGGTAGTTCTGGTACGTCTGGTTCGTCTGGCTCGTCTGGCACTTCCGGTTCGTCTGGCACTTCCGGTTCATCTGGTAGCTCTGGTACATCTGGTTCTTCAGGTCAAGACGGAAACTTTGGCGGCGCTACTTTTACTTACAAATTTGCTTACGGCAGCAATTCAGATGCTGATCCCGGAGCGGGGAAATTCAGATTTAATAGTACTACGTATCCGGGCAGCATTACCAAGATGTATATTGACGATACGGATACCAATGGTAATGATATACAACCTTATCTTAGGACAATCGATGACTCTACTTCAAGTATAAAAGGTCATCTTAAGATTTCTGAAATCGACGACGCTAGCGCGTTTTCTCTGTGGGTAATAAATGGGGCAAACGCTGAAGCCACTGGATACCATAAAGTTTCTATTAGTCACGTTGACGATCATGGTTCAGATTTGCCCTCAACAGACCCTAATCAAGTATATACTTTGACTTTTGCCCGTACTGGCGACAAAGGCGACACAGGTGCGTCTGGTACATCTGGTTCATCAGGTACTTCGGGTTCTTCAGGTTCGTCGGGTACTTCAGGTAGTTCTGGAAACGATGGAGGCGATGGTACTTCTGGTTCGTCAGGTTCGTCTGGTACTTCAGGTTCATCAGGTACTTCGGGTTCGTCGGGTTCGTCAGGTACTTCAGGTAGTTCTGGAGACGATGGTACTTCAGGTTCATCAGGTGCTTCGGGTTCTTCAGGTTCGTCGGGTACTTCAGGTAGTTCTGGAGGCGATGGTACTTCTGGTAGTTCAGGTAATTCAGGTTCATCTGGTAGTTCTGGTACGACAGGAAGCTCTGGGTCTTCTGGTACATCTGGTAGTTCTGGTACTTCTGGTTCATCTGGTAGTTCTGGTTCATCTGGTAGTTCTGGTTCATCTGGTAGTTCTGGTACGTCTGGCTCGTCTGGCACTTCCGGTTCGTCTGGTACTTCTGGTTCATCTGGTAGTTCTGGTACGTCTGGCTCGTCTGGCTCGTCTGGCACTTCCGGTTCGTCTGGCACTTCCGGTTCATCTGGTAGCTCTGGTACGTCTGGTAGTTCAGGTAATACAGGCGATACTGGTACATCTGGTTCTTCAGGTCAAGACGGAAACTTTGGCGGCGCTGCTTTTAAGTATAATTTTGATTGGTCAAATACGGATTCAGATCCCGGATCTGGAAGTTTTAGGTTAGACGAAGGGCTATTCTCAGGGGAGTATCAGAATATTTCTACCGAACTATATATTGATGACGAAGATTTAGATGGTACAGATATTCAGCCTTACTTAAGGACCATAGATGATTCGACCTCTACAATTAAAGGTCATCTAAAGATAACCAATGTACTTGATAGTACCGAATGGCTACTCTTTGTCATTAGTGGGGTAAGCACAGAGGCGTCTGGGTATTTTAAATTAGACATTACTCCTTTGGGCAGTAGCGCCGCTAGTCCGTTCGCTAATGGTGACGACTGTATTTTAACTTTTGCCCGTACTGGTGATAAAGGTGACGCTGGTACTTCAGGTTCGTCGGGTACTTCAGGTAGTTCTGGAGACGATGGTACTTCTGGTAGTTCTGGAAACGATGGTACTTCTGGTAGTTCTGGAAACGATGGAGGCGATGGTACTTCTGGTAGTTCAGGTAATTCAGGTTCATCTGGTAGTTCTGGTACGACAGGAAGCTCTGGGTCTTCTGGTACATCTGGTAGTTCTGGTACTTCTGGTTCATCTGGTAGTTCTGGTTCATCTGGTAGTTCTGGTTCATCTGGTAGTTCTGGTACGTCAGGAAGCTCTGGGTCTTCTGGTACATCTGGTAGTTCTGGTACTTCTGGTTCATCTGGTAGTTCTGGTTCATCTGGTAGTTCTGGTTCATCTGGTAGTTCTGGTACGTCAGGAAGCTCTGGGTCTTCTGGTACATCTGGTAGTTCTGGTACTTCTGGTTCATCTGGTAGTTCTGGTTCATCTGGTAGTTCTGGTTCATCTGGTAGTTCTGGTACGTCAGGAAGCTCTGGGTCTTCTGGTACATCTGGTAGTTCTGGTACTTCTGGTTCATCTGGTAGTTCTGGTACGACAGGAAGCTCTGGGTCTTCTGGTACATCTGGTAGTTCAGGTAATTCAGGTTCTAGTGGTAGCTCTGGTACGACAGGAAGCTCTGGGTCTTCTGGTACATCTGGTAGTTCAGGTAATTCAGGTTCTAGTGGTAGCTCTGGTACGTCAGGAAGCTCTGGGTCTTCTGGTACATCTGGTAGTTCCGGTCTATTAACCTTAAGTGGTTCAACCAATAACGGTATTATAACGTTAAATAGTTCTGCTCCCAATGCTTCAGTAGAAACTTGGACAATAGATGGTACCTTGACTGCTGCCGGTGCGCTCGACATGAATAATAACAATATTAATAATATTGGCGCATTAGACATGAACGACTGCGGTATAGGCGAAGGAATCCAGTGGCTAGATAGTTCAATAGACTATAGAATCGCCGTAGCCGCAGAAGATATAGGATCAGAAACCTATGAAACGCTACATATACAAAATCATGTTGGCGCTGGTAAATTAAGAGTTTGGGGTTTTGATGAAATAAGTTTCCAAGATGGAATTAGAATACATACTGATAGTTCGAACACTTTAACTGATAAATGGTCAATGGAGTATGATTCAACATCAGATGATTTGGTATTTAATTTTATAGGATAGTATAATTTAACATGAGTTGCAATGGATGTGAAGAGAAAAATTTGATTTTGGTTCTAGAAGTAAGCGACGGAACTAAATACATTCAAGTATTTCATAACATTCTTAGCGACATGGAAGAGTTCGATTATTCGGACACAAAACTTCAAGAGTTAAAAACTCAATACCCAACATATGAGGAAACTATTCATTTCCTTGACTTAAGCGTATGAATATAATGCCTTCAGGATTTGGTGCGAGTGAGATTACTGAAATCGCTAGTATTTCTACTGGAGAAGGTTCTCGTTTTGCTGGTCACTACGATGGTTCAGGGGTAGCTTCGCTTGGTAGTTCTTTTCAAGGTGCTTCCGAATTAATTGCTGGAGCTAATCTCTGGGGTCATGAATACGCAACTGCCGAGGCAAATAATAACGATGCAAGATTAGCAATTTTTGGCACTACTACCTCTTCTCATCTGATTAGTACAAGTCCCTATATGGGGACATATCATTTTGCGGATACAAACAGCACAAGTAGGGCTGGCAGGAAGGTGGAAGTACACCCTCATCATACGTATTATGCTTTTGTTTATGCAAAATCAGTCAATGTCAGCTATCAGTCTAGGACTTATTTAGGCTTTAGGTGTTACGATCAGGATGGTACTCACATCACCCTGCACTCCGGCGGCGGACTTAGCCATACTACTTTGTCTCAAGATTTAGAAGATGGAGACTCTTATTTCGAAGTAACGAACGCAAGTACTTTCTCTACCGGTGGCGCAGCGGGAACTAGACATGTTTTACTTTATCCTCCTAACCACACCAAACACTACAGGCCTTATTATTATGGAGCGCTACTAGACAGTGGTGCAAAATATTATAGCGCAAGAGACACCGGAAATAATAGACTGAGGATTTCTTCAAATGGCGACGAGGGTGGCAGTGGAGACACAACTTGGAGCGGAGGATTCGTTCCGGCTGGAACGGCTATAAGCCGAGGTCAACATGGTGGAACTTATATGTATTGTTTAGCTTCAAACGCTCTTGTACCGTATACTTATACTCATTACGATAATAAGATAAACACTCTTAGATATGGTGTCCGTGGTTCCGGTTGCCACCTCAGGCCGGGAACAAAATATATTACAACCATGGGCTTACATAATAGAGCTAATAATGGGGAGCAAATGTATCTAGATAATTACTACTTAACTAATTTAACAGATCCGGGGCAAGTTGATGCAGGCACATTTAATTCTACTAGTAAAAAATATTTACAAAATCATAAGTTTGGCCCACGCTTCGATAAGAGTGGCGGAGTAGAGTGTACTGATTTAAATGAAATTATTATACCGGGACATGGCGGGGTGTTTAGTTATGGTAACAGCATATATAAAAGCACCAATTTAAAAATAGAAATAGATCCAGAAGATGCAACATGTAGGGGAGGCATAACCTCTTCGTCTGGAGCAGGGATCAAAGCCGCTGGAGGCACCCTAGAGGACTTATCTGGAAATAATAACGATATGAACATAGAGGGAAACCCCTTCATGGGATACGGAACCTCTAAACATGATGGTACTGGAGATGACCTGTATAGGGGTACTGCAAGTTGGACAGATTACATGACTTTTGGCTGTTGGGTTTATGTAGCTAGCGGTCAAGATAATCATGGAAAGTATTGGTTCACAGACAGTAATAGAGGTACAGTAGGTTTAAGCGCTAGAGTATATTCTCAGATAGTAAATGGTAGTGGTAGTGACGATGTCATACAATTTCAAGGGTGGGATAACGGTGCTCACGCTGCTGGGTCTGGGGGAACCTTTACTTTATCTTCTACCTCGGCTATCAATGATGGGGTATGGCATTATATAACCTGTGTTTGGGACAAAACTTCTAAAAGAATTTATTTTGATGGAAGGTTAGAAAATTCAACTACTCAGACTGGGGCGGTAGATGGGGCTTATAGCAGTCTTCATGTTGGAGGGGTATATTATAATAGTGCGGTTCAGAGTTCCATAACCGGACATATAGGCCCATTCCATATGTATACAAATGAAGCATTAACAGATGACCAAATATATCACAACTATAATTATTTTTGGGAGAAAAGATATAGGTGGCTGAGCGACAGCACAATAAAAACCAACATGAATAAAGACTTTGGAAGCATGACTTTTGATAACTAATGAGCAAAGTAGCATCCATAACCAGAGCAGGCGGGTTGATAGTCAATCCTCAGCACGCTACTGCCTCCACGACACAGTACGCTCGGGGCTATATCTCAGAAGGCCCTGCGGTAACGGACGGTTTAGTTCTTTATTTAGACGCTGCTGATTATGCTAGTTACCCCGGAGAATATAGTCTGTTAGATGTTTCTGGTGGAATAGGCTGGGTAGATTATAGCAGCAGCCAACAACATTATCGAACCATGGGAGAAAAGGGCGTTATACTCTTAGGTACTTCTACAGGTTGGATAGGTCGTTTTGAGGTCACTCCTACTGTTACAGGAAATCATACTCTTATGTTTGATTATTGGGCTGATGCTCAGGTTACCATGGTCTTTAATAATGATGGAATAATGGACAATGCTTATACTGCTACCCTAACAGCTGAAACATACAAAAAAACTCATTCAGTAACAGTCAATCATACAACAACAGGAGCTATGTATCATTATTTTAGAAACAATGCTTCAGGAACAAAAGTATATATTGATAATGTTAGATTTTTTAAGGATGGAACTACTTGGAATGATTTAAGCGGGAATGGAAACGATGGGACAATAAGTGGCGCAACTATCGCGCTTCACAGTACAGCTGGTCTTTGTTTTGATTTTGACGGAAGTGATTTAGTAACAACTTCATTTGGATCTGGAGGAAACCCTTATAGTAGTCCAATGTCATTTCTTGCTTGGGTTAAGGCTGATTCAGCAACTAATAATAAAATGTGGCTAGACCATGGAAGTAACGGTACTAATCAAAGACTTTATTCTGCTTTAATTACAGCAGATAATACAGCTCCTTTTGGCATACAGAGTTCAGGGTGGTCTCTTCCTTCAAATGCTGATACTTCAAAATGGTATCATCAAGCTTTAGTAATGGATTCTGGAACCGCAAGAGGTTATTATGATGGAATCGCAGCTGGTACTAAAGGCTATACTTCCTATACTCTTCCCGGTAATGTTGTAGCAGGAGGAAGAAGTGGCTACTACTGGGATGGACAAATAGCGTCCTTTAGTATATATAATAAAGCTTTATCAGCAGCCCAAGTTAAACAAAATTTTAACTCAGAAAGAAATAGATTTGGAGTTTAGTGTAATATTTATGTAGGAAAATGGCACAACTCAAGTCAACAACGATTTATGGAAAACTAGCTGTAAAAGGTACAGATACCGATAATAGCTTAGATACCTATGTTGTTGTAGACTCTGCCGGAGAGTGGCATAAACGTAGCCGTGGTACCAGCGGCTCATCTGGTAGTTCAGGTTCTTCAGGCTCTTCTGGTACCACAGGGAGTTCTGGTTCTTCTGGTAACTCTGGTGGTTCTGGTACTTCTGGTTCTTCTGGCAGTTCTGGTAGTTCAGGTAACTCTGGTGGTTCTGGTAACAGCGGCGGTAGCGGCAGCTCTGGTAGTTCTGGCACTACTGGCAGCTCGGGATCAGCTGGAACTACTGGTAGCTCTGGTAGTTCAGGTAATTCTGGTTCTTCCGGTACATCTGGTTCGTCAGGCGCAAGTGGTAACTCTCAGGGTTCTGGTAACTCAGGGAGTTCTGGCTCTAACGGTAGTTCAGGGTCATCTGGTGCAAGTGGTAATTCGGGTAGCTCAGGAAACTCTGGTAGTTCAGGTAACTCTGGTGGTTCTGGTTCCTCAGGTAATGCTGGTGCTTCTGGTAGTTCTGGCACTAGTGGCAGCTCGGGATCAGCTGGAACTACTGGTAGCTCTGGTAGTTCAGGAACATCTGGTTCGTCAGGCGCAAGTGGTAACTCTCAGGGTTCTGGTAACTCAGGGAGTTCTGGCTCTAGCGGTAGTTCAGGGTCATCTGGTGCAAGTGGTAATTCGGGTAGTTCAGGAAACTCTGGTAG
>Ga0208013_1001028_pt1 | contig 13779 bp, 11 predicted proteins | sample 16_taG_FD_184091 | JGI IMG/M metagenome (GOLD analysis project Ga0208013, IMG submission 184091) | Marine viral communities from the Subarctic Pacific Ocean - 16_ETSP_OMZ_AT15313 metaG (SPAdes) (version 2) | ecosystem: Environmental > Aquatic > Marine > Oceanic | place: Pacific Ocean | collected...
CCTGCTGGGGACTGCTTGGAAAGTGTCTCACGTTCAGCGTGAAGGCGATCCAGCTTCCTTTCGTTTTTGATAGCCCCGTCGTAATACTTGATGATTTCTTTGAGTTCGCGGACCTCGGGGTCGTCGTCTTCAACGCGCTTCTTCTTCTTCGCGTCGTCGCCCTCCATGAAGGTCTTGCGGCGAGCCTCCAGCTTTTTCTTTAGGGTTTCTAGCTGCGTTTCGCTGTCCTCAATGGACTTAGCACGGGCCGCGCTCGCAACCTCTGGAGGGTCCGTGTCTACCTTGTCTGCTTTGGCTTTGTTGGCTTTCGCTTTTTCGAGGACGTTATCGGTCTCCCTTGCGGTCGAAAGGAAATCATCACTTCTCTTCCGCTCTGCCTGAACCTTACCAATGCCCTCCACCAACGCCTCCGCGCCTCCTGCTTGTGCTTTAGCTCTCCGACCAGCGAGTGCCATTCCTGTGACAGAACCAAGCTGCGAGTTAAGGAGACTGACTTGTTCTACGTGCGCCGTGGCATAAAGAGCATCCTTCTCTGCTTTTGCTATTGCGGACGCTGGCGCACCTTCGTCTACCAATTTCTTCCATGCCACCGACAACTTCCCTGCTTTCTGCATGGAGATGTGTTGCGCCTGTTGGACGAACTGTTGCTTAGTAAGGAACCGCAAAGCGTCGTCGAAAACATTAGAACCAGCCCCGCTTTCGGTCAGCAGCATGTCGAGGAAGTGTTGAACGCTTTTTACGTCCCCTCCGAATCTTTCTGCGTTCAAAAGAGCAGTAGCGTGGAGGTCGGCTTGCTTAACTCCTGTTAATTTATCCCTATCGTATAACCTTTTGACTATATCGTCTACAGCCTCATTGACAACACCGTCGAACTCTTTACTTGATACTGCTGATGCTGCTTCGGCAAGGCGCGTCTCCACGGTCTTCAAGGCATCCTTGCCTCCCGCCCGTTGACTTAAACCTAGCCCGATAAGGTTGTGAAGGTTGACACCCTCCTCATCAGGTTCTGCGTTTTGAGTGCGCTTCGCCCTTTCCCCAGCCTCCTTCAACTCAGCAGGAGTAACGGTTTGGGCGGGAGTAGCATCTCCTTCGGTTGCCGCTGTCTCCGCTGCGTTCACTTCCTCATTAAGTTCCTTCCGCGCAGCATCCACTTCCGCTTGAGCGTCGGGAGACCCATCGGAATTCTTAGCCTTCTTAAGTGCCTTAACACTCTTCGACAGAACCTTGAACACTCCGACCATTGCGCCGCCAATAACTCCACCCTCAATGACGTTCTTCATGCGCCCCTCAAACTCACCGTCGTCGATGTCCGCTGCGAGATACTCCGTGATGGCGTTAGAAGCCAAGGGGTTGTCCAAGCCTTTCAGAATATCACTGAGCCGTGCTTCGTGCGCGTCAAAGGAAACGAAGTCAGCCGTAAGCCCCGCTGTGGTAGCTTTGGTAGCTTTAAGCGCACCCGCTCCTAGCTTCAGTGCTGTCCCTGCTTTAGCTGCGAGACCTGCTGTGCCGAGACCGGGGATCAGACCCAGAGCAAACTGAGTGATGCCTTCGACCAAGGAGCCGGAGATTGTAGTAGGACGTTCAAAGACGCGCTCCTCCGACAAGTCAGGGAGGGCATCCTGTGCGGCCCAGTCAACGAGGTCGTAGAGAGACCGACCGAAGCCTTCAGCCCCGGCAAGAAAGCCCTTCCCTAAGCCTTCCCCGAAACCCATGTCGTCCTCTTCCTCAATGTCCTCCTGTGGACGATAAAGATGGGCTTGTCTCTGTCCAGTCTGTTTAGAAGCGTCGGCTGCTGCACCGAAGGCAGAGGAAAGGGCGTGGTGGTATGAAGCTCATTGCTATTCAGGTTTTGGTTGGGGGTCGATAAGTTTGAATTTCTCAGCGAGTTCAACTTGATTGGTGATGAACTCTTCTGGATCAAGACCGTATATCTTCGCTAGGTCCCTTAACTTGTAATCATCTCCGTTGTTCTTAACATACCATCGGATTGCCTCTATGTTGTAGATGCTATCTTTGGATGTTCTGATGTCATTAAAACGTCCCTTGGGGAACTGCTTAGTCGGGGCGTTGAAGTCTATAGAGTGATCTCTGTGTCTCTTACTTGTGTAGAAGCCGGGAGCGTTTGGCACTGGGAGAGTCGCGATATACTCACTGGAGAACTCAAACAACCCTCCATTGCGATGGATGTGCATAGGAATCCCTATCTTCTTCATTCCCTCAAACAACTTAACGTGCGTCTCTACCGCGCTCTTAGGACCAGCAGCGAGTGCCTCCCCGATTTTTTGATGAAAGGCTTTATGGCCGAAGAGGTCACTACTTACGAGCATAGCGAGTCGCCGTATTTCGGAGGGGGTGGTGGTTTCTCGAACTATATCGTAAGTGGCTTCGTCCATAAACGTCCGCAGGGCGCGGTCCACTCCATCAGCAGTTCCGTCGTACCTTTGTAGTTTTCCGTTGAAATCCACAAGGTCGGTGTCGCCCTGCTCCGCTTGAAGTTCCTGCGCTCTCGCCGCTGCCATCTTCTCTCGCGTAACCCCCGTAGGCGGTTCGTCTGGAGCACCGAATTCATTGAGCATCAAGGGTTCCATGTGCTTCTCAAAGGCTTCCTTGTAGCGGTCTTCTGCGGATTTCTGTTCTATGGCGGCTGCATACTCCTCCTCGTTCAGTCCGATTAACTCGGCGATAACACCGTCGCGAGCTTTGGAGCTGGCTGTGTCTGCCAGAGTAAAGATTTTAGGGTTGGTGATGGGCGGCCCTGTTTCTGTGGGGTCTTCGACTTTGTAGTCGCCTATGTCGTAACCGATGCCTTTCAGGAGGAGGGGAAGCCCAGCGTAACGATTATCAGCCTTGCTCCCAGCCGTGAAAGTAGCCGTCAAGTTTCGACTAGTTTCCCATACTTGATAATCCTGTTCGTCGTCTATAGATTGACCTATAGGGTATCTATCAGCTTGTTCACGCACAGCAGTAAGAACATCCAAGACCTTGACGCGGTGTTCAAAATACAGACCCTTGTTCTCAGTGTCTGTGGCCGCCGCGTAAACTTCGTCGAAAATGGCGATGTGTTCGGCGGGATCTTTCCCGTCCCTTACGGCCGCAGCAGCGTCTGCCATAGCCTTCTTAGCCTTGTAGATAAGCTCTAGTGATTCTCTTTCAGACGCGTCCCCGCCGATGCGGTTCCTCCCGCGCTCTCGATTGGCTTCTTCTTGCTCAACAAAGGCCCTCACCCTCCTCACCACGCTCCTCCCTTGTTCTGTGGCTGCGTAAGGCTTCCCGTCAATAAACAGTTCTTTTCCGTCTTCTGCCAACTGTAGCCAAGCGTCTAGAGTCTCTAGGTCTCCGTCTTGGTCATATTTGGAAACGACGGCGTTGACTAAGTTGTCAGCTAGGGCGTTCATGCGCTCCACGTGATTCGTGCCATCGAGACCAGCTAACCGTTCAACCTGTCTAGTAATAGAACCAGTTATCTCCTGAGATAAATGCGCCAGCTTACCCGCGACGGGGATGTCTTTCGCTTCATACTCAGCGTCCTCGGGGGCAAGTTCTTCGCCCTCCTCACCGGAGTATCCATTAAGGAACAGATCTTGTTCTATCTTTCGGCGTTTTACAAGTCCTTCAAGTTTTACCTTCTTTCCTTTCTCTGTCGCCTTGTTATATTCAAGCATTTTCGCCGCGATTACTGCGCGAGACCTTGTTCCATCTGCCGTCAACTCGTTAATGTTGCCCACGTTGTAAGCAAACGAAGTCAACGCATCAAGCTCATGCGGCTTCCAATTGTATATCTTGTTATACTTATTAACGTGTTCTGCTGCCCCGGCTAGTTCTTTATCAAGACGTTTGGAAGCCTCTTCTTTTGTTATCGTTTCGCCCTTATGTGATTTCGTTCCGTAACCAATTGACCATTGCCCGTAATCCCAATAAGCCTCTGGGTGAAACTTATCTTTTTCCCCACCAGCCTCAATCTCTTTAACCAGACCTACTAGGTTTGGCGCAACAGCCCCCACGGAACCAACACGAACTGCGGTGTGAGGAAGTCCTAAACCCGCTGCGTTCGCTGCGTCGGACAGCCCCATGACTTTGGTGTATTTCGTAACTTCTTTATTCTTCCACGCTACAAGCTCCTCAACAGTATGGGGAATAACCCGTTCCATCGCTCTGTTGTGGATGCGAGCCATGTGAGGGCTGTTTTTAACCGTCGCAAGGAACTTGGGGTCAATAGCGGCGGCAAGCTCCTGTTGGACAGAGGCTGCGTAGCCCTCGTCACTCATACCCGCAAGCTCCTCCACGTTACGGTTCTTGATCGCGGCCTTAGCCTTACGTATCCCCGGTGTTACCTCGCTATCGAACTTACGAGTGTAGACCTGTTGCTGGAATGCTTGGTCCTTAAATAGTTGGGAAAGAATTCCATCAGCTTCCATGTCGCCTTTATTAAACCTCGTTTCTAGTTCCTCGGTAGTCAACTCATTCGCCTCGCGGATACCCGCCGCCTCTTGGATGTTCTTGAACTGTCCTACAAGTTGCGGTGCAGCCATTAGAGCGCGGGAGAGTTGTGTGGCAGAGTTGTTCTTGGACGTAGGCTCCGTGACTACGTTGTAGTTCCCGTAACGTCCCAGAGTGGGAGTAAGCTGAACCTGTCCGATGCTGGGATCGACTTGAGTTCGGCCTCCTCCTTTAAGAGCTTTAATGAGAGATTCCTTGTCCATTATGAGATGTTATACTGTTGGAGGCGTTGGGGTTGCTGCTTGATACATTGACATCCCTGCCTGTATGCCCTGAAGACCAGAGATAAGGAGGGAAGGTTGTTCGATAGGCTGATTGATGCGCCTGAAGTTCATGGTGGTCCTCATCTGTTCGTCTCTAAGTGCCATCCCAGCCTGTTGAGTCCTGAAGCGTTTCTGCTGCTCCTCAGAGACCCTGTAACGCGCTTCCTTGCCTTCAAAGTCCCCAAGAAGTCTGGTAAGGCTTTGGCCAGCAACACCCGCTTCGCTGATCGCCACTAGCTTTGCTCGCGACTTAGCTTCCATAGACCGCAGATTGGCAGCGTCCTTGCGTTGCGATAGAGCGATGTTTTCCTGCCCCTGGCGGAGTCTCATGCTGCTTTGAGCAGTCTCGGAGCGTTCCTGTTCGTCTCTGGTCGCTAGGCGTTGCGCCTTTTCTTGGGTCTTAGCAGCGTTGCTGGCTGCTCTGTAGGAAGCAGCGGTTGTAGCTAGGCCGTAGATAGAGGCACTTACGGGTTCACACATGATGGGTATAAAGTAAATGGGATGAAGTCATAGATTGGTTCTCCGAATTCTGCGTTACAGAAGCGGAGCCAGCGGATAGCGATAAGGTTGTCCTTGTGGACGCGATTGAAACAGGGGAGGCCGTGCTTGTTAACAATATGCGACACCCACTTGCGGCTCTCTCTCGCGAACTGGAAGCCAGCCTTGGGTATCAGGGCATCAGTCCCAAGAAGCCAAACGTAATGGGCCTCCTCGGACATCGGGCCTACCCCGAAAACAGCCAAAGGCTCGTCAGTGTCGTTGCTGAGAATCGTGTAGGTCTCAAAGTCGGTGCGGAATCCGGCGGTAAGCGCGTCAATAGGATGGCGACCGCCTCCAAGTAAACACTCAAGCCTGTCGATAGCTCTCATGTTCTCAGCGATGTGGGGAAGGTCTTCCTTCTCCGCCCATCTAATATGAACTCTGTTAAATTCGGCTCGCACGGGTGTGGATGTTAGCTTCAAACTCACACGATTGGAAGTTAGAACTGAACGGGCTGTCGTTGATAATCTTAATTACCGAGTCCGTTGCTTGAGTGAAGACGGAGAACCTAAACTTCCCGTCCTTTTGAATCAAGGAGTCAGTCGATGTGACGTTAATGACGTTAGGACTGTAGGTGAACACCCGTGTGTCCCTAGCAAGAGGAGAGACCTCCACACGAAAGTCAGTCGCTTCAGAGAAGAAGAGCGTTCCGTTACGAAGGATCATCCTCGAAAGCCCCGAGGCTGTCGGAGGTTTCCCTGCGCGGAACACTGGTTCGCTGAAGGTGTATTCCATGTCGTAGGCAACACCACTGAAGCAGTCTTCGTTGTCGGTGTTGATTAAAGCCTCCGACCCAGCGACACCCAGAACCGTTACCTTGTCCCCGTTCTTGTCGTAGACTTGAACATCGTCGGCACTCTCCGCTTCAAACCCGATGTCAATTGACCTCCCTGCTGGTAGATCTGTGACAGCTTCCGCGAACTGGTGACGCTTAAGGAAGTCAAGATGAACCGTAAAGCCACCCGTGGTGTCCGTCTCGGACCTCATCGGCTCGCACTTCAACTCTGTGATGTATGTCTGCCCTGCTTTGGTGGCGAGAACGTAAAGAGAACTGTTGAAGAACTCCATGCCGACAACATCCATCGGGAGTGTTACCTTGCCCCAAGAGCTTAGGATCTTCTCACGCCCGTTGAAGTAATACTTGTAGATGTAGAAGGTGCGCCCACCAGGGCTGACGGCGACGAGATTAGCAGACGATGAGCCTGTGATTGTAAGTGTGTCGCCCTTCGCCAAGTAAGCCGGGACTTGGTTGGAGATGTCTACCGAGTCGTAAACGTCCGTGCTGGCGTTCAGGGAGTATTCTTGCACCCCAAGGAAGTCTCCACGAACGAAGGGGAAGTAGATGTAAGACCCCAGTGCTAACGGCTCCTGCGTGGTCTCCACATCGTAGTTGGTGACGGCTTCGATGGAGATGGTCTTGTTGCTCAGGACTGGATCGCCTTTAACAACAAACTGGCCCCGATCTGCGAACAACAGAAGGCTTTCTTGGAACGCTACGCTGGTCTTCAGGTTCGTTACCTTGGGGACCGATGTAGCTACGTCGATAGGAGCGGTGTCCAGTAACGTCCGCACACTTGTCCTAAAGAAGTTGAACAACTCCCCGGCTTCGGAAAGAACCAAGGAGTCCTGAAAGATGAATCCTAAGCGGTTCTTGTAGAACACGAAGTTGTTCAGGGTCTTACCTACAAAGGACGGGAAGGGGTTGGTGTCGTCGTCTCCCGCTTTGCGGTCTGTCCAAGAAGTAACACCCAACGTGAACGTGTCCACCCCGGTGTTGATTAGCTGGAGCGGAAGGGTGGAAGAGTCTAAAGATGTTTTAAGGGCGGGTCCGATTACTTCAACCCACCCACCTTCACCAAAGGCTTGTCCCCCGTTAGCCTCAAAGCGGAGGTAGTAGTCGTCCTCACCTGATTCTGCGTCTCCTCTAACGGCGACCCTGAGTCCATCAGTTGCGCGAACAGGAAGGTCACTGAGGGAATCCACTTCCTTGTGAACGATGCCTAAGCCTTGTCCAGCAAGACCGTCCACTGCCTCCAGAAAGAAATCCTCTCCGTCGGTGCGGTCGATAGTGATACTTCCGTCCTTGTCCTTGAATGTATAAGCAGCAGCCACACCCGCGCTATACGCAGCAGCGGCGACTCCGTTAATCGTATCAGCGGAGTCCAGAGTAAAGTCATCGACACTAGCGTCCCCTGCGTTCTGGAGAGCCAGTGTAAGCCCCTTTGCGATCCTTGTTGTGTCAGCGGCTGCTCCCTTAAGGCCCGAGTCGGAGGCGTAAGATGTAACATATACGTTATTGCCGGGGTCAGAAGCGTATACAGTGCTAGGAAGGGACTGGCCAAGCCAAGTGCGCCCCCTATGGGTGATAGAAACACCAGTAACCGCACCCCCAGAAATAGTGAAATCTAAAGAGGGGGTTCCCCCAGCAGAAAAGTTCCACACAAGAGACCCCCAGTTTATCGTAGGAATATCGTCGTCGGCGTAACCTGTGCCTCCATCTGTGATTGTTATGGTGGATAACTCGTAATCCACAGCATCCCCAAATCGACTCACCTCATCAAAAGTCACGGAAAAACTCGCACCAGAACTAGATGAGCTACCTACGTCCTTGAATGACAGTCCATACTTCTTAGAGTAGTCCCCCTGCTTAACGTAGGCTAGTGCCTTGGAGTTATTGGCGGCATCTGATAACTGACTCCCCGCAGCTACAACCTTCGTAGTGTTGAGCAGGAAAGTGCTGTCGCCCACTGTAAGGGCTTTGAAGTTCTTGTGAGCGTCTGCTGCTGTAGTGTTAACAAGGTAGTCGCTGTCGTAGGCGTAGCCCCCGGTAACACCTTCAATCGTCGCTTCGTTCCCGGTCGCAAGGTTAAAGGCTCGCACAACTCCCCTGTTGTCCCCTCGCGTCCTGTTCTGGAGTGTAACAACATATCGCTCCGTGTCGCTGCGGTTGATGAAGTGAACAAAGTCACCCGCTTCCGCTACGCTCCCCAGCTTCTTAATCAGCCGTGCAGGAGGACGTTTAGTGAGTCCTTCAGTGACCGATGGGAGAGCGTTGTTTTGCTCCTCACACTGACCGGGGAAGCGCACAGTCGGTGACTGCTGGGAGACCCCTTGAATCAGGTTCGGAACGGCTGTTGTGATGTTAGCCATGTTTAGGCGATGTCGATTCTTCGGTTGATGCCGATGCGAGATGCTGCGTCGTAGTTATTGAAAATGGTGCGGTCGGAGTTGCGGCCTTCCGCTTCTTCCATACGGGACTTCGCCACTAGCTCGTCGCGGTAAATGAGAGCCTCCAGTTCCCGTGAGCCGACCAAGCGGTTCACAAGCATTCGGGAGGACTTGAGAGTAATGTAACGACGGGCTTGTTCGGGGATCTCCTCAAATTCCAAAAGGAATGTGATGTCCACCTTGAGTTGATCTTCGTCGAATACGTCTGTTTGTTCTTTACGGTCGAACAGTTTAAGACCGCGCTGGATAACATCCTTGGCGTTGTCCGTAGAGTCCACCTGCATGGTGTTCTCCGGTAGGACAAATTGGTTGTTACCGTCTGCCTCCAGCTTGTAATCTTGGGCAGTGTTGTAGTGCCACCCCTCTGACTGGACCTCGCGTGAAACTTCATCCAGAATACCTTTGGCTAAAGCAGCGGAAGGCGGGATAGCGGTAGAGTCAGCAATGCTGTTAACAGGAGCTTCGGTCAAGTAACCTAGCATGGTGTTAACAGAATCTAGTTTGGTCGTAAGTGTAGCCATTGGGAAAAGAAAGAGAAAAAGAAAGAGCAGCCCTGCCCTCACAAGGAAGGCAGAGCCACTCAATTTAGGGGTTATGCGTCGTTCTTAATTTCGAACGATGCTTCGGGACGGAGAACTCCGTGGCCCATAGCATACTTAGCAACGAACAGAGTTCCTTGCAGTTCGATCTTGTAGTCCGACTCAGTGGCGAGGTCGAGCAACTTCACAGTGCCGACTGCCGATGGGTGTCCACCGATGATGGTGGATTGGGACAGGTCGCCGTTGTAGCCAGTTCCGCTGCCACCGAAGACATCGTTACGAGCGTTGTCGTCGTCCTGATCTTGCGCTGCCTCAGCCACATCGATATCAGCGAAGTGGTTAGACTTGTAGATGCGGAAGCCAGCAGCCATTGGAAGCGTAGCGTTCGACACGTTACCAACACCACCGAAGTCGCGGTTGATAATTTCCTCACTGGAAGACAGGAGGGTGTAGTAGTCCGCTGGCTTCAGGATAGCGTAACGCTGTCCGTCGTTCGGGATGTCGTTCTCGTCGAGCTTCTGGGCAGCGATAAACAACTCAGCTACCAACTCTGCGGCGGTAGGGGTTGCTCCTGCGAAGGTTCCTTGCTGCGAGATGCCAGCACTACCACCAGTGATCGTGGTTGCAGAACGGGCTGCGGCCACAAGGGTCTTCATGGTAGCGAGGTCGAAACGCTTCGCAAGTGCCTTACCAAGCTCCCGGGCGTAGATCGAGCGAACGTCGTAGTGGTTCTTAAGCTCATCAATGTTGGAGATGAACGTGGAAGCCACAAGGAGGTCGTCGATGTTGATGACCTTCTCAGCATGCTTGATCTGACTCAGGTAGCTGTTACCAGCGTCAGCGATGTTTTGACCGGGAGTGTGATACTTCGCGGTCGCGATTCCGGTCACAGGGAACTGTGCGGATTTGCCGTTGGAGATGGTGCGGACCGTGTGCAGGTCTTTCATCACATTCATCTCTTCAAAGGTGGTCAGGATCTCTCCTGAGAACACCTTAAGGAACAACGCTTGAGCGTCGTCCGCTGCGTTGACTTGTCCCAAGCGGGACGAGGTAGTGTCGCCGTTAGCCATAGTAGTATTAGGTTGGGTGGGTAGTTAAGGGTGTCCTCACTCGGATGTATCCTTGGCGTGGTTCAGAGTTATTGATTGTCCACAGCAGTGGGTCTCATCTTCGGCCTCGCAGGAGTCAATCGTTATGATGACTTGGGGTTCCAGCACCACCAAGCGCGTTATGCAACTTGAAACAATGGTGAAGGAAGTTGTGTTCTCGTCGTCGTTATCCCCGCATTCGCTAGGATGCCACGACTCGACTGTAACGTAGTCATCTTCAATGACGCTTAAACGTCCTTGGACTACGCAAGCCATAGGACCAATACCGTTTTCACAGTGGTCCCAGAAAGTGATTTGTAGGGGTGAGCCTACGGTTAGGTGAGTGGAAAGCTGTCTCATTTTTTGGGTGTCTCTGGTGTGGGAATTAAAACCAAAGAACAGAGCCTCTTCCGTAAGGGCAGCAACACGCTCAGAGTGTATCCAATGAGCGTTATTTGAGCGGAACATTACTCACCGCGCTCCTCTAGCGGACCCTGTTCTCAAGGTCGTTGATGTAATGAAGCATCCCCCCTATCGTCTGCTTCTCCTCTGCGGAGAACTGGTGCGTCTTCAACTCCTCCAAGAACTGCGGGATTCTCGTCTCCGTCATCGGAGGCATCACGCACCCGCTCGTCAATAGCGTCAACCCAAGCGTCAATAACATCATCATAAACGCGATGCCGCTTGAGATATTGTTGCCTCTCATACTCGTAAAAAGAACGGCGCAGTAACCCTTCCAGCTTGGGGAATAGGAATAGGATTTTGACCAGTAGGGCTACTGCGCTCACGAATTAAGAGTCTTTAGCTTTGCCGATGTTAAGGGCAAGGAAGTCCACGACCTTGTAGACAGTCTTGACGATGCCGTCGTCCTTGGGCGTAGGCGTAAGGGCGGCTAGTGCTGAAGCAGCAGTGACAACAGCCGTAGCTGCTCCCAAGATAGCTTCAAAGTTATCGACAACAAACTTAATGATTTCAGACATGATTAAATAACAGTTGAGATTGCCAGCCTTTGCTCAACCTGCGCTCGGTAGGCTGGGTCATTACCGTAGCGGGGATCTTTCATTGCCTCAGTGACTTGTGCCGCTGAGTTAAAGGGTCTAGCACCTGAACCTTGGGTGTCTCCTTGGACAAGCGATACCGGGGAACCTCCGTCCGCGACAAAGCGAGCATACACCCCCCGGATCGCCATTGTTGCTGCTCTCGGGTCTCCAGATTCCACAGTCTCATTGAAGACTGTTTGCTCATCGTCAGTCAACGCAGTAGACGCCCACTCAGACATAGCCTCGTAGTTCTCCTGTCCTCCGACCTCACTCATCAAAGAAGTGGTTCGCTGCTGCGATACGGAGGACACGCCTTCGATATACATATCAACAAAGTCACGGGAAATACCGTTAGCTTCTAAAGCTGCGTAGGTCTGCTCAGAAAGCTGTCCGCTCTCTGAAAACTCCTCAGAAGCCTTGGTCACTGTGGAGCCTACAGCTTCTTGAACAGAAGGCTGCTCTGCTTCGCTTGGTTCCGCTTCCTCTGAGCCTTTAGCGTGGAAGTCCTTTTCCAAGGATGCGTAGGCTTTCGCCATGTCCTCAGCAGACTCAAACTTTTCAGGGAGCCACTCAGGACGCTCAGAAGTCTCCTCAGTAGAAACATCTTCACTTGTTTCCTCTTGTATAGGGGTCTGCTGCGTCTCGCGCTGCTGCTTGGCCTCGTCTTGCATCTCTGCCTGTTTCTCCAAGGTGATATTCTCGGATTCGGTAGGCTCGTTGATTTGGATGGATTCCATAGTTAACTGACTGGTTCTTCTTCTTCAGTCGGTTGCAGGTTACCTGCCATTGACTGGTCATTCAAGGCTTTAATTCCCGCTGGACCTAGTTTCTCAGTCATTTGCTGCATCTGCGCCATCTGCGCCTCCTGCTGCATTTGCTCCTGAGACTTGATAAGTCCATCGGTCTTGATGCCAAGTGCCGTCGCACGACGTTTGAAGTAGTCTTCGATGTTAACAAACTGGGTAATAGCTTGAGGACCAACGACTTGTGCTGCCCCGGCAAGGAAGAGATCCAGCTTGGAAAGGTCGTTGCCACGCCCAAGAGCCTCAACACCTGTAACAATCACAGGCTTAATTAAATCTTTCGGCAAGGCGGGAAGTTGCTTCTTCTTCTGCATGACACGCATGATGCGAGTTACAAGAGGCATCTGCATCTCACTGGACAAGAGCGAGTAGAGACCACCAAGGGACGACTCAAGCTCCTGTGAAAGCATCCTAATCTCCTCGGCGGTAACACGTTCTGCTTGGCGAACGACACCGGAGGTCAACAGGAAAGCTGCTCCAAGACGGTCGTTAATTCCGTCCATCGCGGTTTGTGCCGTCCTGAAGTCGTTGAACTTATTAAGCTGAAGGGTGCTAACATCACCAGCGTTGCCTTGAACGATGGCTCCGTTCGGACTATCAGCAAGCGTCTTAGCGCGTGTGGTCCCGTTCGGGTTCACAAGGAACAAGACCTTGGCTGCTGCTGCGCTCCCCTCAACAATAGCACGGGTAAGACTCTCAAGGCTTTGGATGTCGCCAAGGTATTCCTCAACGTATCCACGCCCGTAAGCCTCACCGTCGATGCGCGAAAGCCTGAGAGGGATGAAAGGATTTTGGTCGAAGGCTACAGAGCCTCCAGCCGAAGGGATGTTAATACCGTTAGCGTCCTGCTTTATTTCCCACTTGTTGTCCTTCAGGACGCAGCAGGTGTAGAGTTCAACATTAGCACCTTCTTCCTCAATGTTGGAGTCTTGCGCGACTAGTGCCGTCCTGACATCATCAGGCAACGACGCGAACGCTACGGTTTCTTTCGTCGCTACAGCCAGAAGGTTCCCCATTGGATCGCGCCTGACCACAAAACGGTCAAGGTGAAACACACGCAGTCCCCCCTCGTCTGGAAGATACAAGAGAGCGTTGCCAGTGATGATAAGATGCTTGAGAGCTTCATGGATTGCAACTCGGTAGGCTCCTCTCGCTACCTCGGCCATTAACAACTCCTCAAGAGCTTGGAGAGATTTCTCGATCTCCGACATCAACTCGGGCGGTGTGTCGTCCTCTGCGAGCTTCTGAGCGTCCGCTTGTAGTCGGAAGAAAGGAGCGTTGGGAGGCAGCAAGGCAAGCAGGAGCTTGGACGCAAGGTTGTTAACTCCTCGGGAACCTACACCACTGAACGGTGTGTCAAGGCGACTGTGAGGACCGAAGCCCTCTTGAGGCATGACGTAAGGGAGCGTCAGTTTGGAACAGGTGCGAGCGCGATCCAGATAGGACCAGCGTTGCCCTTCCAAGGATTGATAAAGTTGTTGGGAGGTCACGGTAATTATTCAGAAGTGTCTGGGTTAATCAAAACGTCAGCGTCGATATCCACCCGAGCATCTAGTCCACCGAGAAGGGCAACCAATTGGTCGAACTCGGGGAAGTCGCTGGGGGTGACATCGTGGTGGAGCGGGGTGTCTAGAAGTGCATCGTCCGCTGGGATGAATGTCTGCCCTGCGTAGTCGCCGCCGTAGATAGGCATGGCCCCCGTTGTCCAGTAGTAAGCCGTCCCGCGACCTAGCTGCGCCTCTCGGATGCCGTCGAGGACGGCGGCGGCGGTTTCGGTTGAT
>Ga0208013_1001034_pt1 | contig 13737 bp, 10 predicted proteins | sample 16_taG_FD_184091 | JGI IMG/M metagenome (GOLD analysis project Ga0208013, IMG submission 184091) | Marine viral communities from the Subarctic Pacific Ocean - 16_ETSP_OMZ_AT15313 metaG (SPAdes) (version 2) | ecosystem: Environmental > Aquatic > Marine > Oceanic | place: Pacific Ocean | collected...
GGTATTGGCAACGTTATTAGCATCAATTTTATTGCTTAAAATCCCCACTGTGCTGAGTTTCAAAGGGTTACGGGAACTGGTCTCTCCAGTTTAATTTCCTGCGGCGTGATAACACATTTCACGGCGTAGAACTCGACGCCTTCAGACTCTGCTTGTTTACAGAGTTCAGCGTACTTAGGATCAATATGTTTTGCTGGTGTAACCGATTCGATTCCCTGGTGCATCACCATATAAAGTTGTATGGCGCGATGACCGTCTCTGGTCATTTGCATGAGTTCATTGAGGTGTTTGTGAGCCCTTTGGCTAACGGCGTCCGGGAAGTAACCGCACTTATCATCGGCTAAGGTGACGCTTTTCACTTCAATAAAACATTCCTGACGGTTTGCATCTATTCCCCACCAGTCGATACGACTTTTTTCCCTGCCATAGCGCTGTTCGGGCTTCAGCTCCTGCCACTGACTAAGTTCAGGCACAAGGTTCGCCTGCAATAATTCGCCAGCCATACGATTGGCGTGTTGCGTATTGACCACAATCATCTCGGCTTTGCTGTTTTGAGCCAGTTCCCAGGTCAGTGAGTATTTACGTTTAGGGTTGTCGGAAACACTACACCAGGCTTTAAAGCCTGGCTGGGCACAACCCGTCATAGCACCAGTGTTAGGACAATGCGCTGTGATGATATCACCCTGACCAAAATCAATATCAGCCAGAAAGCGCTTGTACCTTTTTTGCAAAACTCCCTGGCGCAGGGGCTTGTTAAATTGCATCAGAGGCCTCATAACTCTAAAGTATAAACAGACAGCAAATTATCGGGAGAGGTACAGAATGTCCAGCGCACTCGCAATCTATTTAACTCAGGAAGCCCCCGCAAGTTATTGGAACCCAAAATCGAATTTAGTGTTTGGTGAAAACAAAGCACAAATCGTCTTAGTTGATGATGAAGCTGAAAACTTGCGACGTATCCAGAAAGCAGGCCGGACTCTGGACAATACCGGAGCCGTTACCATTGAAGCTGCCGGCAGTGACTGGAACCTGGAGCGTCAGTGGGCGTTGTCACAAGGTTTCACCTCAACCTTGTCAACCAATCAGGTTATCTGGAATAAAACCGATGAGCCTGCTGCGAAAGAGCTTAATGCCATGCGTGAAGCGACTCGCTTCAGTCGCGAACTGACCAATTTGTCAGCCGAAGAAATTTACCCTGAAAGCTTAGCGCAGCGGGTAACCGAGCACTTTAAAGCCTTGGCACCGGATGCAGTCAGTGCGGAATTTATAAAAGGTGAAGCACTGAAAGATGCGGGCTGGATGGGAATTTACACGGTAGGTCGTGCCAGTCAGCACGCACCGGGGTTACTGGTGTTGGATTACAACCCAACTGGTGATGACAACGCGCCGGTTGAAACAGCCCTTATTGGTAAAGGTATTACCTACGACAGTGGTGGTTACAGCATTAAGCCCAGCGAAGGCATGTTGTCTATGAAGTGCGACATGGGTGGCGCCGCCACAGTATCCGGCGCATTGTCACTGGCAATACGTCGCGGCCTGAATAAGCGCGTGAAGCTGCTGCTCTGCTGCGCTGAAAACATGATTGATGGCCGTGCTTACAAGCTGGGCGACATTATTCGCTATAAAAACGGCCTGACCGTTGAAGTTGTGAATACCGATGCAGAAGGTCGACTGGTGCTGGCCGATGGCTTACAAGCCGCGGGCGAGTTTGGTGCGAAACAGATTATTGATGCGGCAACTCTGACCGGCGCTGCGCAAATGGCGGTCGGTAATGAGTACAATGCGTTATTTAGTGTGGATGAGCCTGCTGCTACTAAAGCCCTGGCCAACGCCGATAAAGAAAACGAGCTGTTGTGGCGTTTGCCTCTGGCTCCGTGGCACAGTGAAAACTGCCCGTCGCCTTTTGCTGATACGGCAAACAGCCGTCCACAAAAAGGTGGTGGTGCCGGTGGTGCAAGTAATGCAGCGGGCTTTTTACTGCGCTCCGAACAAAGGTAAGGGTTGGCTGCACTTTGACTTAGCGGGTGCTTACCAAAAATCAGCTACGTCTATGTGGGCGACAGGTGCAACCGCTGCCGGTGTGCGTACCATAGCAGCAACCGTACAAGGTGATTAATTTGGCATGACCTTGCCAATTGAAAGCGTACTGCCGGAGCTGGCAAAAGCCTTTCCGGCAGCACGTGTCGTTATTGAGGCACCGCCCGGTGCCGGTAAATCTACACAACTTCCGCTATTTCTGTTGCAGCAGGGTGTTGCCGATGACGGTCTTATTGTCATGCTGCAGCCCCGGCGTGTTGCTGCGCTGAATATTGCTCATTATTTGGCTAAGCAGTTGGGCGAGTCGGTGGGGGAGCAGGTCGGTTATACGGTGCGCGGCGACAGCAAGCGCAGTAAGGAAACTCAGTTACTTATTATTACGGAAGGCGTGTTGGTGCGATGGTTACAGGACGACCCTGAACTTAGCGGCATTGGCACTCTGATTTTCGATGAATTTCACGAACGCAATTTGCACAGTGACTTGAGCCTGGCGCTGGTTATTGATGCCCTGCCACTGCGTCCGGACTTAAACCTGCTGATTATGTCAGCCACCTTACCGGCAGAAAGTCTTAAGGTCTGGTTAGAAAACTACTGCGATAAAGTTCAGGTTCTGCGCAGCGAAGGCCGCAGTTATCCGGTTGAATACCATTACCGTCCTCCGTCTCATGTCACCCAGTGGCTGACTGAATTGCCCAAAGTGGTTGTTGAGGCCTTTGCTGTCGCCGAAAAAGGCGTTTTGGTGTTCTTGCCCGGTGTCTATGAAATACAAAAAGTGGCAGCTGAATTGAGCCAACGACTCCAGCCTGGAACACTCATTCTACCCCTCCATGGTCGTATCCCACTGCAGCAACAGCGGCAGGCATTAAAGGCGACGGGCGAGAAGCGCATTATTCTGGCAACCAATATTGCTGAAACCAGCTTAACGCTGGATGGTATTGATGTGGTTGTTGACAGTGGCCGCGAGCGTCGGGCTCAATATCTGCCTCAGTACGGTTTAAGTCAGTTGGTGACTCAACGTATTGCCAAAGCATCGGCGACACAACGTGCTGGCCGTGCGGGGCGTCAGCAGGCAGGGCAATGTTTTCGTTTGTGGTCGCGCTCCGATGAGCATGGTTTTGCAGAGTACGCCCCGCCGGATGTCGCGACACAGGATTTATCGGCCTTAATGCTGGACGTTCTGCGCTGGGGCTCTCAGGTGAAGCAGCTGGCCTGGTTTTCTCAGCCTGAACCGGGACATTGCGCTGCAGCTATCGGCTTTTTAACCAGTACTGGCCTATTGGAGCATGGGCAGTTAACGAGCAAAGCCCGGCAACTGGAACTCGGTGGCTCAGATCCCAGAGTCTTACTTGTGGCTAGTGCCGCGAAACAGTTGTCTGAAAAACAGCAGGCGGCTATGGCTTGTATTCTGGCAACCATTGAAGAGCCACAAAGCAGTATTAAATCGGTTGATTTGGCGGAGCGAACCCGGGCGCATTTCCAGCAGCGTAATCAGTTTGCTTTGTGGCAGCAGCGCTGGCGCTATTGGCTTAATTACTTTGGGATAACGGATTGGTCCGGGAGTCATGACAAGATTGTTGATGACGGGCTTAGCGAAGCATTACTGCAGGGTTACCCCGACCGGTTGGCAAAGTTTGATGCCACCCGAGATGACTTTCAACTAGCCTGTGGCGGACGGGTCACTGGCGACAGTAGCCGCCTTAAGCAACCGTCCTGGGCCGTTATTTTTGACGTGACCTTCAATGAGCAAAGTAACTTGGGGCGCAGTCGCTGCCTGTTACCGGTTGATGACATCATGCCACTTTTAAAAAAGGCCGGGATTGCTCCGCAAGTTAGCCAGACAAGCGAGTGGTTCGGTGAAAAGCAACAGCTGCGGCAGATAACTCGTGAAAAGTTGGGCGCTATAGTGCTGAGCGAGAAAGTCAGTAATGCCCCTGTAAATGACGAGCAAAGGGCTCAAGCTTTCTGCTTGTGGCTGCGAGAGAATGGCCTGGACAGGCTGAACTGGAGCAGGCGGTCACAGCAGCTACAGCGACGAATACACTGGCTACAACAAGTTGGTGGAGAACTGCTCTCTTATGACATGACCACAGAGGGCTTACTGAGCACCCTGGAGCAATGGGCTGTACCGTACTGGACGAGCGTTCGGTCTTTGAAACAGCTGCAACAGTGGGACCCTTATGAGGCTTTATGCTATTTTCTCGACTACTCAGAACTGCAACGTCTGAATTCGGCTTGTCCTGAATGGTGGCACACTCCGACAGAACGTAAAGTGTTTATAAATTATCTGGACGACACCCCCCGGGTTGAGGTCAAATTGCAGGAAATGTTTGGTGTTTCTGAGTCACCCAAAATTATCGATAATCGACAAGTTGTAACCGTTGATCTTCTCTCGCCGGCTGGCCGGTTGTTGCAGCGCACCAATGACCTTTCCAGCTTTTGGCAGAACGCTTACGCCGATGTGCGTAAAGAGATGCGTGGCCGCTATCCTAAGCACCCGTGGCCTGAAGACCCATTGAATGCAACCGCAACGTTTAAAACCAAAAGGCAGCAGCAGTGATTAAAAGTCGGTGGTTTCAATACCTTTTCTGGACAAGTTTTAAGATAGGGCTGGTACTTATCGCTGTAATTGGTCTTTACGCGATTTACCTCGATGCCAGCTTATCCCGTCATTTTAGTAATGAGCGCTATCAGGCACCGGCATTGGTTTATGCTGGTGAGGTGACACTAGAAAAAAATCACCCTATGCGTTTACAAAGGTTAGTCGATATTCTGGAGCGGGTGGGTTACCAGCGCAACACTAACACTGAACAGTCAGGTTACTATTCGGTCGGCGAAAGCAATGTCATGGTGCACCGTCGGCCTTTTGATTTTTCTGACGGGCCGCAAATGGCTCAACGAGTGCAGGTAAACTTCCGGGGCGAGCGCATTGAGTCGTTGAAAAGCTGGCCTAGTGGTCGGGAGTTAGAAAGCTTACGACTGGAACCTGAATTGATAGGGCGTATTAGCACGTTGAGTAAAGAAGACCGTTTGTTAGTTGGTCTGGAGGTGGTTCCTAACTTACTCATTGAAACTTTGCTGAAAGTTGAAGACCAGGAGTTTTATCATCACCAGGGAGTGTCCCCCTGGTCTATTCTGCGGGCACTGGTTGCTAACCTTAAAGCAGGCAGAACGGTACAGGGCGGCTCAACGCTTACTCAGCAACTGGTTAAGAATATCTATCTGACCAGAGAACAAACACTGTGGCGTAAGTTTCATGAAGCCATGATGTCGCTGGTGATTGATTACCGCTTTGATAAAAACACAATTTTAGAGACCTATCTGAACGAGGTTTATTTTGGTCAGGATGGCAGCAACGCCATTCATGGCATTGGACTTGCCAGTCAATTTTATTTTGGTAAACAGGTTCAGGAGCTTAGTCCGAGCGAGATTGCGTTAATGGTGGGGATGATAAAGGGACCTTCCTATTACGACCCCAGGCGCTTCCCTGAGCGCGCTCGCGAGCGCCGTGACACGGTGCTTAAGGTCATGTTTGAGAATGACTTAGTCGGTAAAGACAACTTTGTTGCTGCTGTTGAACAAAAGCTCGATGTTAAAGAGAGTCGACGTTTGGTCGAGCACCCATACCCACATTATATGGATCTGGTGCGGCGTGAAATGAAACGCATTGTTTTACCGGAAGACTGGCAGGACACCGGATTAAAGATCTTTACTCACCTTCAGGTAGACACCCAAAACGCAGTGCAACGTTCCTTGGCAAAAAAGCTGATGGCAGATGGCGAGGATGAGAAATTAGAAGGCGCTATGGTGGTAGCTGACTATCGTCGTGGGACGGTTACTGCGCTGGCCGGAGGACGTTTGAGTCAGGCAATAGGTTATAACCGCGCGTTGTTAGCCTTAAGGCCCATTGGCTCCTTAATGAAACCAGTTATTTATGCTGCAGCTATGCAGGACTCCAACATAGGTTTAAATACGCCGGTGGCTGACGAGCCTGTTACCCTGTCCGATAAGAACGGCAAAGAATGGCAGCCGCTAAATTATGATGAAGAATTTAGTGGCAGCTTACTGCTTTATGATGCGCTTGTTCAGTCGCGGAACTTGCCCGCGGTCAGGGTTGGTATGGAAGTGGGTATAGACCAGTTAGTGCGGTACTTACGTGAGTTAGGCGTGACAACACCGTTACAGGCCTACCCATCATTGACGCTGGGCTCTGCTTCGCTATCTCCCATGGCGGTCGCGCGAATATACAGCGCGTTAATGAACGATGGCCATTACCAGCCTTTAACAGCGGTCTCCTCAATTACCACTCATCAGGGAGAGGTCTTATACCGTCGTCAGACACCTGAACAGAAGAAGGTATTTGACCAAAGCGTTTCCTATTTGACGCGTTATGGCTTGCACGGCGTGGTCGCTGAAGGCACCGCCAGCCGGCTTCAAAGTGCACTGGCCGGACAGATTGTTGGTGGCAAAACAGGCACCACGAATGACTACCGTGACAGTTGGTTTGTGGCTGTTGATGGAGAGCAAGTTGTGACTGTCTGGTTAGGGCGGGACGATAACCAACCCGTTGGTTTAACGGGAAGCAGCGGAGCACTGAAAGTTGCCGCCGACTTCTATGGGTATCTGCCGCCGTTGAGCATGGCGCTGGACGTACCCGAACCTTTGCTTATGCAGAATTTTCACCCAACTACGGGACAGAGAATTCCGGAGGATTGTAATAATGGTCGTAAATTACCGGCAGAGGAAGTCAGACTCCCCGAGGATATTACCTGTGACGGTAATATCCGCGAGAAAAACTGGTGGGAACGTTTGTTCGGTGGCTAATCAGCTGATACTAAAGCAATTTAGCGAAAGCTTTTTCAGCGGCATCCAGGGTCTGCTGAATATCTTCTTCACTGTGTGCCGCAGACATAAAGCCGCCTTCGAAGGCTGACGGTGCCAAATACACTCCTTGCTCTAACATGGCGTGATAGAAAGTTTTGAAGTGTTCCATGTTGCACTGGGTCGCCTGAGCAAAGGTTGTGACTTCAGGTTCTTCGGTAAAGAAGAAACCAAACATGGAGCCGGCACGGCTGGTGGTCATTGGAACTCCGGCACGGTCAGCACGTTCCTGTAGTCCGTTGAGTAAAGTGTCAACTCGCTGATAAAGCTGGTCGTATAACCCTGGTGTTGATAATTGTTGTAAAGCCGCTAAGCCTGCAGCCATAGCAACAGGGTTACCCGATAACGTACCGGCCTGATAAACAGGGCCGACCGGGGCAATGTAGTCCATCACTTCCTTTTTGCCGCCAAAGGCACCAACCGGCATACCGCCGCCAATAACTTTACCCAAAGTAGTCAGGTCAGGCTTTATGTTGTAACGCTCCTGGGCCCCGCCAGGTGCTACACGGAAACCGGTCATAACTTCGTCAAAAATTAATACCGAACCGTGATCGTCGCAAATGCTGCGTAAACCTTCCAGAAAGCCTTCAACCGGAGGAATGCAGTTCATGTTTCCGGCGACAGGTTCAACAATAATACAGGCAATTTCGTCACCCATTTCAGCAAAAACTTTTTTCACTGATTCAATATCGTTGTAATTCACAGTTAGGGTGTGTTTGGCAAAGTCTTCCGGGATGCCGGGCGAATTAGGTACACCCAGAGTCAAAGCACCTGAACCGGCTTTAACCAGCAATGAATCAGCGTGACCATGGTAGTTACCTTCAAACTTCAGAATTTTATCCCGGCCGGTATAGCCTCGGGCCAGGCGAATAGCGGTCATGGTTGCTTCTGTACCAGAATTCACCATACGCACTTTTTCAATTGAAGGCACAATTTTGCGGATAGTTTCCGCCATAGTGATTTCAACTTCTGTCGGCGTTCCGAAGCTTAAGCCTCGCTTGGCCGCTTGCAGAGTCGCCTCTAAAACTGCCGGATGGTTGTGGCCCAGAATCATAGGTCCCCAGGAGCCAACGTAGTCTATGTAACGTTTGCCGTCAGCATCGAACATATAAGCGCCTTCAGCGCGCTCAAAGAAGATGGGTGTACCACCAACGCCATTAAAAGCCCGAACCGGCGAGTTAACGCCGCCAGGAATACTGATTTGTGCTTGAGTGTATAATTCTTCTGAGCGACTCATGTCGTAACTACCTCTTTACTGTTGGCTTTTCTCGCTGTACCAGTTGACCTCACATTGGTGTTTATCAACTTGATCAACGACCCCAAGTGTTAATGCAAACAGAGCCATACGAATTAATACGCCGTTGTCTGCCTGGCGGAAAATAGCCAGGTTGGGGTTTTGGTTTAAGTCATTATCCAGTTCATTTGCCTCGGCGCGGGAATCTCGCGGCAGAGGGTGCATGATGACGGTGTTGGGTTTGTAGTGCTTAGTATATATATCCTGGTTTAAACGAAACTTACCGCGATACTGATCAGCGTCTTCCGGGCTGGCAAAACGCTCTTGCTGAATGCGAGTCTGATAGACAATATCAGCGTCGACAATACCGTCGACCTTTTCTGTGACAGTGACACGGTGACCTGCGTTTTCCAGCGTATCTAATACGGAGCCCGGCATAGAAAGTTCACGTGGAGAAATTAAAGTGAACTTAATATTTTTGTACATGGATAGCAGCGTCGACAGCGAGTGAACTGTACGTCCGTATTTTAAATCGCCAATCATGCAAATGTGCATGTTATCAATGCTTTGTTGATGATATGCCAGCTCTTTTTGAATGGTGTAAAGATCCAGTAGTGCCTGCGTGGGGTGCTCGTTTGCTCCGTCACCGCCGTTAATGACAGGCACCCGGCTGCCTTCGGCAAACTCTCTCACTGAGCCAGACTTTGGGTGGCGCATAGCAATAACGTCACTGTAACTGCTTAGCACACGGGCGGTGTCGTAAAGCGACTCACCTTTGGCTATGGCAGAACTTTCCATTCCGGTGGTTTCGCGTACTTCGCCCCCTAGCAGGTTGAACGCAGTACCAAAACTGACCCGGGTACGGGTAGATGGTTCAAAGAACAGGTTGCCGAGAATAGCGCCGTCGAGAACGCGGGTGCGTGTTTTGCGCCTTGCATAAGGTTGCATCTTGTCAGCAACGGAGAAAATATAATCAATACTGTCGCGATCGAACTGGTTTACAGAAAGAATATTGGAGCCGGTGAAATTCATCTTTAGGTGCGCCTCTGCCGCAGAATGTCACTGGGCGCACACTATAGCAAATCATGTGGCACAAGAGAATCTAATAAGGCTTAACCACGGCCAAAATTATGATCGCGAACAGCGCCAGTACCGGGAGCTCGTTAAAAACACGATAAAATCGATGGCTACGGCGGTTATTACCGGTTTTAAAGTCTTTAAGCAGCTTAAAGCAGTAGCCGTGATAGATATAAAGCAACAGTACCAACACCAGCTTAGTGTGCATCCAGCCACTGGCGGCAAACCAGGCCGAACCATAAGCAAAAATCAGCACAACGCCGAAAATGAGGGTAAGAATAGCGAAAGGCGTGACAAAATACAGCAGTCGCCTTTCCATGACGCAGAGCTGCTCGTCGACAGCTGGTTTTGCATTCATTGCGTGATAAACAAACAAGCGTGGCAAATAAAAAATGCCAGCGAACCAGGCAACCATAAAGGCAATGTGCAGGGCTTTAACCCATAGTATCCACGTCATGAGAGCTCTCTCTGTAAGGCTTTACGGACTATTTCCCAGGTGACAATTCCACAAGGTTGTCCGTCATCTGTTTCATAAACAAATACGGCGCCTCGTCTTTGCTGGCCTATTTCATCATAAACTTCAGCCAAAGTAGAGGTTACCCGAATTCCTTTAATTGGGGTATAGCTCAGGCTTGGGCTGTCACCGGCATTGATATCATAGGATACGAGTCGGTAAAGGGCCTGGTTCTCTTCATCGACCGACATTACGATAACGGTTTTTGCCTGTGCTGATTCTAATGCGTCAACCAGTTCATTTTGAGTCGGTTCAAGCAGGAGTTTAAAGTCGGTTTCCATAACGTTTTCAACCCCCGTTTTTTGCAGAGCAACATGCACTGGCGCAAGTTGATAGGGCAAGTTCTGAAGGTCAAGTTGGGCAATAAAAATCGACTTGGATTTGAGTAACTGGCTGGATATCAGGTAAGCGGGCACAATAACCAGCATAGCCGGAATAATAATCTCAACGCTACGGGACAATTCAACGATAGCCAGAAGAGCAGCCATGGGGGCATGAATACAGGCTGCCAAAATGCCTGCCATACCCAACAAGATGAAGCTGTCAAAAGAGAGATCCTGCTGAATACCGAGGCCATTGACAGCCCCTACGAATACTGCCGCAATAATAGCGCCTATTCCAAATACAGCACCGATTAACCCGCCAGGTATGCCCATACCTAATGCAATCGCAGAAGCAAAGAGTTTGGCAATCAGCAAGGTGACCAATAATGACATTTGACCTTGATGATTCAGCACCTGCTCAATGGCGGTAAGCCCCGGGCCTAAACTGGTGGGTATAATGACAGCAAGCATGGCGGTGATAAGCCCGGCAAATAATAAACGGGTAAACAATGACATGTCCTTGACCGTTTCCATGACATCCAGCATCAGTTTTTTAAACATTACGCCGACTAATCCAAGAACGACACCAAGCAATACGACCCAGGGGAGCTGCGTGGTCGGAATATCCTGTGCAGACAAAACGGCTAATTCGGAGGCAACACCAAAAATCTCTTCAGTTATCAGCGAGCCGGCAACCGCCGAGAGCATAACCGGGATAAAAACATGAACCTTATATTCCCGCAGCACCACTTCCATAACCAGAATCATAGCGGCTAAAGGGGTATTGAAGGATGCAGCTATTGCAGCTGCAATACCACAGGCCGCCAGGGTGCGAACGGCATTTTTGGGTGCATCAAAATGAAAGCCCAGCCAGGTTGCAGCCGCAGCGCCTAAATGAACGGCGGGACCTTCTCGGCCAACACTAAATCCCGCAACCAGTGCAATAATACCGCCGAAGAACTGATTCACCGTGCTGCGCCAGGGCAGCATACCGTAGTGCTGCTTCATGCGGTGAATAACGTAAGGTATGCCCATTCGAACATGCTTTGACCCTGAAAGCCTGAACAGAATATAAATCATGACAGCCGCAACAACCGGGAGTAAAAAGCGGTAAGTAGTTGGTAAAGGCTGTTGCCAATAGCTGTCATTACCGACAAGATAGGCGCCTTGCTCTATGGCGAACCGAAAACCGGCAATCATGAGTGCTGCCAGAATACCGCCGGCCAGGCCCATTAAACAAATTGCGATAGTCGTAGAGGGCGTCGCCAGTTGTTTTCGCAGTTGTTGCCGGAGTACGGAGCTAGTGGCCATTTGAAATACGATCCTTACCTTAAACCGTGGGATGACGCTTGCATATTTATCAATAACATATCAGCATAAACGCTTGATGGAAATGAGCTGGAAGTTATGAAGCCCTATTTTAACCTGAAATACTGGCAACAGCGCTGGGGAGCCTTCCCGGTATTTTTAGTAATGATCCTGGCTGCCGTTTTGGTTGTCTACCTGGCGTATTTGGCTGGTGTGTGGCACGCGCAGGCGTTAAAGGAAGAAGTTGCAGAACAGGAAGAGCAGTTAGATCAGCTGTATCAGCGACTAGAGCAAATGGAATATCAGAGACATGTGCTGCAGGTTGAATTGGACATTGAACGTTCAGCGAACCAAAGCCTGCAGGACGAGCTGTCCGCACTGCAAAACGATAATTATGGGCTGCGACGCGACTTAGCTTTCTATCAGAAAATTATGGCGCCGGAGTTGCAGGAAAGCGGGGTTACTATTGACTCGCTGACTGTCACCGCGAACCGTTCTGAGAATCACTTTCACTTCTCTCTCGCGTTATTGCAGATAGAACAACGCCGTAATTTCGTTCAGGGTAATGTGACAGTCGAGCTTATAGGTCGCATCGACGGAGAAAAAAAGCGTTACGACTTATTAGATCTGGCGAACATTGGCGACGACGACCGCAGCTTTTCAATGCGCTATTTCTCGCTGTATGAGGGAGACTTTTTTATGCCAGAGGGCCTGGCCCCTGAGCGGGTTGAAGTTAGGGTTCGGTTAACCAAAGGTGGCAAAGGAACCCTGGACAGAGCTTTTTTCTGGAAAGAAATTAGCCGTAATGAAACAACCCCTGGTGTGCGGAGCGATGGCGATACTTGACCAAAATACTCAGGTAAGAGAAAATAGCCGTAGAGTTCAACGAAGGTAGAGAAATCATGAGCAGTGCAGCAGAACAGGCGATGCCGATTGAGTTTACTGAGCAAGCGGCAAGCAAAGTGGGTAAGCTGATTGCTGAAGAAGAAAACCCAAATTTGAAGTTGCGTGTTTACGTAACCGGAGGCGGATGCTCTGGCTTCCAGTACGGTTTTACCTTTGATGAAAAGAAAAACCCGGGTGACATGGAAATAGAGAAAAATGGCGTTACGCTATTGGTTGACCCTATGAGTTTACAATATCTGATGGGCGGTGTGGTCAGTTACGAAGAAGGGCTGCAGGGCTCTCGCTTTTTCGTTGACAACCCCAATGCAACCACGACCTGCGGTTGTGGGTCCAGCTTTTCGATTTAACGCCTGCCCAAACAGACTTGAGCGGCTGAAAGTTTGCGCTTTTTCCGCTAGAATAACCTCACAATTTTTTGTGAGGTTTTTTTATGGGCGCGTACGCAGAACACATCAAGACAGTTTGTAGCCGCTTTGATAAAGCGTTAGAGGACAATCAATTTGAATCCGTATTGGTTTACTCGGGGCAACCCCGGGTTGATTTTCTTGATGACAACGCGCCGCCGTACCGTGTTAACCCTCTGTTTAAGTATTGGGTACCGGTTACAGAAAGCCCTAAAAGTGCGATTTTTTATCGCAAAGGCAGTCAGCGTCCTACTGTGTACTTATTTCAGGCACGTGACTTCTGGCACGCTCCGGTTAACGTTCCGGAAGAAGAGTGGCAGCAGTATGTCGATTTAAAAATTATCGACGACTTAAGCATGTTGACCGAAGATTTAGGCAGTGACCTGGAACAGGCAGCCTTTATTGGAGAAGACTTTGCTCAACCAGTCAGTGACTGGAAAGTAAAAGCTCGTAACCCACAGGCACTGATTGATCACCTGCATTTCCACCGCTCGATAAAAACCGAGTGGGAAGTGGAAAATCTGCGCGAAGCCAACCGTTTAGCAGCAAAAGCTCATGTTGCAGCCAAAGAAGCATTTTTTGCGGGTAAAAGTGAGCTGGAAATACACCATGCCTACTTAGGGGCTATCGACTTTCGCGAGTCACAAGTGCCGTATAACAGCATTGTTGCTCTGAACAGCCACTCAGCAATTTTGCACTATGATGTTTACGACACGGTCCCGCCTAAGCAAATTCGCTCGTTCTTGATTGATGCTGGCGCACGATATCGCGGTTATTGCTCTGATATAACCCGTTCTTACGCTTATGAAGAAGGTTTCTACGCAGACTTAGTTGAAGCCATGGATAAGGCTCAGCAGGAGCTATTAAGCGAAATTAAGCCAGGCGTGAATTATTACGACCTGCATGTGTCAATGCATTTGAAAGTTGCGCAAATTTTAAGTGACTTTGAGTTTATTAAAGGTGATGCACAAAGCATTTACGACAAAGGTTACACCAGCGCCTTTATGCCGCACGGACTGGGCCACTTTATTGGTTTACAGGTGCACGATGTTGGTG
>Ga0208013_1001036_pt1 | contig 13717 bp, 24 predicted proteins | sample 16_taG_FD_184091 | JGI IMG/M metagenome (GOLD analysis project Ga0208013, IMG submission 184091) | Marine viral communities from the Subarctic Pacific Ocean - 16_ETSP_OMZ_AT15313 metaG (SPAdes) (version 2) | ecosystem: Environmental > Aquatic > Marine > Oceanic | place: Pacific Ocean | collected...
AGGTGATCGACGATTTCCAAGACGATACGGAACACGTCATCGTGGTCAACATCGCCGCTGGCGGAACCGGAATCTCGCTGCACGACATCAACGGTAGTAGGCAGCGGATCTCATTGATCTCGCCCACATTCAATGTCAAAGACCACCTGCAGGCATTGGGTCGTATCCATCGAAACGGCGCGAAGAGCGACGCCATTCAGAAGATTTTAGTTGCCAGTGATTCGATAGAGGAACACGTTATGCGTGTTGTCGAAGAGAAGTCGGATAATTTGAACACTTTGCATCAATGAAAACAGAAAACAAAATTAAAGGTCTCACTAAATATAAGCAGGCCATAATCGAAAAAGTCTGCTCGCTCGTCGCCGATGAGTTCTCGGTAGACGAGGAAGACCTCTTCAAAAAATCCAGAGCCTTCCGATACTCTACTCCCCGATCAGTTGCGGCGGGACTGCTGCGGGTAAACTACGGAATCCAGTATCAGATCCTCGCGGACTATTTCGGATACGTGTCGCATAGTAGTATCATCCACGCTGTTAAATCGGTAGACCAGAAAATAAAAACTGATCCTGAGATCAGGTCTATTATCCGAAATATCTTGCAGAGCGTTGCTCAAGAAATTAAACCAACTAACTAGAATTATGAAAGGAATGCACAAAAAATCAAACGGAAGGAGAATAAAAATAAATACTGGTTTTTCTCCGACATATAGAAAAAGCGTAGGCACCGGCTCTAATGGTTTTGAGTTTGACCCTCTTCTCGCAACTGAGATTCCCGCGTTTTACGTGTCCAAACACGCTAAAGGAAGACAAACGAACAAAAAGAAAAGTAGAAAAAAGTAACATTATGAATACTAGACAAAACACTAAACCAAACACTAAACCAAACACTAAAGGAAAAAAGAGAGACTTTGATTTCATATCCAATATTGATTATATGGAAGACATGAAAATGTTTGATTATTATGCTGGTCAGGCTTTAAATGGTCTTCTGGCTCAAATTCACTTTAAGGATCTTGAAAATTATTGTGATCAAAACGAGCTAGTTGATCTTGCGTGGACTTTAGCTGACAACATGATGAAAGTTAAACATGAAAATATTTGATGTGTATGAGTAACCAACCAGACCACCAAAGCAGAGGACACGCAGAGTTCTCTCCGTCGAGCCTAAAGTATGTAGCCGCTTGTGCTGGCTACCAAGGCCGAGACGGCACGTCACCCGCCGCTGAGATGGGGACTCGTATTCATGAGGCTCTTGAAGTCTTCGATCCTTCCGCTCTCCATAACGAAGAAGAACTCGCTATCTATGAGCAGATCGTTGAGATGGAGAAGGACTTCATGGGCAACTTCGATGAGATCGAGGAAGAGCTTAACGAGATCCAAGTTGAGGTCGCACTCGACGGCACTGAAACATGGGGAACCTGTGACCGATTCTTAATACTCAAAGGAGGGAAAAGAGCCGTCATGGCCGACTATAAAACCGGAATCAGTATCATCGACCCGCCGGAAAAAAACTGGCAAGCGAAGGCATACACGACCGGAGCGTTCCAGAAATATCCCGACATCAAAGAGATCGTTTTCGCGTTCTACGTCCCGCAGCACAATGCGACGCTGCACCACACGTTTACGCGAGATGATCTACCTACTCTGGTCGAAGACTTGAGCCGAGTCATCAAGGCTGGCGAAGAAGTCAGACCGAAGTGGGAGTCTGGCACGCCAGAGTTAGAGGAATGCACCCCGACTCAGTATTGCCGATTCTGTAAGCACGAAGACACTTGCCCTGCGCTAGGAGGTCTCGTTATCAGCGTGGCCAAAAAACTCGATACCACGTTGCCGGACATCGATCCTACTGACGTTGATAATCCGGCCAGACTCTCTGAGCTATTCAACATCGCGAAGATCGTGGAGAACTGGTCGATGTCTATTAAACGTAAAACACTCGACGCCCTTAAAGACGGCGAGCAGCTTGACGGTCTTAAACTCCGCTCGATGGGCAGGACTAGAAAGATCTCCGATAACGCGACTTTTGTAAAAATCGCAAAAAAATATGGAATTGATCTGGACACGCTGCTGGATCAAGTTAACTTCCCTCTCGCCAAGGTTGCTAAGAAAGCAGGAACCGACAGCAGACAAACTTTCCTCGATGAATGCGAAGACGCAGGAATCGTAGAAACATCAGACGAGCGGCACTGTGTCGCGACTCAATAAACCAAACCAATAATTGATATTATGGCTAAAACCCAAAAGCAAGAAGTCGTTGCTGCCGAGACCAACACTGGTCTCTCCACCAACGTAAGCGGAATCGAAATCGACGTAGAGGACATCGAGATTCCACGTATTAACGTCTGTCAAAAGATGTCTCAGTCCGACGCACCTGTCGGGTCGATTCTCTTCGACAAGACATACGAGATCGCCCCACCGGACACTCCGGTTAAGGTGATCACCGTAGCTGCCCAAAAGGGCTGGCGGGAAAACATCCCTTTCGAGGAAGAGGATATCCCCCGCATCGCTTGGTCTAAAGAACAAGCCGACGCCATTGAAGCGGAGTCGGATTGGGACATGACTGAGTTCGCTGAGATCACTCTCCTCATGCGTCAGCCTGAAGGTAGTGAAGAAGGCGATGCGTTCCAGTTGCCAATCGGCGACCACAACTACGCACTGGGCAAGATCAACGTGGGTAAGAACGCATACCGTTCGACCTACAAGCGTCTTGCGACATTCGCGGCTCTCCAGTCTGGAGTTCCTATTCATAGCAAAGTTTGGAACTTCGTTTCTGAAGAACTCAGCAAGGGCAAGTATACTTGGTTTAATCCGTCGCTCACCGTGACGAAGGAAGAAACCGATGAGGATGTCACCGCCTTTGTTAAAAACTTTCTCGGAGCGTAGTTATGACTGACCAAGAGAAAGAACAAAAAACCCGTGATCTCCTGCTTGAAGAGATCAAGATGCTCGACGGCATGATCGCTGAAGTCGAGGATCAACTCTCGCAAGTCGGGAGCAACTTGAGAAAGTTGCGGGTAGTTCGGGAGGCACTCCAGCACGTTACTGGCGAGCAGACCGAATTGGAATTGGACTAGGAATACTAGTAACACTAGTAGGATACAAGCCCACCGCAGAGTTTTTCAGTCTTTCCTTTGCGGTGGGCTTTTTCTGCTCACAAATATACTTATATGATTACATACGCATTAGATTTTGAAACCTACTACGACAAGCACTGCTCGATACGAAAGCTTGGCCCGTTAGGTTACTTCTCCCACTACGACTTCGACGCCTATATGGTGAGCGTTGTCGGAGATGACGGCTACGAGTTTGTCGGCCATCCTGAAGATTTTGACTGGAACCTGCTTAACGGCAACATCGTCCTGTCCCATAACGCATCATTCGATGAAACACTTTACCTATACGGAATCAACTGCGGTTGGTGGCCGGAGGTGAAACCAGCCGAATGGCACTGCACCGCCGACATGGCCGCTGCGGTCGGCTTGCCGAGATCGCTGAAGAACTCAACTGCCGAAGCTTTCGATCTGGAGATCTCCAAATCCACCCGTGATAACATGTCCGGCAAGACGTGGGCGGGTATGACTAAAGAGTTTCAGAAGGAGGTAGAGGAATACGCCATCAAGGACTCCGTCCTCTGCCTCCGTCTGTGGAAGGCTTACGAGTCTAAATGGTCGCAGTTTGAGCGGGACATCAGCGTCACGAACAGACGCATCGTTCAGAGGGGAATCCCGATTGACGTGGACGCTCTACGCAAAGCTAAGGAGACAATCAACGAACTCATCTTTGAAACAGAGAAGGCGATACCTTGGGCAGACGAGAAGCCTCTACTTAGCCGGAAAGCATTTGACGAACACTGTATTCAACTCGGCATTGAGCCACCGGCCTCTCTCGCTAAAACGGATGTCGATGCCCAGCGGTGGATACTGGCACATGGCCACAAATACAAATGGATCGAGGCCGTAACGAACTGGCGTCGTATCAACACGATCAAGAAGAAGCTCGATAGCTTCGACTTCGCGACGATGCCAGATAACCGATACTACGGCGGCATTATGTATTTCGGAGGACACACCGGACGCTTCAGCGGTAGTGGAGGTAATCTTAATCTCCAGAACTTGCCGAGAGAAGGAATGTTCGGGGTTAATATGCGTAACCTCATTACCGCGCCTAAAGGTAAGAAGCTAGTCGTCGTTGACCTCTCTCAGATCGAAGTCCGCACTCTTTGTTGGCTATCCGGTGACCGAGAGACGATGGACGCAATCGAGAAGTCAGACGACATCTACGAAGCGTTCGCGATCCAGTTCGGGCTGTGGTCTGAAGACAAAGGAGTCCTGAAGAAGAAAGACGCCAAGCTAAGACACAAAGTCAAGGCTCTCGTATTGGGCTGTGGCTATGGTGCAGGGGCTAAACGATTCGCTGAGATGTATGGTATGCCTCAGAAAGAAGCTCAAGACGCTGTCGATCTTTACCGCAACAAGCTCGCGAAGGTTCCCCAATACTGGAAGAAGCTCAACAAAGAAATCGATAAAGCATATGATGTCGGCCACCTGTCTCTACCGCTACCGTCTGGTAGGTCTCTTAACTACGGGAACATCCGCAAGACTATGGCCCAAGGACGAATTCAGTTTGTGTCCAGTATCAACCGGAACGGCCAGAAACGCATCATGAAACTGTGGGGAGGAGTCCTCGCTGAGAATCTCTCACAGGCTCTGGCCAGAGATATTTTCAGTTTCATGATGTTAGAGATCGACAAGGCTGGCATAGACATTATCTTCCATGTTCACGATGAAGTGATCTGCGAGTGTGATGAAGCCGAAGCCGAAGAAGTCCTACAAAAAATTACTCAAATTATGTCCACTCCTCCTGAGTGGATTAGCGATATCCCTCTGGATGCGGAGGGAGAAATTCTAACCCAATACCAAAAATAAATGACCTACAGATATTTGCGTAACCTACGCGACAGCAAAGCCCAGAAAACCAGCAAACTCGATAACCTTAATCCAACTAAACCCCCATTTAAGAATAAAGCGGACTATCGGGAATGGTGCAGCAACAGTAATACCGACCACATATTCTATTCTTGCGTTGAAGGACGCGCACCTTCCAAACGAGTCAGCAACGACAACCCCGCCCACAAGATCCACGGCGTAGTCGCAGATTACGACTCACCTCTCGATTGGAAATCTTTTCGGAATAAGTTGGCCAACGCTTGTGTGGGTATACCGCTCCCTACGTGGGCCAGCCGAACTCAAAGTGGTTACCTCCGACTAGTTTGGGAATTCGATTCGTCCATACCGATTGACCCCTCTATGTATGACTCGTTCATGGGCTACATAAACAAGTCGCTGAAGATGGACAAACTCTTCGCTGGTTTTGATAAGACTTCATTGAAACCTAATCAATATTTTGAGTTAGGCGAAGACTGGATTAAAACAGGAGACGCGACCCCGACCGACGTAGTCCACGCTTGCCTGTCGAAGGCGGTGTCATCTAAACCACCAGAATCTTCTGATACCTCAGTGCCGATAGATGTCGTCGCACCTGAAGTCGAATCCCGATTCCCGAACCGCTGGTTCGGTGAATTTGAAGTCGGAGCCAGAGGGCCGTTGTTCTGGATCGATGATGGGATCGACCGAGACGGTTGTCAGGTCGTGGAGGATGGTGTTGTATGTTACAGCGACCGCGCCGGTAAAGGTTTTATGAGTTGGGGCGATATCTTTGGCAGTTCATTTGTTAAAGACTACGAGACCAAGAAGCTGTCTACCTTACTCGACGAATACTGGTTCAATGGTAAGACCTTCTTCAAGCTCCTATACGGAAACGCCGTGTCGATACCGAAGGAGCAACTTCTGCTGGAGCTTCGTCAAGCGGGGTTCTCTGTCAGGGTCAGGAGAGGTAGAGCGATCAGCGAGGTGGAGGAAGCTGTCCTGACAGTTAGTAATAACAACCGGATCGATGAGATTGCACCTGTGGTGTTCTCAAGCGACCGCATTGTGTCCTACAACGCCAGCCGTATTCTCAACTGCTCTAACCTAGTTCCGGTGGAGCCGGACTCAGACGGAGATCCATCGAAGTGGCCATTCCTGCACCAATGGCTGAATCAGCTATTCGTGAATAGCTCAAAGAACTCCGCCTTAGATTATTTTTACTCATGGTTGCAGCGTTTCTACACTGCGGTTTTGGATAGGGTTCCCTTACAGGGACAAGCTCTGCTGCTGGTCGGGCCGACAGGCCGTGGCAAGTCGCTATTGTCGAACAAAATTATCAGTGGCCTTGTAGGTGGTTTCTCTGATGCGTCTGACTACCTGTCAGGTCAGACGAAGTTCAACAAAGACTTAGGTCGTGTCGCCTCATGGGTTATTGACGATACGACCTCGGCAGCTAGCTTCCAAGACCAGAGACGTGCGACCGAACTACTCAAGCGTGCGGTAGCTAATCCGAGAGTCGAGTATATGGCCAAGTATGCGGACGCCATGTCTATTCCTTGGACAGGACGAGTTATCTTGTCGCTGAACATGGACGCAAACTCACTGTCAGTGATCCCGTCTCTGGATACCAGTAACCGCGATAAGCTCATGGCTTTGTTGATTAGCAATAAGTCCACTAATAGTTTTCCGGCTAACTCACAGCTAGAGGCTACCATCGAACAAGAGCTGCCGCACTTCGGCAAGTTCCTGCTCGACTGGAAGGTTCCCAAAGAGGTCGAGGACGTTGGCCGGTTCGGTGTGCAGTCATACATCGACCCCACCATCGCGGACGCCGCTTACGACAACAGTAGTCGCAGTTCAATCGCGGAGTTGGTCGAGTTCTTCGCCAAGCGTTGCCGTGAGATTCACCCTGACATGGATCGCTGGAGCGGGACTCTGACTGAGTTTCAGGTGATGATCCATGACCTGAACAACGGTCGCGATGTCGGTTCTTCTCGTAATCTAGAGTTCTGCCGGAGAGGTATGATCACTCTGGAAGAAGCGAGCCGTGTTAATAACAAGATCCGGCCCGTCATGTCCCAAGGACAGGGCGGTGGCAAATTGTGGAGCATTGACCTCAGTGAGAATTACGATATAGGTTATGCAGCGGATGACAAACGAGGACATTCAGATAAAGAGGCAGGAGCTTTGCGGTGAATTCTGGCTAGACCTACGTGAAGCGATAGAGGCTGTAGGAGGAGACTCATCTACTATAGACCTCTATGCGGATGCCCCGCTGAGTGAGTTTATTGAACTCGTCGCGCCAAACGGAATAAGGCCCGTCTTTAAAAAGACGGGTCATATTCACCACAAAAAACTACCGCCGGAGGAAGAATGACTCGAAAGCATCGGGCCGACGGGTCTTCTTAATCTCGATGTTGTATCCGTCGGCCTTGAAGCGGAACCCGTCTTTGTCGTGAGTGCCTCTCTTGTTGAATCGTTTTTTGTGGATGATCGTCTTCTTGGGAGTCCAACCACAGAGCCATACCTTCCGTAGACCTTTGTGGACTCGCATGAAGAAGTATATATCGGCCTCAAACTTACTGAACTTGGTGCTGACTACTGAAGCATTGTATTCCAGCTTAGGTGGGGTGTTGCAGCTCTTGGCTTTAACGTCAACCTTGAGACCCTTGTATTCATAGTCGTGGGTGTAGGACTTGTCGCCGACGTAGTCGAACTGCTTGAAGGTATTCTCGAAAGCGACCTCACCTAAGAAGCCAGTCATGTTGCCTTTACCGTTCGTGAACGATGTCCTCAACTCACCTAACGCATCGGATCTTCGGCACGCTTCCGCGACATCTTCTGGCGTAGGTTTGTAGAGTATGAAACGACTCATGATTTGCGCTTACGCGCTTTCTTGAGGAGCCTCTTTTTGCTCCTGTATCTCGCGGTCTTCTCCGCGATCTTCTTAGGTTGCTTGACGTATTGCTTACCTTTTCGCATACCTTTACGCTTCTTACGGCTGGTTCGGGCATATTCTTCGTCAGTCAAAGCCTCACGCGCAGCCTTTGGCAAATACCGCTCGCCCGTTTTGAGCGACGGCTTACCAGACTTGGTTCCCCATTTCTCTCTTGTCCAGTTGTCCAGAGATCTCTGTGAAGCTTTCTTAGGCATTAGTAACCAGATTGGGTTTTAGATCGTTTACGGATAATCTTCTTAGCCTTCTTCTTGGTAGACGGCTTAGTGTGTCCGTAGCCTTTCTTCTTCATGGCAAGGTGCTGCTCGTAGGTGTTAGCCTTGTAGCCTTTGCCAGACTTATCATACATCATGTGTGGTTTGAATTCCTTCATTAGTCTCGGTAGCCTCCTCCGGCTTTTTTGTATCTTGCTGCTAGCAGTTGTGCTTTTCGTGCGGACCATTGACCTGCTTTACCGCCTTTGGTCCCTGCTTTGATTGCTCTAAATAGACGCTTCCTCATCTCAGGCTTCGTGTAGTTGCCTGCTTCATTTACTTTGGATTTGCTTTTCTTCTTCTTCTTCTTCATTCGTTCACCCTCTGTTCTACTCGTTCTGCGAACGACGCTTTCTTCTTCGCTTCCTCTTTCAGAAGGTTAGCGAGAAGCTCCATTCTGGATGCTACGCCTGAGCCGGATTCTTTAGCCGCCTTGTATTCGTCATTGTCGAGAAATTCTTTAGCGGCTTCAGTGAATTTACCTTCCCTGATGTTCTCCATCGTTTTAGGTGAACCAGACAAGCCGCCCCTGTAGACAGAAGAAATAGCGGCGTCCTGAAGGTCTGGAGAAAGGTCGAAGAACTTGTCGCCAAGCATATCTGATTTAATCGCACGCGACGCTTTGTCGGTAATCGATTTCATCATCATGGCTTTGGCAGTTTCTTCAGTGACTGACTTACCGGAAAGATCGGCTTTCTTCGCGATACCGCTCTTACCCATTGTAATCTTGCCAGTGTAATAGGGCGACTTCTTGTAAGCGGCCTCACTACCGTCACCAATGAGGCTACCGTAGCCGATAGTCCAATACCCTTTGGAGTCTTTGTAGGGCTTGGCGACGAATCCTTCTTTGCTTTTAACCTCTTCTGCGAGCTTTGAAAAACTATAGGGTTTTTTGTTTGGTCTGACTAATACGGGGTCTGGCATTACTTTAAGCGTTTAAGGATTCGTTCGTAGGCTGGAAAGAAGACCTCGTCGATGCAGCGGACGCAGGCTTCCTCTTCAAAGTTCTCGCAGAACGAGATACCAGCGATATGGAAGGCGGCGTGTAGCATTTCATGACGTAAGGTCGGGATGATTTCGTGTTCTGGTAGTTTGTTGTGTAACTGGATTATACGCTTCTCATGAAGATACTGACCGTAACAGTCCTCTAACTCAGTCTTGTGGATCTTGATCCGCTGACCTGCAATCGTGACTGATTTTAGGGATTTCACTTCTTGGATCTGTTCCTTGATTTGCTGAGTAGTTGTAAGTTCCCGCGTGAGTTGTTTCTAGGATTACCGTCTTTGTGATCAACGTCCTTGCCCTTGACCCGCTTGCCTAAAAGCCTCTCCATCTTACGGCGTGCGCCATTACGGCTAGCCCGATTCTTTTTCTGCTCCGGCTTGCTGTGGTAGTTGTCGTATTCTTTTTGGTAGTTCCTCATGGGTTGTTAAAGTAACTGACAATCGCCTGTGCGTATACGTCGGCCAGTAGTGAGTGCTTTGCGTCAAAGAGAACCCATTCCTTTGGGCAGCTACCGAAGAAAGGCTCGCAGATCACGGCTGGTGGTGGCACGCTCCTCAAGAACCCGCCCCCGCGACCATCTGATTCAATCGGCTTGATTCCTCTGTCCGACTGCACCTTAAAGGTCTCGGCGTGGGCTTCGCGGAAACACTCAGCCAGACGGCGACCGTTGTTGCTGGTGTGGTAATATAAATATTCGTAGCCCTCTGCTTTCGAGCTTGAGTAAGAATTGAAATGCAGCTCAATCGCGATGTCGCACTTCTCCTTCGCAACGCTTTCGCCTAACCAGTCCATCGCTCCGCTGTAGCTCTCCGACGGGTAGTCATCGAACACAACGGATTGAACTCCTTGGTGGCGCAGGTGGCTCTTCAGCAGGTCTGCGACCTTCTTGTTGTAAGACCACTCGTCTACGCCTCCGACGGACGTGGCCCCTTTGTCTCCGATCCGGCTGTGTCCCACACAGATGGCGACCTTCTTGAGATTCTTAACCTTCTTACGCTTTACGGCTTTAGCCGCTTTGTAAGCGGCCACCAGTTCTAGGATCTTGTCGAGTATCTGGCTTGGACTCATTTACCGATGATGATTGCGCGACGATATGAATAATCGCTGTGGAACTTCTGGCCTCGGCCTTTTAGTTGGCCTTCTACAAACTGATACGTGACGCCGTCAACCAGCGTCACCGTCGGAGGGTCGAGCAATGCGCTCTCGTTCAAACTTGAGTCGTTTCGCCAAGCGTTCGATCCGCAGCTTGGCAGCAGGAGAGCCATCAGCGGCAAGCTCGTCAATGTCGTCTTCCAGCTCATAAACGTATCGTCTTCTTTTCCAGTTAATCATAGCGACGTATGCCTTGATTAACTCAGTGAGCAACCTAATCACTTATCCTTAGCCTTGAACACGTTGAGCGCGAGCCAGTCGATGACCTTGTAGGCTTTACCGACGAACGTGTCGTCTGCTGGCGTGGGGGTGAGGGCAGCGATAGCTGATGCGGCTGCGATGACGGCGGTAACAACCCCGAAGAGCTGCTCTTTGTTTTCGATGATGTAGTTAATCATTTTTCTTACGGTTACGGAATTTCTCAACTGCTGTTATAGCAGAGAGGATGGCGATAATCAAGCCGAGAAAAGTAGAGAGAAGTTGGATGCCAGTATCTAGATCTTCAGGTAAAGTAGACATGAAAGCGATAGCGGAACCAACTATGCCTGATATGGGATGTGTGATGTGTTGAAACATTAGAGTTCTTCAGTAGGTTTTAGTTTTAATCATGGGAATGTCTGTTCTAGTTCCTCAAGGTCGTCAAGGTCAGGCAACAGGTCGTCAAGGTCAGGCAACAGGTCTTCGTCTTCGGGTTCCAACGCGAGCCATTCTTCCTTAGTCACGATGGACAGAACTCCTTGCTCAATGTAAGGCTGGAGGGCAGCAAGGTCATCAGAGGTCACTCTCCATGTCTCAAGACGTAGCATTAGACGACCACTTTCGTCGTTAGCCACTTGGAGATCCTCGGCTGGTGGTAGACCGCGCAGGGTGGAGGCTTTAGCACCGCCGATGGGATAACCTCTCGACTCGTCAACGTAGCCAGAGAGGGCAGGGTAAGCGTCCGGCAAGGCAAGGAAAAAGAACCAGCCGGTGTCCAACTGATCCTGTTCAAGTGCTGTTAGTGGTTCGTCTGTCATTAGTTAAGGTCTTCTAGTGGTGGAAAGAAATCGGCGATTGAGTCAACGGTAGGTGCGTCGAGTGGCTCATCGTTGTCATCAAGACCATCAATAAGCGCGTAAGCCGGATGCTTCAGGATTGCAAAGCTGCCACCTTCGTGATGCTCAATAATATCAGCCCAGCGAACAGTCGTGCTGCCATCGTAGTTCTCACCGGAAGCTACCTTCTCGCTGTAAGCTTCAAGGGTCTCTCGGTCTGTGGATGTATAATACATTAGCTATAGATTGTAAAATGAGAGTTTATGTTATTTTCAATAAAGGTGCGATTTGCTGACTGGTCGGTGTTGAAGAATATCATCTCTTGGAGTTTACCGCTGTAATTAAACGAGTTAGTGCCGATATAACGGCCAAAATTCATAGTTGACCACATTACTGTGTTAGCATCTAAATGAGCAACAAGTTTTTGGCCGCCAGATGTAGCTGTATGAATACCAGCCCTCGTCCGTGGCGTTATTTGCGAGCCGTTAGCGTACAAATCTGGTATCCCGTAAGCATTAGAAATGGTGCTAGACGCAGAACCTGATTCAGCCACCATACCGTAGGGGCTAGTGCCATCTCTGGACGGATAAAGATATTTATTATCAGTTGTGCTTGTGACATAATAAGAATCCAAAACGGACTGGCCATATAAATCGCTATGATCTAGTTCCACGAAACTATTAACACCATCAAAGTCCAACGCAGCCTGACCGCCCTCAGTCACCAACGTTCCACCATCGACAATCTTAGGCTGGTTTGATGCCGTTGATTGGGTTGCGTGATTAGTGCCTCCTTGGTCATACCATGTGGTTACATGGCCATCGTTTCCTGCACCTACCCAACTCGTAAGTGTCCCATCGCTAACCTCTGACGCTGTGAAGTCGCTGGTTGCATTGTCGGAACTCCGTCGAACATTGACAACATTCGGGTCAGCGTCAGCATCAAGCGAGCGGATACTGTAAGAGGCTGCGGGTGCTAGGTCTAGGAGGTTAGGGACCACAAGCACTCCGTTGATGGATACTTCCCAGTCTTTGCCGATGAGGCTGGCGATTGCGGAGTTCGTCGCGGTACTGAGTGAACCAGTGGCTGTGTCATATTCGATGTCGATGGCGTTATCAGCTAGCTGAGTGCCTCCGCTTGCCCCTGTATCTGTTCCGTAGACCCCGCTGGTGTCGAGGGATGTTAGGATGTTTTCTACAGACTGAGCGGTGAGGGAGGTGCATTCATACCATGTCAGGTTAAAGACTTTATTAGTGAGGGATGCAGGAGACCAGCTATCGAAGAATCCTGATGGGAAGGTGGTGAGGGAGGAGCAGTCGCGCCATGCTTCAGCGAAGTTCTCCCCTGATGAAGTGTCCAGCAACGGAAAGGATGTGAGAGAAGAGCAGTCTTCCCATGCGTTGTGGAAGTCCGTCCCTGATGAGGTGTTGAGCGCGGGAAAGGATGTGAGTGAGGAGCAGTTATACCATGCGTAGTCGAATCGCGTCCCCGATGAAGTGTTGATTAAGGGAAAGGATGTGAGTGAGGTGCAGGACATCCATGTCTGGTTGAACCTCGTCCCTGATGAAGTGTTAATCGACGGAAAGGAGGTGAGGGAAGAGAGGCCCCGCCATGTTCGAAAGAAGTTCGTCCCTGATGAAGTGTCGATCAACGGAAAGGATGTTAGGGAGGTGCAGTCGCGCCATGCGCTATCTAAGTCCGTCGCTGATGAGGTGTCGATCAATGGGAAAGAAGTGAGAGAAGCACAGCTGCGCCATGCGTCTCGTAGCTTCGTCCCTGATGAGGTGTCGATCAACGGAAAGGGTGTGAGGGAGGCGCAGCCACGCCATGAGCCGGTGAAGTCCGTCCCCGATGAGGTGTCGATCAGGGGAAATGATGTGAGGAAGGAGCAGTTACGCCACGTTTGGATGAAGTCCGTCCCTGATGAAGTATCGAGCAGCGGAAAGGATGTGAGGGAGTTGCAGCCAAACCATGCGTAGCTGAAGATCGTTCCTGATGAGGTGTCGAGTGCGGGAAAGGAGGTGAGGGATGTGCAGCTCCTCCACGTGCTGCTGAAGCTCGTCCCTGATGAGGTGTCGAGTGCGGGAAAGGAGGTGAGGGAGGAGCAGTTAAACCATGTTTGGTTGAAGTTCGTAACACTCCCAAACGCACTCCTCGCTGCCGCCCCTTTATCAACGAAATATGTTTCGATTTTTGTTATCTCAGAGTCGCTCAACTGCGAAGGCGTAATAAGGTAGCCGATAACATTCTTCAAGAAACCGTTATTTGGCGTTACTGCCACCCCACGCGCTTGCAGGTCGTATTGAGTAGAAGCATCAAGGGAGATGTTTGCACTGTAGGTTCCCTCAAGTGTTGCCACGACGATGGTTCCGTTGACCGCTGATGAATCCGT
>Ga0208013_1001044_pt1 | contig 13654 bp, 9 predicted proteins | sample 16_taG_FD_184091 | JGI IMG/M metagenome (GOLD analysis project Ga0208013, IMG submission 184091) | Marine viral communities from the Subarctic Pacific Ocean - 16_ETSP_OMZ_AT15313 metaG (SPAdes) (version 2) | ecosystem: Environmental > Aquatic > Marine > Oceanic | place: Pacific Ocean | collected...
CAGGTGAAAGGGTCTATTCTACATGGGACGAAGATCAACCTTGGGTTTTCGTATGCAGCACGTGGGACGGAAGCGACCATGTTTCGTATGTTAAATGGAATGACGGCACCACCGAGCAAGCGCACACCAAAACCTCCTCGATTTCAAAGACTTTGGATGCCGTAACGGGTGATATCATAGTTGGTGCAACTGGATCATGGGGGACGGGGACAGGTGGAACGTCGAAAGGCATAAACGGCAAAGTGGATGACGTGCGCATCTACGACGTGGCATTGAGTTCGTCCAACGTAACATCCATATACAACGAAGGATCGGGAGACTTTTCTTCCGTTACGCGCGAAAGCGATTTACATGCGTGGTGGAAGCTCGACGAATCCAGCGGGACTACTGCTTCGGATGAAATCAACGACATGGACTTGACCTTGACCAATATGGACGGGGACACTGATTGGGTGGCATCGAAATGAGGTATTCAAATCGCAGATGGGTGATTCTAACGGCATCGGAGGCCGAAGATATAATTTTTTCTCAGGTTCTCGAATCGAGCGCCGACACGCTTCGCTGGAACAACGACGAAACAAAGACTTTCGTTAAGTACGTCGTTGGCAGCAAACCGAGTTTCCTGAGCGGCAAGACCGCATTGACGCATTCGCAAGTCATCACCGAGTTGGCAAAGGATGAATGGAATCCCGAAGAATGAGGCATTTTGTCATGGTTCTTTCACTGCTGCTTTCGGGCTGCGCGAGCATGGCCCCGATTGGCGGTGCGATCTTGGGAGGAGGCGTTGGAAGTTTTGGTGGCCCCGTAGGGGGCGCTGCTGGTGCTGGATTGGGCGCTGCTGCGGGTTCCATCTGGGCTGGAGATCGAGAGTTAAAACAAACCAAAGAGGAGCTAAAAGCTCTTACTAGCGGCGACGTGGCAAAGATGATCGAGTTGCAAGCTGGCAAAGAGCAAAGCGGATTCGACGCTGTGGTGGACGGCATCTACCGAGTGCTTTGGTTGTTGGGAATATTTGGACTTCTTTGGGTGTTCGTACCCATTATCTACACACGTTTTCTACACAAAAAGATAAAGGCAAATGGAAATTCTGCGTAAATTAGTAAGTGAATACCTTCGCTTGGACAGGCGAACCAAGGCAATCGTGTGCTTTGCCTTCGCGGCAGCTATTCTCATTATTGTGGAGTTGGTGCGATGACTACCGATTTCGGGGTCATCGAACTTATCCTCGTCATCATCATGGGGTTGCTTGCCTATCTTTGGAAAACACAGGCTTCCGACGTGCGCAAAACCATCCGCGACTTGAATGAGTTGTCGATTCGCTTTGCGGAAGCGAAAGGAGGAGCGGATGCGACCAACAAGACCCTTTTCAGTCATATCGAGGAAATGAAGGAGGCGATTGCGCGGGTGGAGAACCTTTTGTTAAACAAATGAGATGATGGAGTTCGCGCACGAATTAACCCTTCTCGGTATCGCTTTGGTTATCGGTTTCATATCATGGATGTTGAAAAAGGAACACAGTCGCATCGAGTCGCTGGAAGGGGATCACACGGCACTGCACGATAGGGTGGCGAAGGCGATGAACGAAATAGCGAAAAACGACGTTGCAGACAGGGAATGGAGAAAGAGGGTGGAGGAGAACCACAAGGGACTTTTGAAAGCCGACGAGGACAGGCGTGGCGATGCTAGAAAGATTTACGACAAGATAGAGAAGACTAATGAGAAAATCCAGCGATTGGCTGAGATGGTTGCGGGAAAGAGGTAATGGCAAAATACCGATCAACGGGAAATTTGGACGACCAAGCGATTCAGGCGGGGGATGCCGCCTTCGTCGGGGTCAATTCGTACATGGATGAAACCACTCTACAGGAGGGGATGGTATCGACGGCGAAGAACGTTCGCTTCGATTCGGGAAAGATTCAGGTGCGGGGAGGGTTGGACTTCCTTGCGGGATCGGTGACCCTGACCTATGCCAGCGGGACGGAGCAAGTGTTCGGCAGCAGTCTCTTCTCATCTCCAGTGGATCAATCCGAGTGGATACTGAACGCCACGAAGTCGAAGGCGGTGTTATGGAACAAGTCGAACACCAGCGGCAAGTACGTCAGTTATTACAGCGCGACAGTCGCTGCATCGGGGACACCCTTTGGCACCGGGACGGATAAAATTACCATATCTTCTCACACTTTCCAGACGGGGGATTCGGTGCAAGTAAGCACTTCGGGTTCGCTTTCGGGGACGGGGATTACTGCGGGAACCACGTACTACGTCATCGATTCGGGGACGAACGACATAAAGCTGGCGACCACCCTCGCGAACGCAACCGCAGGGACTCCAGTGGTTGACCTTACGGGACAGGGAAGCGGCAACCACACCATCACCAACGTGGTGATCGCGACTCAGGACGTGCATATCATGCAAGCGTTCGAAAAAGTGTTCATCTTCCGAAGCGGGGCGCGTCCCTTGGTGTGGAATGGGTCGATGACCGACACCAACGGGGACGGAACGGTGGATTCCACCTTCATGGGGGTCACCATGACGGCAACGGACGCAGGAAGCGGAATTGCCATGCCGAACGCCGAGTGGGGCATCCATTTCCGAAATCGCATCATTTTGCCTTGGACGGACGATTCAGCGAATTCGATGGTTTTGAGCGACATTCTCGACCACGAGCAATTCCCGAACACGGGGAAGCACTACATAAACAAGGGATCGGCAGATGAATTGGTGGGAATTTCGCCTTATTCCGAAGACCAAATATTGATCTTCAATCGCCGCAGCGTCCATATTTTCAACAACGTCACCACGGTGGCGGCATCGAATACCTACGAGATCACCCGCCAATATGGGTGTGTGGCTCGAAAGACCATCGTCCAAAGTGGGCCGAATACCTACTTCCTCTCGGATGCTGGCGTGATGGTGGTCACGCCGGGGGTAGACCCTGCCAAGGGGTTGGGAATCGCCATCTCCAAGGCAGCAGGGGAGCAAGTCCCTCTTTCCGCGCCAATCAACGATTTCATAGCGACCATCGACTTCACCCCATCGGTCGTATCCAAGGCAGTCAGCGTGGTGCATGACAACAAACTTTACGTTGCAGTGCCTACGGGTGATTCAACGGACAATAACAGCGTAGCGGTCTTCGATTTACTGACGAATAACTGGATCTCGATAGATACTTTCGGGGAAGCGGCTTTTTCGGTGCAGGACTTCGTGATTGCGGCGCATGGTTCCGACCCCGAACGCAAACGCCTCTTTATCACCAACAAATTGGGTTGGTTCCTGTATGAGGAGAATACGCTGGACGACTCAGGCCGCGAAATAGGCAGCACCAGCGAATCGGGAACCACGGCAGTGACCGCGCAGGTGGTCAGTCGATCCTATACGCTTGGCGATCCCGGTCAAAAGCGATGGAAGCGGGGCCAATTGGCTTGCAACGTCTCAAATGGGGACGCATTCACCATAAAAAGCGTGACGAGGGAACCCGACAAAACGGATACCATAAGAACGATAGCTGGCACTGCGACCGAGGAGCAAATCAACAAGTTTTCGATCAAGCGACCGGGTTATGCGTGTTCGCTTCAATTGGACGTGACCGCTGGAAGACCGACTTTCAGGCATTTGACCATCGAGGCAAGTTCTCAATACCGAACCCAGCGGGACGTGGAATAATGGGAACGATCACGGCAACGGTCACCGAGGGTACTTCATTCGCCACTGGCGTGGAAGTGTCTGCCGCTTCGCTGAATGCCTTGGGCAAGCCCACGGTCACCGTGGCGACCCCCATATCGCTTGCAAACGGGGGAACCAACTCCACCTCGGCATCGGCGGCGAGGACGGCATTGGGGATTGCGGTGGGCAGCGACGTACAGGCATACGATGCCGATTTGGCGGCAATTGCGGCATTAGCCAAGACGGATTCGAATTTCATCGTGGGTAGTGGCTCGGCTTGGGTAGCTGAAAGCGGGGCAACTGCGAGAACTTCACTTGGATTGGGAACAATCGCCACTCAGGCGGCAGATTCGCTTGCAGTGACGGGAGGAACCATGTCCGGGGTGATCATCACCCTACCAAGCTACGCAACCAGCGGGTTGCCATCACCGGGAACGGCGGGACGCTTGGTTTACGTGACCGATGGTGACGGAGGGGACAAATGCCTTGGCTTCGACGATGGATCGGCATGGAAGCGAATTGCCTTGGGCGCAACTTGTTCAGCGACGTGATAGCGGACAAACAGGCAATGGAGGTGAATCGGTTGATCGAGGCGTTGACCGACTTCGCAATCGGCAACGACAAGCAACGCTGCTTTCCGGGGTGGACTCGTGAGAACGTGAAAAGATTCTTCCTTTTCCACTTTCATCAAAAGACCATTTTGTTCGTCAAGGTGAAGGGGAGGGTCGTCGGGTTCGTGACGTGGTATAGGTGGAACAAGGACGAGATCGACCCCAGTGTCTCCGATGACGAGATATTCGGCAACCCGCCACCCTTTCGGGAAGACGGGGATTTACTCTATATATCCGACGTGGTGACGACCCAACCGAGGGTCATGCGTTCGATGGGAGTTGAATTGGCGAAACGCAATCCCGACTACGAAAAGATCGAGATTTGGGGGACGAGGAAGAATAAGAAGACGGGGGTGGCTGAAAGGGTTCAGTACACGAAGCGACTATTGGATTTTATCAACGGAGGATCAAAAAATGGGTAAAGGTGGAGGTGGAGGAGCGATGCCGCAACAGCCGAGCTATGAGAAAGGCTTGACTGAGGCGCTGAAGGCACAGGTAGGATTACTGAAAGGAACGGGTGAGTTTGCTGAAATCGCTCCCGAGGGATTGGCGGGGCTCGTGCCGCTGGAAGCGGAGGTCAGGCAGCTATCGACTCAAGCCGACACCGATGCCATTCAGACCGCTTTGCTCGGCGGGTTCACCACGGCTAATGCCGATGGTAAGGTCATCAAGGCATATTCGGACAAGCCTATGGAAGGGGGGTCGAGTTGGGACAACTGGGCGCCCACGGTGCAGCAGGACATGGAGAACGCGCTGGATGCGATTTGGGAGTTGGGACAAAACCCGAATGCGAGTTATGATACTACCTCGGCAACTATTGGGAGTGGACTGGAGAAGCAAGCGGGAATAAAACTCTTGCGACAGATGGGGTATGACATCCCCGAAGATGCGAAAGACTCCAACTATCCCAACGACCCCGGTCGTCTTACGGCAAGGGCTTCAATTGACAAATTTTTCAAGGATGCCGGATGGGAAATGGGGACAGCGCAGCGGGTTCCGGGGGGAGGTTTACTGGATTGGGAAGTCATAGGCGGCAGTTATGATGCGAAAGCGGGTTACGAACGCGCCGTAGGCGCTGGCGCCGACGTTCCGAGGGAACCCATATACGACGAGAAAACCTACGCACCCGGAGCAAAGGTACGCGATCCCTTGCAACCCGGGTTGGTCGATTTGCTGGGGTCGTCGGAGGCCATTACGTCGGGACGTTCTTCGATGCAGGAGGCGCGTTATAACGAAATGCGGGGTCGTGGTAGCGCGATGGCAAAAGCAGCGCGAATTGCGAACTTTTCGGATGAGGAACGCGCTGAATACGACGAACTCAAGCAACTTGGCGCTCCCACTACCCGCAAGCCCGGATTCGACGAAAATGACCAATTCCTAGGACTTTCCAAACTGGGCGAGGATTTACGCATTCAGGGGGCATCGGCTGGACGCGCCGCCGACATTGCCGACATCGAGGCCAATATGGATCGATTTCAGGCGATCATGGAGAAGGTGCGGCCCGAGACTTCCCAAATGCTGGACGATGCCGTCAAGGTGATCGACGAGCAAGGCAAGCGATTGATTGGTGAGAATTTCGCAATCAGTAAACCTAATTCGATGGAGGACTTGGCGACTTCCATTCAGCGCCTTCCCCCCGACGAAGCGGGGAAATTGTCCCCCCAAGTGAGGGATATGGCGGCGCAGATGTCGCCAACTCCTCGTGCCACGGCAGAAAAGCTAGGAGTAAGCGAACGCGCCCCCGGCGCTCAAATACTTCCGGGCGAAAGGACTATGGCAGAGCAAATTGCTGGAGTCCAGCGAGATGAGGTTGATCCAATGGCGCTGGGCGAGCGGGGCAAGGCAGAGCAAATAGAGGGACTGCAACGGGGCGCCGCCGATCAAATGGCGGGATTTCAAGACCTTGGAATGGCAGGACTCAGGGGAACGCTTCAAGCTCAAGCGCAAGCCGACTTGGACGCTGGCAGGGGGTTGTCTCCACGCCAACGCATCGAGGCCGAGCAATCGGCGCGTCAGGCATGGGAGGCGAGAGGATTGGTACGCGACCCTGAAGCTGTTGTTTCGGAAGTCGAATCAGTCATGGAAGCGAGAGGCGCTGAAGAGGCTAGGAGGCGAGCGTTTGCTGGTGGTGTGCTTGGTCAGGAGGCAGGACTTCGGACGGGTGAGCTTGGCCGGGGAATGGGGGAGGCAGAGTTCAACATCCAAAATGAGATTGCCCGACAGGAAGCCAATATCGGGAGGGAGATGGGGGCGCAGCAGCAGAACATCCAAAGCGAGATTGCCCGACAGGAGGCGAATCTTGGACGCAGGTTGACCGAACAAGAGTTCAACCTAATACAGGAAACCTCCCGACAGGAAGCCAACATCGCTCGTACGATGGGAGCGCAGGAATCAAACGTTCAACGCGAAGTTGCGAGGCAAGAGGCGAATTTGGGTAGGCAATTGACTGCGCAGGAATTTAATGCGCTGCAAGATGCCGCCCGACAGGAAGCCAACATCGAAAGAGAGATGCAAACCGGGCAATTCAATATTCAGAACGAGGTGGCTCGGCAGGAAGCCAATTTAGGTAGGCAATTGACCGCAGAAGAGTTCAATATCGTGCAGGAAACTGGACGGCAGCAGGAGATTGGGGCGCAGGATTTGGCGGCGCAGCAATACAATATCGGTCAGGAGGTCGCGAGGCAAGAAACGAACATCGGCAGACAGATGTCGGGGGGCATGACGGATTTGGGCGCCAAGATGGATCAAGAGCGTCTGAACGAGCAACTGAGGCAGCAGGGAATCATGGGGTATATGGGAGCCACCACGCAGCTTGCGGCGCTGGAGGATGCGCAGCAGCAAAAGCTAGACCCATTTCAGGCGATTCTCAGTCGTCCATCGTCTTCAGGGGTACCGGGGTTCGGTATGGGCCAGCAAATCGGCGGCAGCGCAGGATACGGACTCACAGCAGGGCCACAGTACGTTTCACCGGAGTCCGGGCTTGGCTACATTCAAAGTCAGGCCGCGAATCAGGCCAACATGTGGGCGGCGCAGCAGCAAGCACAGGCGACTAAATCGGCGGGGGTGATGGGTGGACTCGGCGCCATCGGGGGCGGTATCGCAACTGGATTCATAATGGGAAGATAGGAAAGACATGGGATTTTACTCAGGACAATTTGGATCGGCGCTTCAGCGCATCGACACCTCTCCCATCACCAAGGGCGCTGCGATACAGGCGCAGATGTTTCAAAACTTGGGCAATACGATAGCATCGGTTGCGAACGTCTACTTCAAGAAAAAGGAGGAGGACAAGCAGATTGATGCCCTTGCAAATAACGAGGCGGTACTGAATCACGTCTACGGGGGGCGCGTGGACGCAGCGGGGTTGCCCGTCATGCCGAGCGACCCCAAGGAGGTGAGGAAGGACATCCGGGCATTGTATCGGAGAGTTGGCCCCGCAGGAATAGAGGCAGCTACCCGCGCCGACCAAGCGGATGCTAGGGCGCGTGACTTGCTTAAGGTTCAGCAGGATACTGCGAAAATAACGAAGGACAAGTTTGACCTATTGAAGAGCGACCATGAGCATGTAGTAAGGCAGCGTGATCTCAAGCTGGACGTTCTTAAGGCGGCATACGAGGGACGGACGATAAAGGAGAAGCAGGAAGCACCCCCTTCCACCATCGGTCAATATTTCAAGAAGGCGCTGGGTGGCGCCGCCGATCTTTCCAAACTAGAGGAGGTATCGGGGCGACTCGGGCATCCCTTGAGCGAGGCGGCAGCGGATGAGGCGAGGCGTGACCCCTCTGCTTATTTGGAGGGTTTGAGGCAACCACCGATACATGGGCCTATGCCGTCTATGAGGCAACCCGGCGTAGACCCCAGTTTGGTCGATTACGGAGCATTGAGCGCCGCAGCGGGGCAACAAATAACTCCACCCGAAACCAAACCATCTTATTTGGGCGATATGCTCGGTAAAGCGGGAGAGGCAATCGGTGGGGTGGAAATTCCCGGCACTGGCACCATTCGGAAGACGAGGGAAGTCGATGCGCCGATAAAGGCATATTCCAGCGAGGAGTTTGTGCGGGAAATGATGGACGTTCCCGGCATAACTTCCGAGCATTTGCCTATGATTCGCGCGATGGCAAAGGAAGAGGGCAAGCCATCGATGGCATCAAGCACCTTGGGTATCAGCAGCTTTTTGCTTGGGCGGCAGAAGCGGGATAAAAAACCCTATTACACCAAAGCGGAAGCAGTGGCAGATTTTCGTTCCTCTCACCATGCAGCAGGAAGGCAGGTAAGCGAAGCGGCAGAGAAGGCATTTGTGGACTCAGCGTACTACATTGAGCTTCCAAAGTTGAAAAGCGAAGTAATGAAGGATATTAAGGACGAGGGGCTTGACCAACAATATCAGCGCTTGGATAAGTTGAACGAGGTCAGAGAATTTGCCGAGAAAGCGATGACAAACCCGCAATTCAACGCACCATTGACAACTGGATTGGCCCGATTGTTCGAACCCGAAGGGATATTGACCGATTCGGATATTGCTCGTTTTTCAGGGGGTGACCAATCCTTCAAAGCTGAAATGTTGCGTTTGTACAGCAAGAAGTGGACAGGTGTAATCCCTGATGACGACATAAAGAATATCAAGGAAGTCTTGGATTCAATGGCTAAAATTGCTGCCGACGAATTGCGTCCCGGCGTGCCTCGTTTGGCAGACGACATCTCGGAGCGCTACTTCATGCCCGTAGAGGATGTTTTCAAATACACTCCACTTGGCCGATACAGGGACGCGATTCCCGAAATCGGTGAAACTCAGGATGCGCAAACCGAACTAAGGAACGCGCAGCCGGGAGATAAAATTGAAGACCCTCAACTTGGAACGATTGAGGTTACTTTAATCGACGGGCAAGGCGCCGTCCACTATATAGATAGCAGTGGGGTGAGAAGGAAGTTCATACCCTAGGAAGTCGTGGCTCAGACTACTCTAGTTTCCGATGAGGAATGGGAAAAACTTCAATCCTCCGTAGCCCAAAAGTCAGTCCCCGTCACCACTGATGAAATCTTAGCCGATTTCGAACTCTTTCGTCCTTACTGGGAAGATGGGTATTTCGAGTCCGACCTAAGCGCGGGGGAATTGATGAAAGAAGGCGCGTCCATGCTTGTTGGTGGGGTTTGGGATTTCCTTAAGGAAGCTGGCCCGGAAGGGATACGTGGCGAGCAAGTCAGGGCGTTGAGGAGTGGGGACGAAAAGGCGCTGAAACTGGCGAAGCAAAAGGAAAAAGCGCTTGGATTCCAAACCTTAGCGGAATTGGGAATCATGTACGAAAGCATCGGTCATGGGGTCAAGCGCCTCTCCGACCGAAAGTGGATGAAGGAAAAGAGCGAAGCCGATGCTCGTTCGGCGTGGCAATACTGGAAGGAGACAACGGAAAACGAACACGAAGCGGAGCAAGGGGCAACCTTAGTCGCCTTTACCGATCTCGGTAGGATGATGGCAGACGATGATTTCAGAGAGGCAATGGTATCGGGTAAGATCGAAGAGGAGGATTTGCGTAGTTCCGCATTGGGCGCATCAATGATTTTCGACCCCATGAACTATGCTTCGGGTGGGGTTGCTAGGTCACTCGCCCTGCGCAGCGGGAAACCAATGTTGCCGGGGGCGCAAAAGGCGTTGCTGAATTCGCAAAAGACAATGCTCATGGAGCGTGAAGCTTTGTCGAAGCTTTACAATACGAAGCACTCCATCGGCGCCAAGGCACGCGCAGATGCCAGCAATCGAATTCAGGTTATCGGCAAGCAACTGGCGGCAAACAAGAAAAAGATAAAGAACATTGCCGAGGACAGATTTTTGGCGTTGCAGGGCGTTCAAAGCGAGGCGTTGGAAGCGTCCATCAAGCAGCATGAGAAGGTTGTGGGGCGTAAGTTGACCGATATGGAGCTTCGGGCATTCGCCAAAGACGACCCCTTTTACAATTTCGTGGACGACGTACTGAAAGGGGTTGACCCTTCAAAACCCTCGGTTGGTTCCGCTGCCGCTTCAAAGCTGCTTCAATTCAGTGGCGATACTACGGAGGGGATCGGGGCGGCGATGAAGTTCATGCTGGATATGCCCTTGGAGGTGGCAATTACGGCAATGGAGAAGTTTTTCAAGGTCGATGCGGAGCTTGCTTCAAAGATGTTGCAGAAGGCCGGGTGGCTTTCTGGCGTTGCGCCGGTTGCGCGTGGGGGCGTTTATGGTGGCCTTGCTGGTTTGGCGCTGGATGACAAGGAAATTGCGGCATGGGTCACTGGCGCCACTGCGCTTGGCCCGTCATTGCTAACCCGAATGGGTCGAGACTTGCAAGTCTACGGCAAGCATTTGGCAACTGCCGAAACCACCTTGCCTTACTTCAAGCGAATGAAGTCCGTTCCCGCAGAGCGCCTGAGCGAACAAATGATAGATCGCAGCGAGTGGGGGGCGATGGTTCGAACACTTGGAGCAAGGGTAACTCCCCATGCGGCGCCCGAGGGACTTGGCTCGATTGGTCATAAAGTTGCTTCGGTGATTGATAAGACAGGAATGGGTCGCGTAATCGAAAGGACGGGAAGGGTGGCTGAAGCGGCAACGGGAGGAGCGCTCATGCCAGCGGGGATCGGTTACGCATCCGCAGGAGGTGAACGAGAGGGGTTTTGGTCAGGTTTGGGAATGGGGTACGTCTTCGGCTTTGCCGGGGGAACGATGGGTGAATGGGGAAGGTTCAAGAATCCCGGCGTAATGCGAACCAAGCAATATGCTGACCTCAAGTTCTACAAGGAGACGTGGCTACCCGAGGGCGACAGGGCGGCGTTTGAGAAATTGCCCTTGGACGGGCAACTTGCGGTGGCGACCAAGGTGAATCGGTTTCCCGACGTGGTAATGGAGTTCTTTCATGGAGGCAGGGGAGGGCATCCGGGGAGTCACTATGTCTCCGATGGAAGATCGCATGTCAGCGTGAACTTGGATTCTCCGTACTACATGGAACCACTGATGGCGCACGAAATTACGCACCACATGGAGGTGCATGGGATGAGGGAAACGGTGAACGAATTGGCTCTTGGAAACGTCTATGCCGAAAAACCGGGATTCTTCACTGCGCGGGATGACGGCAAACCGATCATCATAGGAGAGGAAGGCAACGCCAACAACCCGCGCAGATACAAGACATCGGACGATTTCGAATACTTTCGCGACATGTACATCGAGAGAATGCAGGGCAAGGATTGGGAGCTTTTGCCGAAATCGGAGCAAAAGCGCTTGAGGGAGGCCGCGCGAATCCTATGGAGCGACGAGCGCATCGCCCGTGAAATCTTCGCCGTAACTGGTTCCGACTACTTTTTGTTTTCACCGCAGCGATTCAAGGCGTTGTACGATGGGCCTCTCGCCAAGATGGGTATGGTTTTCCGCAACCTTTTCGAGAAGACTCCGCTCGTCAACAACGTTCCGTTCCTGAAGAAAGCAATTGCATCCTTCGGCGGCGCGTTCCGAGAGGGAAAGGTGTACGGGGATGGGTTGTTCGGAAAGTTCGACGAGATTCCGGGCATGAGGAAGCTGATTCGGGAGCATGACCGAAAGTATGCGGGACTCGATCCCGAAACCACGCGCGAAATCGAGACTAAGAGAATAATGAAGAGTGAGGGGATCACAAAGGAAAAAGCGGAAAAGAAGGTTTTTAAAGACGAGGACACCATTATTCTTGAGGCAAAGGATTTTGCAAAGCATCCCGAACTCGCCAACTTGGTCACTTCGGGGAGCATATTTCGCGTAAACAAGGACGGGACGCTTCAGACCGGGCATTTCATGTCTCCGTATGAGGCGAAGCAGTACAACAAGAGCTTTTCCCAAGCGCTTAAGATTATCATTGATCGCAAGGAGGCAGACTTGCCCGATGGACACATCAAAAACAGGGGGGATGACAAGAACCCCCGATACGAAGGGCGATTCATTTCTCAAGAAGTGATCGACGAATTGGCGGCAATCGGTGGATGGAACAAGGAGCAAGTCCAATTGCTGCGCGACGTGTCAAAGGTGCTGGAAGAAGGCAGGGGAGATGAATACCTGTGGCATTACTTCAAGGCTACGTCGAGAGGCAGCAGAAGAAAATACAGCAGCTTCAAGGGTAGCTGGAGGACGGAAGTCCCTTACGGAATCCAAATATCCCAAGACGAGAACATTTTGTTCAGGGTAATGGACATCGACAGACTGAACAAAAACATCGAATGGATATTCAACAGAAAGCAGCATCGGGGGCGATTGCAGCGAGAATGGGGGCGCGATGAAGTGGTGGCGAAAAGGCAATTCGAAGAGGATATTCGAACCTACATGCGCCAGCAGTACGATGGGATCAAATATGAGGATGGGGCATTGGCCCCCGGCAAGGAAGAATTATTGAATGCGGCATTCGGCAGGGGGCGCAAGGAGCAATCCATACGGAACGCCACCTTGGGCGAGTTCCCCGGCGAGGGCGCGAGGATGGCAGTTTGGTCGAGTAGGCGTTTGGAGCGTCTTGGCAAGGTGCAGCGGATTGGCGGGGAGCGACCATTCGATTACGAGAAGATACAAGAACTTTTCCTCCCAGCGGAACGCGCCCCGACCCAACCAGCGGAACGCCCCCTCGGTCTACGGGACAACATACGGGACGACGTGCTTCCCGGCATCAAGCAATCCAAGCTATCGCCCCAGCAGCTACAGGCGGCATTGAGCAAGACCGCTGGCGCGAAGTCATACGCCGACGAGATCGGATTGACTGAGTTCGTGAAGGGGAGGAAGTCGATCACGAAGGAGGAGGTGGAGGCATACGTTCGCGAGAACTCCCCGAAGTTGGAGGTGGAGGTTTCGGGAGTGGAATTAACTGGGAGGGAATTACCCGAAAGTTGGGACATCACGCCATCTCCACCTCGCAGCGATGCTCCACCTCAGTGGCAGATTCGCGACCAAAACAAGCGCGTGGTTTGGGAGTATCCCAAGACCGTCAGCAGGGAAGAGGCGTTGACCCTTTTCGAAAGATCGGAGGGCATTGACCAAACCCAATTCTCCCAGTACCAGGAACCCGGCGGGACGAACTATCGGGAGATTAAGGTGAAGTTGCCGAAAAAATCGGCAAATGATTCGGAAATTCAAACCCTCAGTCAAGAGGCTCAATCAATCCTCGAAAAGAGGCAAGCATTGGAGGCCGAGGGGAAGTATGGCGAGAGCAATGCCCTTGGCAACGAGCAAGCATTTATTGCGTTAAGAATCCGAGAATTGCAATCAGAGGGAATCTTCTCCGACCCCACTCACTTCGGAGACAACGTTCTTTTGTGGTTGCGCGTCAACGACCGCATCGACGCAAACGGCAAGAAGGTATTGTTCATCGAGGAATTGCAGTCCAATTGGCATCAACGGG
>Ga0208013_1001045_pt1 | contig 13628 bp, 16 predicted proteins | sample 16_taG_FD_184091 | JGI IMG/M metagenome (GOLD analysis project Ga0208013, IMG submission 184091) | Marine viral communities from the Subarctic Pacific Ocean - 16_ETSP_OMZ_AT15313 metaG (SPAdes) (version 2) | ecosystem: Environmental > Aquatic > Marine > Oceanic | place: Pacific Ocean | collected...
TCCAAAGCCTAGCTGGCGATCGTCCTGACCACTAGCTTCCGCTGTCTTCTTTTGAATATCCTGGGCGCTTGTGATAGCGGTTACTGCCTTCCCATCGTCGCTAAGTCCGCCGGCAAAAAAGCCATTCAGACTCTCAGATAATGTTTTCAGCGAAGTGAACACTGCAAAGATCTCTTGGTTAAGCATCTCGGACACCTGGGTAAGCATTTGCTCAACATAAGCACCGCCAATCTGTAGCTCGCCAAGAAACTCAGCATTCACCGGATAATCTTTATTGGTTGCCTGGTCTTTGTTCAGATCCCACTGGGTGATGCCGCCGGCGCCACCAACGACCATTCCATAGGTATTCTTGAGAGCCTCAATCTTGCCTGCGTCGTCAAGACCTTTATAATAGGTACTGATCTCCTCATGGTTTGCAGCAATCTGAGCATTATATTCTTTTTCAGCTTTGAGTCCGGGCTTGACCGACGTCCAGTCGACGTCCTTAAGAGCTGCCTTGCGGGCTTTGGCGACTTCGGAGGATGCAAAGCTATGTACCATAGCCTCGTGGTTCACTTTAATCAGCGACGCAACACCTTTAATGAAAGAAGCCGCGCGTGCGCGTGCTGCGCCGGAGCGTAGGGATTCCCATGCGGAGTTCCTTCCGTACTTGGGAAGGAAAACCTTATCGAGTATGAACCTAACTAGTGAGTCCTTTCCGGACAGGGCGCCGAGTAGGCCACCGAGCGGCATCATGTTGGTGCCGGCCAAGCCGCGCCAGGTCGTCGCAAATAGTTCTTTGTGTCCTTCCTTGGCGTATTTCATTACATCAAACACGCCGTCCGCCCCGTTCACAAACTCCTCCAAAGAGAAGTTGGGGTCTATCTCTTGCATCACGGGATCAACCTTGATGTCTCCTAGGCGCTCCATCACTTTTTCAAGGATCGCTTCCTCAAGTTCCTCGTTGGGGGGAATGCGATCGGCACTCGGAATCTTGTCTGCAATCCCTTCGCCTCCAGCAATCATTGTTGCCGGCATCTTTACAATATCCGGGTGCATAGACTTTAGCATCATATCAACGATGTTGTCGAGAGTGATATCGAACTGATAGAGTTCAATCCTCCCCTTTTGGTCCAAGCCTTTCCCGTCCAGGAATTTGATTCCCGAGATATAGCGCATTGCATTTCCCTGCGCTCCGCCCTTCCCTTTCCAGGGGTGATTAAACTTGGGCTTTATAATATCACCTACGAGGTCGCGCCATGAGCCGCCCACGTGGAGCTTAGTATAAAGCTTAAGAGAGACGGGGATACCGTCTCCGGTGGTAAAGTCAGCAATCGTGCCCGTGTTGGCATCAATCTGTTGTCCGTTAAGCAGAACAGCTAAGAAGGATTCAAAACTGAATCCGGCGGATGCTGCATTGAAGTTAGTCACCACTTTGGTAAGGGTTTTATAGAAAACCAAATAAGAAATCAGCTTTCCGATGGCTTCCGCATTACTTGTTGCGCTGGCTGTTACCATTTCGGGACCACCGGGACCGTAGAACTCTTGAAGAGACTTAATCTGCTCTTCGAAGGATGCGCCCGGGGAACCGATGTTATCTAGATACTGCTGCAGTAGTGCGCGTTGCTCACTGGGGATGTCGACACCCTCTTCCGTCGTGCTAACGTCCGACCAGCCAATCTCCGAAACAGGAATGTCTGGAATCATCGACCAGTCGAATCTTGCCCTCGGAGGCATCTTCACATCTTCTTCCATTAAAAGAAATTTCAGTACCTCATTTATAAGGGCGGCGTTGTCGTCGACTTTGCTGTAAAAATTCTCTACAAGTGTATCAATATTCATGGTTTGTCCTCTAGTCCAATACTAATTAGATGATTTCGTCAACAATGCCCATTTCTAATGCATCCTGGGCGGAGAAAAACTCGTCTGTGTTCTTCGACAAGATGTTATAGATCTCTCCAGCACACAGATCGGAGTTATCGGCAATCGACTGAACCATCATGTCTTCGATTCTTTTCATTTCCTGGAACGTGCTTCGGATGTCGGGCTGAGTGCCAGATGTAGCGGCAGAACAATGGTGCATCATAAGACGCGCGTTGCGTCCCATATAGCGCTTGCCCTTGGTGCCGGCTGCCAATAGGGGAACTGCAGCAGAATAGACCTTGCCGAAGCCGAACGTAGCAATGTCTCTATGGATCTTTACTATGTTCATCAAGTCATAGACAGCAAACATATCGTTGACTGAGCCGCCGCCAGATGAGATATAAAACTCAATATCTTCTGTGTCGTGCTCAAAGTCGTCAGCAGTTGCTCGGATCTTGCCTCCGTTATACTGGAGGAGCGCCATGGCTAGGCTCTGGGCTGCTGACTCTGTGAGGTCACTCCCCAGTCCCATAAGGGGTGGTTCGTCGTCCGACATGGCAGCCATCACTTGAGCAACCTCTTCCTCGGTTAACTCTTCTTTGTCGTCTTCATTTGCGTGAATCATATTAATATTCTTCTCTTCCTGTTAGTTCTTCCATCTCATTTTGTAGGTGGGCAATTGCTTCATCCCAGTTATTAAAGGGAAGCATGCTCCTGAACGGACGGGGAACTTTGCTTACTAAGGATAGTATAACTGACTGCTTCCAGTTTGTCAAGGTCCGATCGTCGACTTCATGAAACTTTTCGATCTGTTCGTCGGTGAAGCCAGATTCTAGCATTTGCTGGTTCTTAAGTGTTTTAAGGAACTCTATGTCCTCGATGATTCCGGTGCACATCAAAAGAAGGTGGGCGATCACCTGTCGGAAAATCCGATGTATGTGAACCAACTCTAACAGTCGGGTTAAATAAAAGCTGGTGAATACTCCTAGGCTAAAACCAAGGACTACAAAGACAGCGAGGTCTTCCATTGTGACATCGTATGTCATATCTACTCCAAATACAAAAGGCCGTGGGGTTAACCACAGCCTCTAGTATATGTCAGGAGCGCTTGAAAGTCAAGCGTTATTTTTATTTCTTGGCGAGGGCGCTCTTCAAGATTCGTGCAGCAACACGCTTGGTGATCTGCTCTACGAGTTCGTCAGTGGCTTCGGTGGACTCGTCCTTGCGGGCGTCTGCGCGGGCGACCTTGCGGCGACCCTTCTCAGACATATCCTTGTCCGCTTCCTTACCGTCTTCCATTCCAAGACTCTCATCTTCTTCTGCGTCGGAACCCTTCGTGACAGCCTCGGCGACCATGTCGTCGTCCATTCCCATCTCGGTGTCAGCTTCCATATCGTCCGCTGCTGCGATCTCGACGTCGGCTTCAACCTCGTCTTCAACTGCCATGTCGTCGTCCATCTCGGCGGAGACCTCTTCGCCGGTTACGGCTTCGAGTGCATCCTCAAGAGCAGTGAGGAGATCAGATACAGAGATCATCTTCTCGGCTGCGTCAGCGACGGGAACCTCAACTTCGGGCTCCTCCATGGCGTCAAGCTCATCGCCCTCTTCGTCGGCGATGTGATCTTCGTGACCAAGCTCGTCCTCGGTGGCGTGAAGCTCTGCTTCCAAGCCTTCCTCTTCCTCAAGGCGCGAGTGGGGGGGGTTTTCACCCTTTCCTCGTCCGTGGGATTCTCCAAGCCCGTGCACAAAGCCGGGGGTGAGTGGCTCAAGCTTTGCAAGCTTCATAAACTGGCGAATCTGAGCTTCGCTTAAAAGTGTTTTATTAGACATAATCGATCAATCTCCTAACATCATCGTGTAATGCGCTACTTTTAAATAGTATTTTCTCTCTTAAATAGCTTTTTTAATTTGACTAGCGCTGCGTCGACTAGTTGCTTGGCACGGACAGTGCTTATATTGTGTCTCCGACCTATCTCCTCTAAGGTCATGGGTCCATGTTTCTGGATAGCCACAGAGGTACAATTAAAGTCCTCCGCATAATCTATATATAATCGGCATTCTGAGTTTTGACAGTTTCTCTTCATGACGAAGCATTCTTGGGCGCATTGTTTCATAATTCTGGTAGATCCTCTTCTAGTATATCAAATATGTTTTCTATCTCATCCTCTGTTAGTGCAAGGTCCTTGAGCATTTGCTCGCCCTTTCCTCTTAGTTTCCGAGATTTATTAACTTTATGCTTTGCTTGAACCTTCTTATTTATTTTATAGTCGTCAAGAAACTCCATAAACAGCTTGTCTTGGTTCAAATACGACTCGATACACATTTTAAAAAACTCTGTTTGTGTTTTAAGATCATCATAATATAACCTAATCTTAAGGTTCTCGTGATTCTTTGAATTCACATAGAAAGATAATCTAGAATGTGTATCGTGAAATTCGCTCATCGTTTTAATATGTGGGTGGCGCTTTCTGTCTGACCGCTTGAGGTCTGACGTACAAATTCAGCCTTGGCTTGAAGTTCGCTAATGGATCGTGCTCCACTATAAGATAGTCCACTTCGGATGCCGCGAACTAAATCATCAAGGACATCACCTGCTGGACCCTTGCAGGGAACGGTCGTGGCAATCCCTTCAAGTGACGATGTTTTTCCTCGCCAATCTATCTGTGCATCGGCGCTAGCCATGCCCCGGTATGCTTTGACCTTGCCCGCGGGCGTCTTAATTATATCTCCAGGAGTTTCATCAGTACCTGACAGGAGAGAACCAAGCATAACGAAGTCAGCCCCAGCTGCCAAAGCTTTGACAATATCCCCAGAGGTCCTGAGCCCTCCATCCGCAACAATTGGGACTCCTCTGTCTGACTGCGCACAATCCAATATTGTTTGCAGACCTGGCAAACCGTGGCCAGTCTGAATCCTAGTTGAGCAAATAGAACCGCCACCAATATTACAGCGCACACTACCGGCTCCCCAATCGACCAAATCATTATATCCCTCCAAGGTGGCAACATTGCCAGCCATTATATGAACCTTGTTTCCAAAGGTTACTCGCAGAGCGCGGAGTGCTTCCTTCATCAAGATATGATGACCGTGCGCCACATCAACACAAAGTATTGTTGCGCCGTTTGCCACTAGCGCAGCTGCTCTTTCTAAATAGTCTCCTGAAGTACCTATTGCAGCTGCGGCAATACGCACTCCGCCATTAGATATATCAGCCACTATGTCTGATTGTTCTTTAATACTGTTGTATCTATGAACTATTGCTACGCCGCCATGAGCCCACATAGTTGATCCCATGTGAGACTCTGATATAGTATCCATTGGGCTAGCAATAATAGGGATGTCGAATTCGATATCACCTAAAAAGCTGCTTAAGCTTACCTCTGATCGGCTTCTAATGTCCGAGTATTGCGGCGTAAGCAGTACGTCATTGTATGTTAGTGCTTCTCTCATTGTTCTTTCTCTACTACTTTCTCTACTAGCTCCCAACAATCAGGGCACGCAAGTCGTACGCGTCCTTCTATTACTGAAACGTGCCAGCTGGAAACTGTTTCTTTTGTTCTCTCAAAAGGAGTTGTGCAAACACAACATTCTTTAGAGTGATCTAGAAAGGCTGCTGTCTTGGCTTCCAGGGCGGCAGCGGCATCTCTGCGCTCTCGCTTCCGTTGTCCAGGTTTTATATTGCGCAGCTTTTTCATATGATACCGTCGATAACTCCCAGCCCAAGGGCTTCCTCTGCAGTCATGTACCAATCAACTTTGTTCTTTAGTACTTGTGCAAGCTTCCTCTTTGGAATGTTAGTTCGCTTAAGGGTGATATCCTCAATCTTCTTCTGGAGTCTCTTTGTTTCTTCTAGGCTTTCTTCCATGTCCTGAACATTCCCCCGGAATCCGGTTGAAACCTGATGATAGAGGGGAGTCGACATTTCATATCCGAATCTCTTGTGTCCACTGATAAGAATCATAAACCCGCAAGACATTGCGCAGCCTGTCACTATCGTGTGTACTGGAGTTTCACTCTTATCCATCACCCCCAGCAGCCCGAAGCACTGATATACGGACCCTCCATAAGAGTCGATGTAAATCTGGATCGGCTTGGCAATGTATTCAATATCTTCGATCGCGTATAGCTTCCTCAGATATGCATCATCGTCGTTGATCTCCAAAATAGACTTGGTTAGCTTATTCATAGATTCCTGATTAACCTGCTCAGGAAGGTAAAGCGCGCGTCTTCTCGGCTTGGGTAGTGTAGTGCTAGCCATGTTACTGCCCCGTACTTCCTAGGGCGCCGTCGCCCCTGTTAGAAATGGTAATGGGACACCAGTCATAGATGTCCGGGCTCTCACTGGCCACAAAGCGGGCGTGAACCACGGGGACGACGACGGCTTGTGCCACCTTAGTCCCTGGCTCTAAGTATTGAGTTTCATTACCGATATTGTGAAGATTCACGAATACCTCTCCCTCGTACCCGCTGTCAACGACACAGGCTCCGACAAGTAGACGCCGCTTGTAAGCGACCCCGGACTTGTTTTTGATTTCCATCATGTAGCCATGAGGAATCCCGAAAGTACAACCCGTAGGTATTAATACACTTTCGCCGGGACCAATAGCTAACACTTCCTCGGACTGCTCGGTGGGTGTCCACCTTAGGTCGAGACCCGCATCGCTGGGGTTTGCTCTTACTGGAGGGAACTGATTCCCTCGTAACATGTGATATTGCAAAATCATTTTTATATCTCCTCTGGTGATTCTGAAAAAATTGTATTCAAGGATCCATCATTGAGATACCTGGAGATATACATCTTCCAGTTCTCCTCGGATCCGAGTTGCATAAAGATTGAGTCATTGTCGCTAGCGCGAAGATTCCATTTCCCCGCCTCCCTCAATATATCAACCTTGTTGATGATAAGGTCGGTGACACCATTAATGTCGATCGCCCTCTTTAAATTTTGTATATTAAGCCAGTTGCACTGGCGCGGTCTTCCCGTTGTAGCGCCGTATTCATCGCCAAGCTGTTGCAGCAAGTCGAAGATGCGCCCTTTGCCGTGAAAGTCCTTTGAGCCCACATAAGTGTCATATGCCTTCGTGACACCATAGACCTTGCGGACAGAGCCGGGCGGGATTCCGTTCAGGAGCGCCCCAGCGGTCGTACAATGGCTTGAGGTGACGTAAGGGTAGTCTCCCCAGTCAATGTCCAGTCCGAAGCCCTGAGCGCCCTCACAGAGGACGACAGGCTCGATAATGCTACCGTGCAATTCCCGGTACATATCAACAAGATAGTCCTTAAGTGCGGGGATGGATTGTGCGCGCATTCCTGTGCGATTATACTTATCGCGGTATGCAGGACCGTTGCCCTGCTTGGTGGTTCCGATGTTTGTGTCGGTGCCATCTTCATTCAGGTGTTGGTTGGTGATGATATGTGCATTCTCTGCAACATAAATCAGCCCCGCGGTGGGGATGCCACCTTCTTCCAGCATTTCGATTTCGCTGAAGAACTGCTCAAGGTTTACGACGCAACCTGCGCCGATGATTGACTTGACGCCAAAGAAGACACCAGCCGGGATGTGGTGGGTGACAAACTTCTTGCCATTATGATAAATGGTATGTCCCGCATTGCACCCGCCATTAAACCGGAGGCAGTGAGTATACTCGCCTGACTTGAGGAGGTGGTGGGTTACTTTACCCTTTCCTTCATCACCGTAGGACAAGCCTATAACAACATCTGTAATCATTTCCCTTGTCCCCGATACTTCTTCTTATAGTGCTTGCTCTGTCCTTGGGGACCCGGCGTGCGATTTTTTGTTCTTTCGCTATTACCAATCGTGGTCTTCTTCTTGTGTACATATCGCTCTTCGCGACTACTGTTTCTACTTTTTGCCATTTTGTGCTCCTATGCTAGCAATCTTAAGTTTCTTCTAATGGATCTCGTTGAGAATCCCCAAGTTGGATCAAAGTCTAATTTGCCCATATAAGGGCGGTTCAGATGAATCCTATCCTTACCCTCTATAATACCCCAACAACGGAACTTTGTCAACACCGAATTTGAATCAATTACAGAAACAATCCAGTAAGGCTTACCGTTCTTTGTCTTCTTCTTGATAATCTCACGGGGAATGAACCATACAACCCCCAGGTCTGGATCATAATCTGAAACGGGTGGGACGAAATAGTTATCCAGCTTCGTGCGCACAGCATCGGTCATTACCAGATGCATCGGGAAGATGCCAGTGAGGGTCGTCAGGTTGTCGATCTCTTCTTCGTTTGAGAAATCCCCTTCGTGTTTGTAATCTTCAATGTTTTGCAAAAATTTCTTTTTGTTATAGACTCGATCAACGGCCGTCGCAGACCAGTAGTGCTTGCGACCCGTGAAGCGCTCGTCCATTAGGCTGTTCATAGCTCCCGAACGGACCAGCACATCAAGTGCTTTTTTGTTTAATTTTGAATAAACGATGTTTTCATTGAATAAAAAGTCCTCGATATCCGTAAAGGGTCGATTGTCAACAATCTGCTGGATTGCTGCGTCGCCCAATCCTTTGAGTCCTGCTAGTGGCTGATGCAGGCGCTTCGGGTCGTCGGGGTCGATTTCCCAAACAAATGATGAGGTGTTGACGTCTGCTTCCACAATCTCAAAGCCATTCGACTTCGCGATGTTGATTGCCTTCTCCTTGCGCTTCTCTGGTTCTTTATCGAGGAACGATGCCATCCACTCTACCGGGTAGTAGTTGTATAGCCAAGCGCACTGGAACGAGATTGCCGAGTAGGAGACAGCATGCGACTTGTTAAAGCCGTATCCCGAGAAGTACTCGAATCGCTCCCACATGTCCTCTGCTTCGCGTTGGCGAATGCCCTTCTCGACGCAGCCTGTGATGAACTTGGTGCGGAGCTTGTTCTTTACTCGCGCCTCTTTTCCAGTTCCCTTTTTAGTGAGGACCTTACGCAAGAGGTTGCCCTCGTCAAGAGATAGGTCCTTACCGAGTTTGTGAGCCAGGAGTGCGATTTGCTCTTGGAAAATGAGGAACCCGTATGTCTCGCATGTAGCTTCTCTAATATCCTCGTTAAGATAATCAATTTCATGTTCGTTTTCCTTTGCCTGGATGTATTGTTCGTGAACGTTCGCTGACAAGGGTCCAGGACGATAGATGGATGTGACGGCTGAGATGTCAATAAGTGACTTTGGTCTCACGCTACTGCAGAATTCTTGTGCTCGCTGCTCAGTAAACTGAAAAATACCCGCGAAATTTCCCTTCTGGAAAATGTTCCGATAAACGGCTTGGTCGTCGAAATCAATCTTGTCCGGATGGAGGTGCTCGTCGTAAAATGCTTTTACGTCTTCGAACGTGGGCTCTGGGTTGTCGTGATGTCTCTTTAGAATGTGGCGGATTGCTCCCTCAATCATTCGGAGTGTTGAGAGACCCAGGAGGTCAAACTTAATAAATCCGAGGGGCTCAAGGTGGCGAAGGTGCTGTCCCTCTGCCCATGGAGACTGTCGTACTCCGCCTGAGCTGATGATCGGCATATGCTCGTTTAGATCGTCTGCAATCAGAACACCGCCTGCATGTCGGGAGCAGGAACGGACCTGCCCCACTAGCGCCTCAACGTGTGTCCTAATGTGCGGGTACTTTATCAAGAAGCCGCGGAGGGACGGGGATAGTTCCATGACTTCTTCCCAAGTGGGAACATAAACTCCCGCCTTAATTCCGTGCTTCATCTTAGCTGCGGGGGTTGCTTCGAAGATCATGTTTGATGTTACTTTATTAACTTCTCCGAACTCAATCCCGTAGAACTTTGAAATGTCTTTAATCAAAGACTTCAACTGAAGGGTATTCCAGTTAGAGATCGGGATGACCGAGTTCTTGCCCCAGTCCTCCATCAGCATTTCCTTGAGTTCCATTGGCTCCGCGACATCATAATCAATGTCGGGGTAGTCCGTCGCATCCTTGCGCAGGAACCTCTCGAAGAGGAGCCCGTACTTGATGGGATCAATCTGTGTGATGCCTAGGACGTATGCAGTCAAGGAGCCGGCTGCAGAGCCTCGCCCTGGTCCTGTAAGCTGCACTTCATTAGCCTTGTCGGCGATTGCCTTCATGGTCAGGAAGTATTTGCAAAACCCTCGATCTTCAATAACACTAAGTTCAGTTTGAAGTCGTGTCGTGTATTCCGCGTTTGTGTGAAGGTCGCGTTCGCGCAATCCTTCTAGGGCATAGTTTACCAGAGCTTCAGCATCAGTGTAGCCAGCTGGAACCACAAAGTCTGGCAGTTTGACTGTAGTGTCGGGGACGAATGCTTCGACTCGATTGAAGGCAATATCGTGCGTACGTGTGATTGAGTCCATGATTAGCTGGTCATCATACTCAAAACCGCAAGTCTTGGAGTAATACTTGTACGAGTCCCACATTTGATTGCCGTTCTTGGGATACAACTCGTATCCCGTCTCTTGGACAGCCTCTGGAAGTCCGGTTTCACCTTCAGCCCACGCAGGAGTGCCCTTTCCGAGCCAGCCTAGTCGCTTATACAACTCGCGGTCCTTCCAGGCGTCAGGGTTGGGGTAATGGCTGTCGGCGGTTGAGATTAGCTCAACCCCAGATTCCTCACATACCTTAATAACATATTGATTGAGTTCGTGTTGTTCTGGAATGTTATTCCATTGGAGTTCGCCGTACCAACGGTCACCGAAAATGTCGACGAAGCGGCGCGTTGTTTCACGCATTGCGCCAAGAACCTCTTCAGGTTTGCTCCGCACCCACTCGTTCTTGCCGGTTTCCTCATTCTCTTCGTACTCGCTGTTCGCCCAGAAGTCGCCGGCGAGCGGTCCACCTAGGCAGGCCGAGGATGCAATGACCCCCTCGCTGTACTTCGCCAACATTGCGTAGTCCATGCGCGGATAGCGATAAAAGTTCTCTTCTTTGTATGACTCCGAAACAAGCCTAAATAGGTTGTTTAGACCGGTCTGGTTCTGGGCAAACAGAACCAAGTGGCGCCGGCGGTTAAGGACTGACTTTGTTTCTTTCTTTGATGCCTCTTCGTCTTCGACTGTGGCGCCTGAGGTATCCCCCTCTTTTGCTAAAGTCTTGGACAGCTTCTTGTCTTCTTTAATCCGGTTATATTCCTCGCGCCATTCTTCGATGGAGGGTATAAAGTATGCTTCAACGCCAAAAATAGGCTTGAAGTCCTTTCCTTCAGCTTGCATCTTCTTCCAGTGTAGGAACTGATGCGAAAAACCGTTCATATTTCCATGGTCTGTGAGAGCTAGCGCCTCACCACCGTTCTCATAACAGAAGTCCATATGTTCATTTGGAAATCCTAGGGCGTCGAAAATAGAGCCTGCTACGCTATGAGCATGCAGTCCTACGAATGGAATCTTTTTGTTTGTCATTTATTTTTTCCTCTATACATTACAGTGTTAACGGGGCGGCGTGTTCTGCTCCCCAATTCCGATGATACTAATTTAACATATCCTGACCATGTTGTCAAGTTATAAAAGCTTTTTATGTCCTGAATTGTTCCATCTGTGGCGGCGCCGAATACATCCTGCAGATCATACTTTAGCGACTGCAGTCTTTCTTCTACCGGGAGCTTCTCTGACGGCATCTCGTTACCGGAGGGTTTCCAGACTGATGAGTTGGTGGTTATGACATGCTTGGCTCTTCGCCATTCCTCTGGGGTTATAGCAAAGCTCAGGGGTATACCGTCCTTGATTGTCTTCCCTTCATGGGAGAAATAATAGGAATCGCCCTTCTTTAAGGCTACGCGATGCTCATAGACCTCTTTGGGATCCATCATCCCCATAGGAAAAGAGATATAGTAGCGGTCTGGCTGTGACCATCTTGAGAACATCGTCTTGATCCAGTAGGACACATTGCAACCCCACAGCGCAGACCACGCATAGTTATCTACTTTATCGCGGTGGCGGGGGTGGATTGGCACGTAGTAGATCGGAACTTCTCTATGTTTTCCGCGACCATACGTCGCGAACGTCCCACGATTGATGGTTTCCATGTCTGTGGCGTATTCTCCTAGGCGCTGACGCAACAAGGGTGCTATATCGTCGTTGGCCACTATCCAAATAGACGTACAGCCGGTGTGGAGGCACTCATAGACTGCTGCCTCGATAGCTGTATAGTTCGGACCTACGGGCATCAGGCAGGAGTCCCACTCCATACCAAACTCCGATGTCATCCCCGATACAGGGATGATTGCTGGCATATCTAATCTAGGCATGCAATACTATTCTTTCGCTTAGTTCTTCTATTGGTTTAAATGAAAAAGTGCGCTTTACTGTGTGTCTGAAAGAGTGGTTGATTTTTAGGTTTCGTCCATTGGGTTGTTTGATTTCGTGTTCTCGCATTTTTCGTTCCAAAAGAATGCGGATTACTGTGTCGGAGAAGTCAAAATTCCTTATGTCCTCGGTGCTGATTATGCTGGTTGTGATGATATCTTTGAAATCTCCGGATGTATTCCTATCTATGCGATTTGATGTAACAAACTCGATTAATTTAACGAAGGTATCGGTGGGTTTAAGCACTATATCTCGTCCCAAACGTGAGCCGGCTGTGATATCGAACATATCGTACACCAAATAGTCCGAAATGTTCTCTTCGATCCCCAGATTGCCACAATTATCTAGATCGAAAATATGTAACTTCTTAAAGTTGATTAATACTTTGGTATTGCCCTGTGTGACCACTTTTAGCTTGTCTTCTTCGAGGCCAACTGTCTGAACGCTAAACGGGATTGGGAGAAGTGACTTCGCCCCAAGATCAAAGATACCTTCGTACCACTTATGCTTAACATCTTGGTATCCAACGAAGTGGTGGAAGGGGCGCTGGTCGCTATTCACAATCAGGTGATAGCCGTGCTCTCGCGCAAACGAAACAGCCTCCTCTCGCCACCCAAGGACTACGTTGTCGAAGGTGTATTCAAGAGGAGGCAGTTTCATCATAGTGCTAGTATAGCACCGATGATGGGTTAGGTCAAGGGATTATTTTAAGTTCTATCGAGCGTAGCGCGGGCGGATGTCGAACTTAGTATTTAGCCAACTGCGCTGCTGCTTTGCTCAGGCGCTTAAGTGTTGTATACACCTGGGTGACCTGATCTTTTAAAGTTCCATTGACACCCATGTCATCCATGGCGCCAGTCTTAAGAAATAGGTTCTGGAGCTGATCGAGTTCTTCAGCAAGTTGTTTGTAGAAAACGCTGGTTTGTTCTGCGTTTTCCCATTTATGAGATTCGAAGTTCTCGTCGATGGACTTTCCTTCTTCCTTCACAAACTTTTCCCAGTTTTCCATTATAAGTTTCATCTCAATATCTCCGGTGACGTATTATAAATAGTCTAACTATCCGATAAGATGCCAATTACGTGGTTTTCTTTGATGACCGTAAAGGTCTCGCCGTTGTGCTGGATGTCGCGGAGCATGTGTGCTTCCACAACAATCTGCAATCCAGCTCCCCATAGGGTTCCGCTGTCACCTGAGCAGTTGACTACTTCAACCACCGCAAATGGGCTCTCTACTGCACGGTAGTCCTGGGGTAGCAGGATACCGCTATCTTCTGTGTCTGTGTCCTCTACGGTTCGGACCGTGAGGTAGTTATTTACTGGTGTAAGTGTCATTTGTTTTCCTTTCTAACCACACTTGGCAAAGCCGCAGTTCTTACAAGTCACGCAGCCTTCCACATATATTAATCCTTCGGTTCCACACTCGCCACAAGTCTTTTCAGTGGCCGTTTGTCCGTCTGGAATATAATTCTTTAGTATTCTCGCAATACACTTGGCAAAACTGAACATATCAGAGT
>Ga0208013_1001052_pt1 | contig 13578 bp, 30 predicted proteins | sample 16_taG_FD_184091 | JGI IMG/M metagenome (GOLD analysis project Ga0208013, IMG submission 184091) | Marine viral communities from the Subarctic Pacific Ocean - 16_ETSP_OMZ_AT15313 metaG (SPAdes) (version 2) | ecosystem: Environmental > Aquatic > Marine > Oceanic | place: Pacific Ocean | collected...
CCTTTACTTGCTTAATGTCCATCTGCGTAATCTTTTGTTGGTCAATCAATTTTATGATTATGCCTTCTAATCTACGAAACTGATTTTCTAAATCATCAACTAATTCTTTTTGAATCCAAGTCTGCTGCTTCCAAATAAAGTAGCCGAAAGCTATTGTGATTGCTATAGGCAGTCCATATTGGTCTATTATTGATAAATCCACTATTTATTCCCATCTATCACTTCGCCCCAAACAGTTGTTCTGCCATCATATATTTCAACAACATCAACCTTAAAATTACCATTCTTAAACCAATCTACGATTGCGAATGCGTGATTCCAATTAGTGAGATTACCTCTAAGCCAATCTTCATCATTCTTAATATCTTTTAAACAACCCAATGACCAAGCAGATAAAGTCCCACCTAATCCTGTTTCTGTAAACCTCTGCAAGTCGTGAGTATGTCCATACATAACAGATTCTTTATACATAGCTAAATGTGCTTTAGCGTGGTGTACCCCTGTTCTATGTCCGTGAGTAAAATTCAATTTACCTATCTTTAGAGGTCGCTTCCTGAAGTAAGGGTGGAACTTATAACCCCTCTCCTTCAGATTCAAGGCGTTCTGTGTAAGAAAGCGAGGTCTTGTTTCTTTCTTGGAAAAAATATCTAACCATACCTCGTGGTTACCTTGAACAAAATGCCTAATCTTGCACCCTGCTATATCTAAAGACTTATCAATTTGGTTCATCCCATCATTCACTTGTCTGACCGATTTATCCAACATAGGGATTAAAATATGGTCAGGCGGTCTATCTAAATTCTTCCAATGATGGTTTCCAAACAATTCCCATTCACCTGTATCGCCCAAGTCAATATAAATATCAGGCTTTATCATTTCAATAGCCTTACATACTACATTGATAGCTCTTTGGTCGTGGAGAGGAAAATGCTTATCAGGGGTTACTATTGCCCTTTTAAGAACTGATTTTCTCAGACTGATTCCTTACTATGTTTGATAATTCTTCTGCTCTATTAGGCGTTTGTCTTGCCCATAGGCTGTCAAGCATCTCATCAGCAGCTTCGTGCCATTCACCCTCTTGAAGAGCGGAGATTGCTTTTCTAAATTTTGATACACCTGTAACGCCAAGCTGATAACACATATTCAGCACTACTGCTTGAATTTCTTGTGGCATATCTTCAAGCCATTGAAAGCGAGCATTAGCATTACGCTTTAGTTTCTCTAATTTTCTAATAAGGATTTCTTCTGCAATATCCTCATCTAATACTAAATCTTTTATAGCAAAGCCATACCCAATAGTAGGGATATCAAGAGAATCGTCATAAACGTGTTCAACGAATCCTTCGTGCTTTTTAATGCTTTCTAATAGGTCTTTCACTTAGACCAATCTATCTTGTCATAATTCTTTTTATACTTCTCATCGAGATTAGTTATTCTCATCCAATCTCCTTTGCCTACACCTGTCAAGTCACCCTTCTTGCGTACAATTCTGTTTTGACCTGTAACAGTATTTTCGTATTTACTTCTCATCTATTTTTAACCTAAATTTTTCAAATACATAATAAATACTCCTTCAGAATAAGGGGTGAGTTTCCCCACCCCCTATCTTTAATCAATCGCTAAGATTAACCTAAGTTCACTAACTGTAACCCACGCAAATCACCTGACGCATCAAGTAATTTCATTCCATAGATTATATCAGCAGTTACTTTTGTTCCAAGATATGCAATATCATATTGAGATTGCACTCTTACATCTTGTTGTGCAGCAAATGCACACGCACTTGGTACATAAACAGCCCCAACAGATTTATCATTATCTGTTGCTGTACTGATTGCGTTTGAATAAAACACATCCATACCATAAACAAGACCAACAGCACCTGTTTTAAGCTCTTGTCCACTTCCGCTAACAGCATCAGCACGAACAAAATAACTCGCAACACCACTTGAAGGGTTCATAATATCAGCCAATATTAAACTATTAACTGCCATAGAACATTCATTTGGCTCTAAGTCTGAAGCATACAAATTAGAAAGTGTAGTTTCCAAGTCATCTGCTGCAAAAGTATTATTTGCACTCAAGTCCTGTCTTGTTTGGAAGCCATCTAACTCATCCCACATATGTTCATCAACTTGACGAGCAATAGATTCGCCCATCATTTTGGTGTATTTTGAAATAAGCTCAGAATTACTTTGAATTAAAGCAATATCTTCAAACAATTCAGGCACAACATAATGCTTGTCAATAGACAAATCTACTTTACCTGCTGTTCCTGCAGTAGTGAAATCAATGGCAGCTGAACTACCCTTTTCAACTGCAGCCTTTAATGCAATTTTAGGGATATGGATTGTATCACCTTGTCCTTTAACCATTGCACTATAGTCATCTACAGAGCCTCTTAATTTATTTTGTCGTGTGAAGAACTGATAAATAGGTTCTGCCCACAATTCAGGTATAAAATTAGCACCTGCTGTTCTATCTAAAAAATCGCCTGCAGCCATTGCAAACTCCTTTACTCAATTAAACTCTCTATCAACTGCTTTTTAGCCTTCAAGTAGAGTTATTTTTTTGATTTATTCACAGCATTTTGGACTATCGCTTCCCAATTATCTCTAAGGTCGTTTGGACTCATTTCAGTCCAATCACCCATAGGCTTCTCAGGTTGCCTTGTGTTACCTACAACTTCAGGTACATTAGCCTTAACGCTATTAATTTTGTTAGTTACATACTCAAGAGTTTCAAATGGCAAATCAGCCAAAGATTCTCTCTCGCCTTCAGGAACGCTTTCTAATAAGGCTTCACGCTTTGCAGTTTCATACTTTGACCATTTATCAGCATTTGACTCTAATGTTTCCATTTTAGCCTCAGCTTCCTCATATAAAGTCTGAAATTTACCTTGCTCTTTTAACTTGGCTTCTTCAGCCTTAGCTAATTGAGATTCAAGTTTTGCTAATCGTGCCTCAGCATCCTGTGACCTTTTACGATACTTTTTGCTCTCTGCAATTAATGCTCCTTCATCGGTCAAAGTTGTAGAAGCCTCTTTTGTAGTTTCCTCACTTACTGTTTCGGTAGCTACAGGTTGTTCTTCGGACATACTGTCCTCCTATATATTGTTATTTGGAAATTGTATCATACAATATGTTGCATAATACAAGTAGGGTAACTTAAATTACTTTACTTGTAAGATGCAAGTATTAATGGATAATCAAACACAATATAAGCAGCAATGGTTTGACTTTATGGGTTATAAGCCCCACGCAGGTCAAAAAAAGCTCCATTTCCCTGACAAAGATACAGCAAGATTCTTTGTTATGGTATGTGGGAGGCGATTTGGCAAAACTACCTCTTCTGCGATGGAGGCAACCTATTACGCCTCTCAACCTAACAAAAAGATATGGTTGGTTGGGTTATCCTACGATAAAGCAGACTTAATGTTTAGAGAAGTATGGCAAAAGATGGTAATTGGTCGTGCTAATGACATTGAAAGAGCCTCTGAAAAGGAAAGATTTATAAAATTTAAGTGGGGAACTACTGTAGAGGCTAAATCTGCTGATAATCCTGACTCACTTGTTGGGGAAGGGTTAGATTTACTAATTATGGATGAGGTGGCTAAAATGAAAAGGAAGATATGGGATATGTATCTTTCGCCAACCTTGTCAGATAGAAAAGGCAAAGCTATATTCATAACGACCCCTGAAGGGTTTAATTGGATATATGATTTGTTTTTGCTTGGGAAAGCAGATGATTTATGGGAATCTCACCAAGCCCCAACTTGGGATAACAATGTAGTGTTCCCTGATGGGAAGAAAGACCAATTCCTCATTGAACGTAAGCGAAATATGTCAAAAGAGCTTTATGAGCAGGAATATGGGGCAATGTTTACTTCGTTTGAAGGTAGAGTTTACCCTTTTGATAGGGCTTTGGATATTGGAGAGTTTCCATATAACCCTAATTACCCTACTTTTTGCTCAATAGACTTTGGGTTTAGGATGCCTGCTGCAATATGGTTTCAAACTCATATGGTTGGCGGCTTAACGCATATAAATGTAATAGACGAGATTGTACACAAGCCAAACATCAAGACTGACGAATTTGCAGAGATGATTCAAGCAAAGCATTACAATGTAAGAGAGTATTATGGTGACCCTGCAGGTATGCAAGCACAGGGACAGTCAGGATTAGGGGATATTGAGATTTTTAGGCGTAAAGGCATACAAGTAAGAAGTATTAGAGATAAGGTGTCAAGAAGTATTGCATCAGGAGTAAGCCACGTTAGAGGGTTTATAGAAAATGCACAAGGACAGAGGTTTGTACATTTAGACAAAAAGTGTATGGGTTTAGCAGAAGATTTAGAGAATTATAGATACCCCGAATCAGGAGAAGGTAAGGATTTAAAGCCTGACCCTGTTAAAGATGGAAGGCACGACCATAGTATGGATGCTTTCAGGTATTTCTTTTTAAACAGATTTCCAATTAGACAACGAGAATTAGGAGTAATTTCACGATGATAAACCCGATAGACATAATACAGGAATCGGTCAAGGATTATAAGCTAAGTATAGCACAATCAAGGCGAGATGAGATACGCAAGCTGCTTGATTACTATACAGGTACAGAAACAGACAAATATATTGATGAATACTTCTCTGCTGATGCTTTTAGAGAGATTCCTGTATATAATGCGAACTTTACACGCAGGTTTATCAATAAGATGTCAAGAATTTACACAGTAGGGGCTTCTCGCAATGTGAGTGATTCGTACTCCTCCTTGACTCGTAAAAAAGATGCTAAAATGAAGCATATTGAAAGAATGACTCGTCTTGTAGGGTCTGTTGCAACACAAGTAATATATCGTGATGACCTCCCACAGCCCTGCTTTGATTATAGACCTGTCTATTACTTCGATGTACATCTTGGCGAGAACCCCTTTGTGCCTGAAGCAATAACATATCCGATTATGATGAATGTAAGCGATGTTTCTGCTGCCGAAAGATTGCACTATGCCTATTGGGATAAGGAAAGATACATACATTTTGATGAAGATGGCAATATTATGAATGAATATCTACACGGATATGGCGTAATACCATTTTTATTCACCCACAGAGAAGACCAAATTGATTCTTTCTTCGTAGAAGGGGCAAATGACATTGTTAGCTGTAATGAGCAAGTAAACATAACGATGACAGAGCTTCAATTAGGCTTGAGATTCCAAATGTTTGGGCAACCATATATTACAGGGATGTATGGGGATAAGAAATTAGAACGAGCAGGGAGTGATACAATACTTGACCTACCCGAAGGTTCAACTTTTGGTATTGCTGCTCCTGAAGGCGATATTCAAGCAGTAATTGAGTCTGTTAAATTTCAGTTGGACTTAGTTGCTCAGAATAATCACCTATATGTGCAATTTGCTCAAGATGGTGGAGAAACTCCATCAGGGATTGCACTCAAGATTAAAGATTTAGAGCGTTTTGAAGATTATCAAGACGATTTAGACCTTTATCGGATGTATGAGTTTGATTTATACGATATTGAGAAAAAGATTGCATCATACAACAATATTTCTTTACCTGAAGAGCTGAAGATTGATTTTAAAGAGCCTGAATACCCAAAAACAGTACAAGACCAAATCTTAATGGATGAGCATATGCTAAATCATCATATGATTGATGAGATTGGGTTGCTTATGAAATATAATGGCGATTTAAGTAAATCTGAAGCCGAAGCTATCATTGAAGCTAACCGAGAAGCTATGCAAGATGAGCATTTACAGGCTATGCAAGAAGAACCTGTAGTAGAAGAGCCTAATGCCTAAGATATACATAGAAACTAACTTCAGCTTTCCTAATCTTGTAAAGAAATATAAGAAAATGGAAAAAAAGTTTAGCACCGACCTACATAAAGGTGTAGCTAAGACTGCAAAAGAGATGATTAAAGGCAGTCAGTTAAGACCATTAGCTCCTTCTACTAAAAAAATAAGGAAAAGTGGCGGATTCGGGATTGTTCCTTTATACAAAACAAAAGAATTATATAAAAGCATAAAAGGGGATTCAGAAGGACTCCATATGCGTAAATATGGTAAATGGCATAATGATGGGGACAGAAGACCTGAGAGAGAATTTATCAAGGTTGATGAAAAAGAGCAAAATAAGGCGATAGAAAAACTTATAGAAGGTATAGATAAAGCACTAAAAAAATAAAGGAGAAGTATGAAGATATTTAAGCTGTTCAAGGAAATGAAAGACGTACTTACCTTAATTTTTACTCAAAATATAGAGATAACCCACCAACTTGCCTCAATGCAATCACAATTAGATGCAATACAGTTAAATGCAGAGCCGATATACGAAGAGTTCGAGGATGAAAGTAGAGGGGATATAAAAATCACTAAAGAAATCTACAATGAGATGTGTGAGTACCTTGAAGAAGACGAAATAGATTTAATGGGGCTTACATAAATTCAGAATACTTCTTGTTCCTCTCAGGAATAACAAACTCCGCATAAGTATCGCACTTTGGGCAAGTAAAGCAACTAACTATACCCTCTCCCTCGTACCCACACTCATCAAAGTGAAAATCATTACCCCAAATCATATCTGAATCGCAATTATAGCACTTAATCATCTTTCTTCTCCAATTCTACCTTTAAATAGGCTTGAAAATCCTTATCATCACCCTTAAATCCAACATACATACCAAACAAGGCGTTATATGAAGCAATCTTCTGCTCTAACATCGCAACATTCGCAATTAACCTTGCTACAATGTCTTGAAGTTCTTTTTTAGTAGCCTTACTCTTCGCCATTCTCTCTCCTTACAATTTTATCTTCCCAAGTCTTACGCTGTCCCTTAGTAGGGCGTTTAGCTTTTAATGGCTCTATCCCTACAGCCTTAGCTCGTTTCTTCCATTCATACCATATCTTCTGCTTGCGATTATAGTCCTGTCGCTTAACCTCTTCCTTTATAGATATTTTAATCTTCTTTTTTTCTTCACGCACTCTCGCAATGGGACTTTCTTTCTTTCTCTCAGGAAGGCTTATAGATTGGTATTCTTCAGAGATTACATCCATACCCTCTTCAATAATCTCAGCATCAACAACATCAGCAACTTCAACCTTCTTCATAAATTTTTCAAAAGGCGAATCTATAGTTACATTAACATTCTTAACTAACTTCCCACTATGCTCTAACACTAACCTTCCTGCTTGTACATTACCACTCTTAGCTTCCCTAACCATAGCCATTAACACAGCAGGCAACTCACCACCAAACTCAACCATATACCTATCATATATAGCTTCCATAAAGTTAATATTCTCACGCCAAGTCTTAACAGCTTTAGGGGTAACCCCAATCATTGCAGCAACCTCAGCAATAGTTAAGTCAGGTTGTGTAGCAAACAACTCCACAGCTAAATCTTTTTCAGGTCTTTTCATAATATTACTCATACCTAAATCTATGAACTTTAATAGATATGTTCAAAGTTATTTTGTTTTCATTTTTTCATAGTTAGTTTTTACATTTTATGAGGAATGGTGACCCATAGCTTTTCGCGGGTAACATACGGGTACACCCTAATTGAGAATGAATCTCATTTAGAGTTTATTATATTCTAATTGAGAATGAATCTCATTTAGAGTTTATTTAATAAAAAAGTTGTTTGTTAACTTTATTTGTTGTATGGATTCTAATTGAGAATGAATCTCAGTTGCAATTCTCACGTCTACAACAACCGAACCAATTAAACAAGGGAAAAATTAAATTATCTTTTTTTGAAGATTTTACTTGACTTTGTGGTAAAATTCATTTGAAGCGCTTAAGTGCCTAAATTAGGGCGTTTCTTGTTTGAGTAGTGTGTTGGTATCAAAACATTGAGAAATCAATTCTCAAGAGGAGAATAAGAGATTACAGAGGCATTATACGCGTCTTAACGCCCCAATTTAAACCTCATTTAACCCAACACCCCCAAATCAAACGCTTTCTATGCGAAGCATCAAATTTTTTTTTGCTATTTTCTCCTCTACAACCTCAACTTAATTTAAGTTTATGCAAATAATTGCTTGCATTGTATTGGGGGAAGTGTTGTATTATTTCCTATCATCAAAAAGAGTTGATGACGTTATTTGAAATAGGTGTGAGAGTTGAACAGGCAGAGAAACGGTGACAGCGTAACTGAGAAACCAACCATAACACACCAACACACGCCAGAGTCATTAAGGGGTGCTTGTAAGGTGCGAATACTTACAAGAGCAACAAAGAGCCTGACCGAAAGCCTACAGAGCATCGTAGGTTAGTATGGGATTGAATAGAGCGTTTTAGAATATAGACTAATATAACCAAGTGTTGAATTCTCCTCCTGTAAACTAACTGCAATGGCGCAAGGGTTACAAGTCCCTGTAAATAGTGAGTACAGAACAAAACAGGAGAAAATAAAATGACTAAAAAACAGATTGAACACAAAGTTAAATGTGATTGGTTCAAGTGCCCCAAGTGTGAAAAAGTGGACGCTGAAAAAATAGAATCGGATTTTAAATTCAACCAACACCTAAACAAACGTTATTCAATATGAAGTTTCACACGGTCGAAAGTATAAAGATATATATTAAAATGGGGTTACACTTTTCAGTATTCCCATTATTTATCTTTATATTAACTAACTTAAAATAAGACTAACCGCCTCAAGCGGTTTATAACTTAATATGCCGATAAATTGCGGTGTTGTACTGATGAGGCAACCGTATAAAACAAACAGGAGAAAATAAAATGAATACTATGGTTAGATATAAACAAAACTTAAGAGTAACTAATAACAACGTATTTTCATATAATACAAAGGTTGCTGATATTGACCATTTAAATAAGACTATTACGCCTTTGGGGTGGTGGTCTGCTACTACTTCAAAACACATTAATTATGTTGGTCGTGAATATGGTTATAAGGTTATAAAATAAGACTAACCGCCTCAAGCGGTTTACAGATTAAAATATCGATTAAATTGTGGTTCTGTACTGATGAGATTGCCACACAATAAACAGGAGAAAAAATGGATTACAACTTTAAATATATTAAATTTACATCACTAAATTCATTATTGGAATATAGTTTATATATTAATATGAGTACAGGGTACTATGAAATTGAGAGTATAAATTGTCTGAAAGAAAGTGGTCATACCTTATTTCAGCCTACTATTTCAAGTCCAAGCGGTATTATAACTGAGTTTATAAATTAAAGTATAAATGGTTCTGGGGGGGGTTCAATTCCCCCCTATACTTCAAAGGTCAATTAAGACCTTATAAACAGGAGAAAAAAAATGAAGTTAATGCTTGGAATTATATTCCTATTTCAAACAATAGCATTTATTATAAATGGCTCTAATATTATAATTTGCCTATTATATTTTATGATATGCATTATGACTTTGGGATTATTAATCAATAAAAAAGAGGTATTATAAATGAAGGTTATAAATGACGGCAGATATAATTATAGAAAATGTGATTGCTGTGGAATTATATTAGGGTATTCCGATTATAATTTATATCACATCAATGATGAAGATGATACTATTACAATATATGATACTATTACAATATGTGAGAATTGCTAATTATAAAGGGCTTTTAATGGTTGAGCCATATCAACCATAATAAACTTAATATACCGATAAATATGGGTGTTTATCTGATGAGGTTACCCAAAAACAAACAGGAGAAAATATGCTAAATGCTAAATATGAAAAATATAAACTTATAAATGACGGCAGAGAATTACGCCCCCTTATAAATGCAGGACTTATAAATGAGGCTAAATATTCTAATTATCCACATATAGAAGAGATTGATGCTACTTTTTATTATAAGGGTGTGAAATATGTTGCTAAATATTACGATGGTTCTTTTTATCCATTACTTTATAAATGCACTAACAAACGCTTTAATAATAAGGGGGGTGCAGTATATTTATAGGTTATAAAATCGGGTTGGTACTTTATAATGGTTCGATTCCATTACCGATTTCAAGGCTATAAAGAGTGCCTTTAAACTCTTATAATAAACAGGAGAACTATGAACAAGAAAAGAATAGAGCATTTAATAAGAGAAGGCTTTAATTGTTGTAAAACATATATCTCTATTGGGGAAAATAATGATAGTGTTATGTTTACTGATGATAGAATTTATATTATTGGGGAATTGTGCATAAATAAAAATACTCTTGAATTTGTAAATGATTCAAAATATGATGATAATGTAATTAAGAACATATTAAAGGGGTATAGGTAAGGAGAGACAAGTATAACTTGTTTTGAGCTTAATCGAACTGATTACTAAATAATAACCTAGGAGAATCGATGAATATAAATAATAAGCAAAGTGAATATATTTATATCGCTGATAGTTGTAATTGTTGCAATGTTATAATCGGTTATGTTGATTATACTGTAATATTAGATAATGATGTTCACGTTTCTATATGTGAAGATTGTTTACCTATAAATGACTAATAAAGTGCTTTTAATGGTTGAGCCATATCAACCATAATAAACTTAATATACCGATAAATACGGGTGTTTATCTGATGAGGTTACCCAAATTATAAACAGGAGAAAATAAAATGAATGAATTACCAATATTTGCTTACTATGTACAGCCTATATACAAAGCACAATTAGATATGGGTTATAAAGTGCCTGTAATAATTGTAAAAGATGGTGTAACAGGCTATTTTGAAACCGATTATGAGGTTACGTCTTGGAATGGATTAAGTGCCTTAAATGTTGATATAGGTTGCACAATAGAAGATGCTTATGTATTACAATCACTTTCATTATTTCCAAATGGGAATAAAGTTAGGTTGTATGAATTAGCCAATGCAATTCATAACAAATAGGTATAAATGGTTATAAAGGGGGTTCAATTCCCCCTTATACCTCAAATCACAATTAAGTGATTATAAACAGGAGAAAATAAAATGAAAATTAAAAGATGGTTTCACATTGAGGCAATTAAAGACAATGGTTTTAAGCATTTTGAGTATGTTTATAATCCATATTTTAAAAGTGCTGATTATTGCCTAAAAACGATAAATATTATTTGCGATACCAATTATAAATTAAAAGATGTCAAATATTATTTTAGTAATTGAGTGTTACTGATTATTCCTAAATGGATGAAATACCCCTTATAAATAAGGGTATAAATCGGCTTGGAGTTTTTAGTGGTTCGATTCCACTACCGATTTCAAATCACAATTAAGTGATTATAAACAGGAGAATAAAATGAAAAAATACAGAACTGAAGAACAATTCACTACTATATGTGAAAATGCTTTAAATGGTAATTGGTCTGATGCAGGGCGTAATTGTGTAGATTATGGCTTTTATGCTAATGACCTTATAAATCACTTTGAATCGGCTGAATATCCACTAATAGAAGCGTTGGATGTTGCTATATTAGTTGAGATTGCTTCTGAAATAAGATATAAGTAGTATTATAAAGTCAGATTGGATTTTATATAGGTTCGATTCCTATACTGACTTCAAAGGTTAATTAAGACCTTATAAACAGGAGAAAATAAAATGGACTTTATAAAAGATGATGGTGGTCGTGATAAATACTTTCCTTTAAGGTATAAAAAGGACTATACAGGCGATTGTGTTATAAGAGCAATAGCAATAGCCACTTATACCGATTATAAAAGGGTATGGGATGCTTTATTTGAGTTAGGTCATAAAATGGGGCATCTACCTAATGATGAGAGAGTATATGAAAAATACCTTTCTCAAATCGGATGGAAAAAACATAAACCTATAAGAAAATCGAATGGTAGGAAATATCAAGTCAAAAATCTACCGATTGACGATGGTTCTTATATCTTTATAACACAAAGGCACGTTACTGCAATTACAGAACGAGAGCATAGAGATACTTGGAATTGTGGTAATTGGTGTGCTAACTCTTATTATAAGTTAGCAGAGTAAGGTTATATGGTATAAAGGGTGGTTCGATTCCACCCTAACCTCAAAAGGCAATTACGCCTTTATAAAACAGGAGAAAAAGATGAGTAAATTAAATCATAAAGAACAATTAAGAGTTAAAGTAATACTTTTTGAAGAAAAGTTAAGTCAATTAGGATGGAAAGATTATTGCGACTTTGTTTCAACGACAGTAAATGATTGTTCTAAAAAGGGTGAAGATTCGGCTAAACTATTTCGTATGCTTGGTCTAAACAAAAAAAGAGCAAAAGGTTTAGCAGATATATCTTTAGAGAGATGCTTAGACCTTGAACATAATCTCTCTTACACACAGGATGAGATGGATAGACGACTTGCAATAAAATAAGTATAAATGGTTGTAGAGGGGTTCGATTCCCCTCTATACTTCTAACCTCCTGTGTCCTCACCTAATTAAGAGGTGGGGGCAGGAGATTATAATTATAAATAGTGCAATTTATTTCTTGCATAGCAATTATATTATAGCGAAATTACATAAACAAAAAAAGGAGTAAATGGTGGAAAGTGCAATATTAAGCATACTAACACAACAAGCATCGGATTACAAAGCCTATAATTATGGCTGTGAATATGCCGATAAAATAGAGAAGGAGAAATTATAAAATGAAGATTTCTTGGAAGATAAGAATCAAGTGGAAAATTGCAAAATGGTTGAATAAAATAACAAGAAAGGGAGTCAAGTGAACAATGATAAAATATTATATCTATTAGGCAAACACTACGATGAATGGGTAAAAGATGGAGATTGGTGGTATGGCTTACACGATGCCGACATCAATATATATGAAGTTAGTTTGATGGGTGATTTCAATGTAACAATCTATGGGGTTTGCTCTGTTTGGGGTGATGATGGTGAGCAATATCTTGAAACTAATACAGGTGTTGTATTAGATGAATTTACATTTAACGTATTTCAAAAAGAGGAGTTATAAAATGATAATAGATGACTTAAAAACAGAGATAATCCAAACCTTACATTGTGAGAAAGCAAGTTATGAAGGTTGCGGTTCTAATGATGATGTTATAAAGGGTTGGATTGAAGCGTTGGAATATGTTTTAAGACAAATAAATCACTTGGAGGTAAAGTAATGAAATATGACAATATAAAAGCGTTTAATATTTGTACAGAACGCTTATATACATCAAATAAGTTGGTTTATATTATTGGGGCAAGACGATTCAATAAGTTTGTTAGCAATGGCTCTTTATATTGGGAAACTGATAACACAAGAGGTGAAAAACTATGGAGGATAGTATGAGTTATAAATTCAGGGAATCAGTTAGAGCGTATTGGGAGATGATAAAATTCTTCGGTATTGTATATTTGTTTATGGGTATAATTTACTTATTTGCGAAGGCAATAAGATGAGTTTTGATAATCCGTACTTGGTGGTGAATTTATTATGGATGTGTACCACAATAATTATAAGTATAATAATAACCCAAAGAGGTAGCAAGAAATGAATGTTTTTGAGTATAATATAAAGGCAATAAGATGAGTAAGATATTTATAAGAGCCTTAACGTATTTAGGGGTGTTTACTTACTCTTTAATTACT
>Ga0208013_1001053_pt1 | contig 13575 bp, 23 predicted proteins | sample 16_taG_FD_184091 | JGI IMG/M metagenome (GOLD analysis project Ga0208013, IMG submission 184091) | Marine viral communities from the Subarctic Pacific Ocean - 16_ETSP_OMZ_AT15313 metaG (SPAdes) (version 2) | ecosystem: Environmental > Aquatic > Marine > Oceanic | place: Pacific Ocean | collected...
TAACAGTATTGTGGTTTACATATTCTTATTTTTGACTTTATTCCTTCTGAGTGTCTTTCACAGACTTGGTTCATTAGTTTACCCTCTTGCCATACCTGTATTTTGGTTGTATGACTTTTTTAGTTACTGGGCAAACCAATTTTGCTCTCCAACAATGTGCATCATGTTGAGTTTGTTCAGGTGCTTCATTACTTATGATGTGTTTATACATCTTATGTAGTATTACACCAGATTCTACAAGTTCTCTACAATCTCTGCATCTGTGTTTTGGTGTGCATCTCATTGTCTGAGTGACTCCACAACTGTGTCTATCTCATTCTGGGCTTGAGTGATTTCATCATAAAAGATACCAAATTCGTACAATTGGATGAATGGTTTACACTTTCCAATCAATTCTCTAGCCTTTAGTAGTGATTCTACACATTCTTGGATTTCTTGTTTTGTATCCATGAAAGTAAATAGTATATGGGTCTTATAAATTATACGGTCAAGAAAAGTTGATAAAAAAAAGAAAAAAAGGAAGGGTATTACCCCTGATAATTTTCGCCATCAAAGACAATACGTTCTCTTGACAATGTTAGAACAACTGTTTGTCCTGCGTATTTGTCATTTGGATCGTCAATTAATGTGGTGATGTGTTCTTCATCTACTACCCACTCGAAGCCATCTTCCATGATTGTGTGGTGTACGTGTTCTATCATACCAATATATTGTTAATATGGTATTTAAACCCTCGGTGTTTTATTGAGTTAAAAAAATAAAAAAAAGGATTAGAATAGAGTTCGTCTATTACTAAATCGTCTATTGTGTTGAAGAGATTCTTACTATTGAAGATCCGTCGATAACTCCAGCTTTTGTTCTCCAAGTAGTGTTTACTCTAACTTGGTTATCTTCTGGAATCTCATGAAGTTTCACCGTTACGTCTCTCTTGATACCTATACCGTAGGAGTGTTTTGGAATACACATGATTGCATTATATGCATCGTTAGTTTGTGATTTTGCCTCTACAGCGTTGGTAACAACTAATTGAACTCCCATAAGTTCCTCTAATTGGGCTTTGAGCCAAATGTCTGGAACACTTCTGGTTGCTAATGATGTAACGTTGGTAGATGTGATTAGTTCACGCCATTGTTTTGGATGTAAGAATAGAACTGGTTTTACTCCACCTCTGAGATAACCTTGGTTTTCAAGATATTCTCTTCCGTAAGCTACGCCTGTTTCGTCAAATGCCACTGATGCTACGTTACTTGATGTAATAGTTGCACCTGTGTCTGCTCGTATCCAAAGACCTGCTGTTAGTGTACCTTCTTTAGAGATGGTGTCTAACATGTCGGTTGCTACAAAGTCCTCGTATGATGCTGAGCTTCCTTCCACGATAACTTGAAGTAAGTCAAATGGAGAATTTTCAATTTCATCGAAGTCACCAATGAGATATGTTCCTGTGATAGTTGAAGGAGTTACCTCAATGGATGTAATTGTTTGTGTAGCCTCTGATGGTGTTGTACCAACAGTTTGTGAACCGTTAGCAGGAAGTGAAGTTTTAAAGAATCGTGCTCTGTCTGCACCTGCATTAATTTCCTTTACTTTTGCAAATTGGAATACAGGAATGAAAGAGATTCCACCCGGTACGATTGCTACGTCAGTGTCTAAGTCCTGAGTTGCATGTGTACCTGATAATGCTACTGCTTCTGTGATTTGTGCTGGAACATTTCTAAATGCTTCTTTAACACCAGTCTTTGCATCTGCACGTCCTACCTGAACACTTCTGAAAATGCCGTGTGGGATAGTGAATTTGTAAGTACCGTATGTTTCAAGGGCTCTAGGATATTCTTTAGCAACTTCTGCGAAGCTCTTAACGTTAGAGTCAGCTCCAACTTGTGCAGTTGGTTTTTTCTCTTTCATTTTGAGTTCAGCAATATCAGATTCTAGTCTTGCTAGTTTTTCCTTGCTAATGTCTGCTTTTGTGTCTGCAATTTCTGGAACTTCTGGTGCAGTTGGCATACATTTTTCAGTCTTAGAATCGTATGCGTGACCCGGTGGGCACTCTTGATTCTCAACTTTTTGTACGTCGCCTGTGTCAACATCAGAATCAGCTAAGTCAGCTTTTTGAGATTCTGGTGCATCGCCAAATTGTTCTTTTTTCTTTTCAGAATTTGCAACACATTTACCTTGTGAAACGTCGAAAGTTTGTCCTTCTGGACATTCCTCTTCTTTTGTTTCTTTTGATTTGTTACAATTACAAGTCATTAATTGTTTTTATATACTAGGTATTAAGAGAACAAATAGACAGCTCCATATCCACGTTCAATACTTCATCACTGTGTATGATTAGAATATGACTTGGTTATTATAGAGAAATAATAAAAAAGATTAGTATATACCATATTTGGCATGTACTTCTTTTCTTAGTCTGTTTTTAGATGTCAAATATTTTGTACTTCGTGGTTTCCACCATTGTAGAAAGTCATATCTGGTTATTTTAAGACCATTTTTTCTTCCTGCTTCTACAACTGACGAAAGTACATAATCTACATGTCTTTCGTTAAACCTTGCTTTGAAGTTTTTTTCTATCCATATTTGGTTTGTATTCATATTATTACTACACATGTATAATACTTAAGTGTTTATCAAAAAAGAGGTATAAAGGGTCTAACAATCATGTTGGGTCTTGATATTCCTGTTGAAATACTCACCTTTAGAATCTGCTCCTTTCCATGAGTCAAACTTTCTTTCAGGTACATTACAAAAATTATACTCTTGACCGTTTAATATGACTGTCATTTCCTGTAATTCTTGGTCATATCTTACGTTACCTACAAATGATGATGTATGTGTAAATGCCTTGTATCTTTGTTCTTTGACTACTTCTGTCCATTCACAGGCACATTCTTTAAAGCTAAATTCTAGTTGTTTTTTTTTAACTCGTTACAACACTTGCAGAGATATCTTTCTTTCATATCATCAACTATTTTTGTTAGTTTCTCGGTATCTTCGTTAATGATTGATTCGAGTAATTCTATTTGGTCATATATCATTGGTTCTGGATGATCATCAGATATTTTTTTGAATATGCCTAACACTTCTTGTTTCTTCTCTAATGTGGCATGGGTAAAGTCTAGTTTTGTTTCTTTACCATCTCTAGTGATTGTCTTGTGCATTTCTGGGTCATTACATTCTTTGATATAATTCTCAATAATTGATACTGATGTCTCTGGTACTCCCGGTGTCTCAGTTAGTGCTAATCCTTCTGGTATTAGACCATAAGGCATTGAAAAACAATCTGTCTGACCGTTACAAACATGTTTAACTGATGTAGGAGTTGCTTCTATACTAGTATACAATAATCTGTTCTTTGCTAGGATTGATGCTGATGGGTCTGTGATTTCACCTTCATAAAATACTGTCTCTGTATCTTGGTTGTAGTGGAATGTTGCTTTTCCGATAACTTTGTCTGGGTTGTGTTCCCAGTTTAATGGAACTGTTTTTCCGTCAAATCTTTTTAATTCATCTTTAGTGTATAAATTCTGATTTCTAGAGATTCTTGGTATTAGTGCTACACCTGAGATTTTTGCGTTCTCATCAATTTTAGTGTATGACTCTAGATTGATATTCATACTAGATTAATTAATTGATTAATAAAGAGAATTAATCTTCTAATAACATGATATTACTTTGATACCATGCTTGAATAAACAATAATCATCTATCAATATTGGTTGTGGTTTCTGATAACCATCCATACCATATAGATAACCTAACATGAATTTATCTGCTATTTTTATCTCAAACACTTCATTACTGAATGGTTTTAGACTAGGTGTCATAGTAGAACGATGATACCCATTAGGTGATACACTCTCATAATGACCAACACCTAAACCATGCCCTAACTCATGTAGTACAATATTATAGATTGTTTGTAATGGTAATTGTTCTCTAGCTAGATTAATCTCAAATTTAGTTAACCCTGTTTCAGGATCTTTCTTTGCATCATCAAAGTTCAAAACTATACTTGTATTTTTTACTGCGTGAAGATATACAACAATAAATGTAAATTTATGTGAACTGTTAGAAAAATCAATACCTGTTAATCCTAACGCTTTATTATCAGGTTCTTCATTAAATGCTTCATAAGTTAAGAATATAGTACAATGTCTATAATCATCAGGTGTTTTATCCCAATGTTCTTCATAAGGTACTGTCGAATGTATATACATACTCCAATCGCCATCAGGTAGAAACTCTGACATCTCTACTTGCCAATCAAGTATAGCTTTCCATGATTCTATCTCTACTGATTTCCAATATTTCCAATCAACATTGGTAGGATTAGGCTCAAATAAACACACGTTAGGTGTTGCATCATGTCTTATACCTAGAAATTCATATCTATCATATACTTCATCTGTATTCTGTGCATTTACTGTTGTTATTGGTAATGTTAACACCATGCATACTGACAATACTAACAATACTATTGATAATAATCTTAAATTATTCAAAGTAGATTCTGAAATATCTCAAATGCTGTAAATGCTGTAGCCATGGCACCTATAACTATGTAGAATTTTCTATCTTTACCTGCCTGTTTAGCTTCAATATCGTCAAAATGTGACTTTAATTCTATTTCAATCTTCATCATTCTTCCACAAAGATCATCTATTTTCTCATCAGTAGCATCTAGCTTATCTAATATTCTCTTGGTCAAATCATCGAACTCCGTCATTGATAACTACACGTTCCTTGGGTTCTACATTGACAACCTCTCTTAGTACATAATGCATGTTGGTGTTCTTTACACATCTTACACATTCTTAGTTTCTTAGGTTTGACTGATTCTAATTCTTTCTTATCTATTGGTTTATCATCTCGTTCTGGGTTATCTGCTTTAATTTTCTGTGCAGATATTGCCATTTGTTTCTTCATATCTTCATCTGCTAATATTTCCTTATCATCTGTTAGTTCAATACCGATGTTGGCTTTTATCCATTCTCTCATCTCATTTAATGTAATATCACCTTTCTCTTTCATGTCTATAACCTGTTCTACTTCCAACTCTTTTACATTCTGTGTAGTGAATTGAATATGACAATCTTCATTGTCTGGGTCATATCCTAGATTGATTAGTATAGGGTCAAATAACTCATGCTTTAGTTTGTTGGCTAGGTATCTTTGGTATCCTCTGACTCTCTTTTGCACGATGGTCTCTGTGGTGTCTGATGATGCCCTACTGGTAAAGTCACCTGTCAGTATATCATGTGGAAATTGTGTACCTAACTCAAATGTTTTCTGAATATGTTGAACAAAGTCTGTATATTTACTGTTACCTGAACTCTCAAAGAACTCTATTTCTGGTTTAACTTTCTGTACTCTTTTATCTCCCGGTTTATACTCTTGCCATCTTCTTGCTTCCTGTCTTAGATAATCATCATTTGCACCATTATAGGTGATTGTTGTAATTGGGTATGCATTATTTAGGACAATAGATACCATTGCATCTTCAAGACCCCACATAGCTTCTACTAGTGGTGGCATTGTTCTGTTACCTATTGTTCTTGGTACTGCAAGAGAGTAGTATAATGATTTACCCCATGGTTGTCTAGAGTAAGATGTTAAGTTAAATTCAATAAATTTGCCTAATTTTCCTTCACCTAGTTTGTTTAATCCACCATTCTGTGTTCTTTGTTCATACCATTCTAACTCACCATATTCATCTCTTTTCTTTGATAGTATGGTTGACATGTCTACTTCTAGTACGTCTTGTACATCTTTCTCATCTAGTTTCTCTAAGATACCATTACCTGTGATGAGTATTGTAGTTACTAGGTTTTCAAATTTATCATAAAAGTTTGTACGTCTAATCCACTCATCTAGTTCTCTCTGTGCATCTTCTGATTTACATGTAATATTCATATCTGTACCTGTTATCATTTCAGAGTAAGATGCTACTGCTATTCTAATCTGTGGTGTTCTGTCATGATAATCAATTAGTCTATCAAATGTGATATTCTCTGGTCTTTCTCTTGTCCAATCTCTCTTTAGTATTTTAGCTACTGGTGTCTTTCCAGAAACGTTTGATGTTTCCTCTACTCGTCTAAATCTGTCTAGAATACTCATCCTGATGCACCTTGTAATACTAATAGTTCTGTATAATTTAATGTGCTTTCTTTAGCATCTGCTTTTGAGATTTCTGCTTTTACTTCATATAAACCAAAGATTGGCATTTCACCATCCTGTACTGCATAAGACCATGTGCCATTAGATGCTGATACTATTGTAGCTGTCTTGTTAAATCTGTCTCCCACTCTTCTAATCTTGTATATTCTAATCTTAACTGTATAACCTGATAAATTCTTTGCTTGTGTTTTGTTCTTGTCTGTGTAGATTGTACCTGTTAGTTTATTATCTGCTGAATAGTCTCCACGATACCATGTTTTTTGATCTAATTCTAGATAAAGACCGTATGCCAATTTATAGATTTACACCGAATTGTTTGAAGTCTTTTTCTGATAAGCCGTAGATACCCCATCTTCTATTATCTTTAAGTTTATTTAATTCAAAAGCAATTTTATCTTCTGGTGCATGTTCAGTTAGACCTAGTCTTACTCTTATATCTGAAAAATCAATTTTAGATTTTGACTTTGTGGAACTAATTTTTTTGTCCTTGTTTTCTTTACCGAACATGTGATAGTTTGATTTAATACTATAAAGAGAATTAATAACCTAATCCACCAGATTTATTGAACCACTCTCTAATCTTTCTATCGACCATGTGAGCTGTTGTTCTTTGTGGGTCTGGATCATTCTTCTGTATTCTGTCTATCTCTGCAATGATATCATCAATTAATTCATTGACTGATTGACTAAAGTTTTCCATTATTTTCTCGTAGTTTAATGGCACTAGCATAATTTGTTAATTCGTAAATAATAATAGAGAAGTAATAAAAAAGAAAAAAGAAAGAGGTTAGTAGGATACTAACTCACCGTTACCATCTTGATAACAGTGTTGTCCTGCATTTATCCACGATTCTTGGCATGGTTTACAGAAAAAAATATCTGCCTCTTCAACGAACATACAATCTGATGATTTTTTGTATTCACCACATTGATGGCATTTGCATACGTGTTTGCTCATACTTAGAATACACTATATGAACTATATTAACCTTGTGAAGTGTGTTTATTGACTATATGCTCTAATAATTCTGACTTTGTATTCCATTTATCTAGCCCACACCAACAGCATTTTAGTTTAATCATGTCTCTTTTTGTATGGGATAAAGAAAGTGTGAAGGGTCTCTTAATTCTAATATACGTGTTTTTTGTTTTTCTATTAATATCAATCTACGTTTTATTGATGCTTCAAGTTTATCTATAGATACTGCTTTCTTACCACATTCTGATGAACATGTTCTACGCCTGAATGTTAGTTTACCACACGTAAAACATGGTTTCTCATGTATCTTACCAGTCTTAATTAAATGGCGTCTTTGTGCTTCTTTCACGCTTAATTTGGCACAATCTTTACAATATTTTCTACTATAAGATTGTTCTATTACAGGTATCTCTCTGTCACATCTTAGACATGTTTTTATCATAATTTTGAATCTCATGATACATCACGTCCACATTCATCACATGCCCATGGTCTACCTTCACTCTCACTATTAGGATCTGAATGACATGTGATATATCCTTCACCACATGTACATTTTATTCTATTGTCAGTCATACTAAACAATAACAAGTCTTACACATATAAAAACGTGTGTCGTAATATTCAGAAGAATCCTTCCACTTGCGACATTTCTTACATTTCTTATTCATTTTCCTCACTCACAATTTCCTCATCATCTTTCTGTATCCAATCCCACTCTGGTCGTTCACTCATCTTCATCTCCTAGTATGGTCTTGAGGTTATGATAAATTGTACTCATTTTGATGTATTGGTCTGGTTCATCTGCCATGACTTCAACAAATGCTCTAAGGTGTGTCTCTAGGAAACAGTGTTTGCATAGTTTGCTACCATTGGATATATCCTTCATGAATTTTTGAAATATCTCCTTTTCCTCTGGTGTAATATCGTCATTCAACTTTCTCTACCTCTAGGAATACACTCTTCTTACTGTCCTTCTTACCACCTATCTCGCCTTGAATAATATCAGTATGTGAATAGTCAAACTCCTTCAAATCCCAACACGCCATGATAAAACAGTCCAGTACATCAGCATTAAGTTCTTCTTTGTCTATTCCACCTTTCTTGTCAAACTGTGCTGAACGCATCTGTGATAGTAGTTTAGTATGTGATGGGTGTATTCTTACCTTACCGTTCTTTACCATCTGTGCAGAATTGATTGTCATTTTTGAACGTAGTGATTGTATGTTTGCTGATTCATGGTCTCTTATTTGTAGACCGAAGTTAACTGGTAATGCTGGTATGCCTCTTTCTTCTAGGTCTCTTATGAATCCGGGGTGTGCACTATCTATCTTACAGTTGTCATTAAATCTATGTGCCATATCTTCCATTACGTCTAGCATTGCACTAGGGCTTGGTCTTGGAAACTCATTAGCTTCTATAACGTATATGATACCATCTCTTATCTCAGCACCCAGAACGCCAAAGTTACTAGACCCGAAAGCAGGGTCGCCGTAACAACCACTTCGCCCACCAATAATTGATAAATCATATTTTTCTGTAACATCGTCAATACCCTCGAATATATCTCCTAATCCATAGCCGTACTTAAGGTTATATTCTCGTTCAAATGATGGGTTTTGTTCCTTCTCTACCTTGATAATCTCTGGGTCATATACTACTCCAACACCATGTGTATAGTCATATTGTTTCATTACATAGCCATTGTCCTCTTCATCTTCCATAGTCTCAAATAATCCACCGGGCATGTTTGGGGTACTGACCATAGTGATATATGCATCTCCTTTTGCTCTGTATCTCTCTGCTACTGTACGTGCTTCTTGTTGATACCTTAATGGAAAAAAGTCTCCTTCATCTAAGAATACTAGTCTAGGGTTGAGACCTCTAGCTGGTTCCAAGTGATTAGTAGGAAATGCTTCTATCTTACAACCGTTTAATATTACGAGTGATTCTTTAGTCTTGAACTCTCTACCTGTGAATAAGCCTTTGATTCTTCCCACTACTTTGTTAGTTAATTGTTGATTTGCTCCTGTAATGATTACTACTGATATATCTACTTGAGAGTTTCTCCATTCATCATCTTTTACACAATTCCATGCTATCCATCTAGTCATGAACTCTGTAATGCCTAACCCGGTTGCTTTTTTCACCCAAAGCTTCTTATTTTTTTCTAGTATATATGCTAGTTCTTTCTCATATTCTGTATAGGTGAGTTTCTTTGGTAATGCCTTCCAAAACTCCTCAAATGCCATGCCTCTATACTTTTCAAACTCTACTATAGGCTCAACGTCATTCTTAACGATGCTTAGTGCGTTATGTATATCAGCTTCAAATATGGTCATGTTCATTCAACTCTGGGTATTTCTTATTATGTAATGATATAATCTTTCTTAAGCCTGTTACTTCTTGTACATAAGGTTGTATTAGTTTCTCTATCACTGACATACGCCTGAAATATGCCTCAGCTAGTTCATTATTGCCATCATTGGTAGCCTTCCAGAATTGTTTTTCCATGTTCTTGAATATAGCTTCCCATCTCCTGCCTCTTCTATCCATATCCCACCATGCAGTTCTGCTCATAATTCTTCTCGTTTTTTGTGCGTAGTCATGCCTAATTAGAAGAAATTTTGGTGTTAGCGATGAAACAACTTACAATTTTTACGATTAACAACATAAAAAACTACACTAACACCATGTTTTTCACGTCTAATGGTGGTTAGTGTTGGTTATTATTATATTTATTGCGTTGTACCAGCTAGCTTGTTAGCTTGTTAACAGGTCATTAGGTATATCACTTAGTACACCTCTTCCTCTATGTGCTATTTGTTTTTCGTTTTCCATCTTGCTATTATTGTTAATGTTATACCTATAATAGGTATCATTTCTAATGTGTCTATGCCATATAGTAGAAAGTCTATTACTATACCATGTCCATGTAAGAATCCTTGACCAAATACACACTCTAACGCCCACCATGAATGTGGTATCTGTAAGTATAATATTACTGCTGATATGCCTAGGCTCTCTGCCATTCTTCTGTCATACCATGCTAAAAATCGTTCTAACATATTCTTGTCGATGCTGTAGGTAGTTGCCTACACTCCTCAAATGTGTTTGGTTCTGGTTGATAGTTGATTAAAAATGGTATTGCAAATACTATAATTGCTCCTATTGCTAGGATTAATGCTGACATACTAATCTTCAACCCATACCCACTTTCCTTTATTGTTTAATTTTATTGGCTTTTTCTTGCGTTTTTTATTGATAATTTGGTTTAAGAACATGAGTTGATTGGCTAACATGTAGGTTAATTTGGTCTTTTCTGCACCTTTTGCTGTCTTTAGTTTCTCTCTTATCTCCTCTACAAATGCTACCTGTGTCTCTTCCTCTGGTAGTACAAACTTTTCTTTTTTAAACCAATCCCAGAATGTCATTCTTTTTTATCCTCTCCTTTAAGTTCTTCCAGTTCTTTTGACATATCTCCAATCTTTTGTATTGCTTTGTATAGATTAAATTCGGTTGCATAATGGCACCTCATAAGGTTTTTTTTAGAGTGATCATTTACTATTTCACCACAATGCCAACAGGTTTTAGCCTGTATCTGTTTAATTACTGATTTATCTGTCGTCAAGATTTACCATACCCTTGCCTTCACAGACAAAACACTCAAAACTCATAAACACCTTATTGCCTTTACATTGTGGACATCTTATTTGTACACTCATCTAAAATCTCCACCTCTGATTCTTCTACGCATAAAATAGTCTAATATTCTTTGACTTAAATTTCTTTTGCCGTACCTTTCTTGTATCCTCTCTATGTCATATTGATGTAATATATTTTTGGTTTTGCCTAGGTTCATTGATGGATACATAATACAATCCTTTGAACGATTGTCATGTCGTAACCCTAGGGCATGTCCTATTTCATGCATTAATACTGTTACAAGTGGTGGTCTAGCTAGGTCTTGCCAATTAGAATGTGGTACCCAATCCCAATTATCATTGATGCAAATATCACCAGATACCTCACCTTGACCCGGAAAATATGCATGTGCTAGTACACCTTTTCTGTTGTCAAAATGTTCTAACTCTCTAAATTCTATCTTAAAGTCTGCCTTTGTATTACCATATACTCGTTTAAATTTTATATCTTTGACCCTTAAACCCCATGACCTGAACGCTACTGTTACAGCTCTTTCTTGATCATGTCTGGATTTCCAATCATTTGTGTATGATATTAATTTGTATGTTAATTTACCTTTGTGCCAACTGTGCTTCCATTCATCTATCAATGGTTCTGCTACTTTGTTGTTAACAACTGAGCCAATGATTAAACCACCATAGCCATGTACACCAAGCTCACACATTACTTCTGTGTCTTTTTTCTTTGAAAAACGTCTACCTCGCATAAAAAAATAAGGATATAAGCACTTAAGAATATTATTTCTTGTGCCTAAATGTCGTTTTTGTGCTTTAGATAGTCTGCTCCGATAACAATAGCAATTGGTGCTAATAAAGCCACAGTTGTGGTTTCGTTTAGATCAATCTGTTCGGTTGCAGTCCATAATGCAATTAGACCTGTGTAGGCACCAAGTGCATAATATCTTAGATTTTGCATAATTGAACCTCAGATAAGTGGTTTATAAAGATATATCGGTATTTTTTAGTATGAGTGGTTTGAATGGTATGTTTAACTTACCCCTCTCAATCTGCTCGTCAAAGTATGCCTTTGCATCAAAGATGAACTCATCACCGTTAGGAGATACCACCTTGATAGCCTTAAACCAGTCTATGTAGTCATGATGCATATTCTTACTATTTGTGACTGGATTCTGTGTTGGTCTTACATTATTTGTTAGATGTTTCTTGTTTACCCCTAGCTTTTTTGCCACAGCAGACACACCCAATGATATGTTTGCCACTATAGCGTTCCATTTCTCTAGGAATGTTATCTTATTTCTTTCGTCTAACTGTTTTGATATGAATCTCTGTTCTGCTAATGTCTCTTTTAATTCGGTTGTTTTGTCTATTGTACCACCTATTCCAGATTCAATGTCTATGATAATTTGTTTACATTGATGATAATATTCTAAGCATTGACCTAAATCTTTCTTCTTTTTACCTGTACTCTCTGTTATTTCAATCTCTAATAATCTTAAATCTGTAAATTGTTTTTCAAACTGTTCAACGTAAAAGTATGATTTACCTAGTTTTGATAATAATGATTCTGCTTGTTTAATTGTCTGGTGTGATACTTCTAATATTGTTTTGAGATATGTTGTATATTCATAATCATGTGGTTCTTTAACCTCTGCTCTTGCAAACTGTTTTAGTTTGTCGATAACTGCATCACCTGTTTGTTTATCTAAAGGAAGGGAACTAATTTTATGTCGCCTTTTAAGAGACAGTGGGTTCTTTTCGTGGTGTTTCTCAGCATCGTCAAAAAGTGCATAAAATGCATCATTTCTAGATATTGAGATACCTTGTTTTCTTAAGAGATCATCGTATATAAAAGAACATAAATCGTTTAATCTTACGTGCTCATAATATCCATTCTCTATTAATGGTCTTGTTACCTCTTTTAGACGTAGGATGTACTCTTTCTTGGTCTCAAATGATTTGTTTTCTAGGCTAGATAGTTGGTTTAAAATTTCCTTTTGAGCAGAAAGATATTCTTCTGCATTTACTATCTCTGACACATATTAACTGTTATATACTGTATTAATAAACATTACTAATTCACGCCTAATAATGTAGTATATATTATGTTATGAACTATAAATAATATAGGAAATGTCTCAAATAATTACATTACCTGTATCTCATACCTGTGATTTTTGCAACAATGAAATGGTTAAGATAGAGGCAGGTAGAAATACATACAAGTGTTTGTCTTGTGGTGCCAAAGAAGATAATTATTAAATAAAAAAGAAAGAAAGAGCAGTCTATAATTCTGGGTAAACAATACACCATGCTAATTCTGTCTCGAATTTTTTGTTTTCTTGTAATACTCTTTGTTTTGCTCTTGATTTTCTACTTCTGTATGAGTTGATTGCTTTTCTCATTGCTTCTTTATCATAGCCTAATCCTTTCTCTTTTCTTTCGGCTATCCATTCTTGGGCAGATTTAATTTCACTTACTGCCTCATCATACTCAGTTTTTGCATATTTTAGCATTAAGCCATCTAATACAAACTCGTCTGGTGTGTATGCTACAAATTCTAGTTTACCATCATATCTGTCAACTCGTCTGACTTGATGGAAAAAATCATCTCCTAGTTTTTGGAACTGTTCTAAACTAATGTGTTTCTTCATACAAAGAATACACATGAATACCATATAAACATAGATATTTTAGTATGTAAATTTGCATACCATTAGTCACAAAATGATGTAAAAAAATAGGAGTCTTAAGCGT
>Ga0208013_1001057_pt1 | contig 13543 bp, 13 predicted proteins | sample 16_taG_FD_184091 | JGI IMG/M metagenome (GOLD analysis project Ga0208013, IMG submission 184091) | Marine viral communities from the Subarctic Pacific Ocean - 16_ETSP_OMZ_AT15313 metaG (SPAdes) (version 2) | ecosystem: Environmental > Aquatic > Marine > Oceanic | place: Pacific Ocean | collected...
AGTCTGTTGATTTAGGTTTGTTAGTTATCTTAGTTTGGTAACCAGCAAACGTACTGAAATACTCCGAAGGAATCTGACCACCACGTGAATGGAGATCCTCCAGAGCAACTCTAAGGGTTCCGGCATGAACAGAAACTTTTTGTTCCGGTTCATAACCTTGTCCTCTTGCAAGGGTAGCATATTGCGTCGCCTTGTGATCTTCGTCCTTTCCAAACCTCACTGTGATTTCATTTTTCACAATGTTGCCTAGTCCGTTCTCTCGAAGCCATTGATACGCTTCTGCTCTTTTTGGTGCTAGTGCAGTAGCATAAAATTTATCATCTATTTCTAATTCAGAACCATCTTTTAATTTAAGTGTTTTAAGATTCATAGAATGCATGATCTCTGGAATTATTACCTGAGATAGATACTTTTCGTTTTCTTCTAGATCTTTAATTCTATCTTTATAGTTTTGTATTTCTTGATGTATGTCTTGAAGTTTTTTTATTTCGTCTGTTAGTTTTTCTGGATTTGTCTGTTCCACCTGACTAGGCGCATCAGCTCTTAGATTGATCGTCATGTTACTCCTTATTAGTTTAATAGTTTAATTTATATTTGCACTATCGTATATATAGGAGAATTTATATATGTCAATACTAGTTTTGAAAAATATTTAATTCAATTGGATAATAAGAAAATTGTCTTCTATCGTATTTTAATAATTTAAATTTACCATTTGTAAGATCAGAAGCTACTGCACATACCACACCAATTATGGCAGGATCGCCATAAAGTAATAAATAATCATCAACAGTAAAATCTTTTAATGAGTTTTTTATTTCCATTACCATTGGACCTGGTGTAAATTGCATTTGTTTTAAACGAGGAAATAAAATCTTAATTTCGCCATACTTTAATGCAGGGGTAATATCAATCTTAGGTTGACCTGTGTCTCTATCTGTAGGTATTTCTTGGACCAAGTAAACTTTATTATCTGTATTTCTTTTTGCTTCGTAATTTGTCATTGACTTTTTTCTTTCTATACATTATATAACTTTTTAGAAAGAAAAGTAAACAACTATGACAAATGTATTAGACAGTAAAATTAATTGGTATAAATTTAAAACAGTTCCTTATAAACATCAACTTGATGCTTTAGAAAGATCGTGGGATAAAGAATACTTTGCGTACTTCATGGAAATGGGTACCGGTAAATCTAAAGTCTTAATTGATAATGCAGCCATGCTTTATAATCAAGGCAAGATAAATGGTTTGCTTCTTATTGCACCTAAAGGTGTTTATAAAAATTGGTATGAAGATCAAATACCTACACACCTACCTGATTATATAAATAAAAAAGTTGTTCTTTGGAAAAGTTCAGACAAGACTCATGAACAAACAAAAAAATTAAATACATTATTTCAACCTGGTACAGAGTTTCATGTATTAATTATGAATGTAGAAGCTTTTTCGTATGACTTTGGCAAAGAGTTTGCTCGTAGATTTTTAGACTCACACAATGCAATAATGGCTATAGATGAATCTACTACTATTAAAACACCTACTTCTAATAGAACTAAAAATATTTTAAAACTAAGAACCCTTGCTAAATACAGAAGAATACTAACAGGTTCACCTGTAACTAATTCACCATTAGATTTATTTAGTCAATGTCAGTTTCTTGGTTCCTGGCTCTTGAAGACAGATTCTTATTATGATTTTAGATCTAGATATGCGGAGATGAGAACAATTAATCTTGGTAGTCACAGCACTAATATTGTTGTTGGTTATAGAAATCTTGGAGAGTTATCTAAATTGATTGAACCTTTTTCAATGCGTGTATTAAAAGATGATTGTTTAGATCTTCCTCCTAAAACATTTATGAAACGTCAGATAACCATGACACCTCAACAAGAAAAAATATACAAGGCTATGAAAAAATATGCAATGGCACAGCTTGAAGGAAAAGCATTAACTACTAATAATGTAATGGTTCAGTTAATGAGACTTCATCAAATTCTTTGTGGTCATTTCACTGCTGATGATGGAACAATTCAAGACATACCTAATCATAGAATAACAGAACTTATGGAAATTTTATCTGAAGTAGAGGGTAAGGTTGTTATCTGGTCCCACTATCAAAGAGATATTGAAAGTATACTGAAAGCTATTAGAAAAAAATATGACCGTGATGATATTGTTGTAGATTATTATGGTAAAACTTCGATGGAAGACCGACAAAGTAATATAAAGAAATTTCAAGAAGATGACAACTGTAGATTTTTTGTAGGTACTACTCAAACCGGCGGTTATGGTATCACACTCACTGCAGCCAGTACAATGGTTTATTATTCTAACGGCTATGATCTTGAGAAAAGATTACAATCAGAAGCTCGTATTGATCGTATTGGACAAGAGTATCCAATGACTTATATTGATATAGTAACAGAAGATACTATCGACACTAAAGTTGTAAAAGCTTTACGTAAAAAATTAAATATTGCCTCGGATATTATGGGCGAAGAATTAAAAACTTGGATTTAAAAAAAGAAACCTTTATCTAAAACCTTTTCTAGCAACAGAAGTGATACTGCCCCAACAGTACCCAATAACACCCAATAGATCTTGTCTATCTTACCGCCCAAATCGTGTATACCATCGTGCATATGTTTAACATCTTTTTTTAATCCAGTAATATATCCATAGATAGAAAGCAGGTGCTCTCTTGTAGTTTTGGGGTGTAGTTTATTTCCGTTGGGCATTATGTTGTAATTCCTCTTGATCTTAATCTTATTTGTTTTTCTTCCTCAGATAGTAAGGCATTTTCTAACGGAGTCAATCCTCCAGCGTTGCCAGCGGCCATTTGCGTTTGACCTAGAATGTTTTGCCCTTGTGTAATTGTTTGATTGTTTGGCATTGCAGAAGTAACTGATGTTGGCAATGGCGGTGTTGGTGGTGCAGGTGGTATTAAAAATTCTAACGGATCAATGTTAAAAGGCTCACCCAACTGCAGTTGTCTTAACTCTCTTCTTATTTCATTTAATGCAGGTAAAGCTTCTCTAAATGGATTGTCTTCACCAAGATTATTTGCAATGTCTCTAAATTTATTTGCAATCTCACCTGACGGAACGTAAGGATCAAATCTACCTCTTCTTAAATTATTATAGTCTTCACTACTAATTTGTCTTTCATCAAACTGTCTTCTTAAATCATTGTTTCCTACGCCTAATGTTTCTGCTGCGTTTAAATCATTAAACATATTTTGTTGCACATCAAACTTAGCTTTGTTTGATTTTATATATCTTAAAATAATATCGTTAGGATCAACTGGACCACCTTTTAATAAACCAAAATAACCACCAGTAAATTCTCTTCTCGCATCCCTGATACCTCTTTGGTAACCAGAAATTTTAAAACCCATTGATTTTAATGGATCAACTTTAATTGGTCTAAGTCCCATGAAGCCTGCTATCTCAGGCCCGACATCTAATGTTTCCCCACGTGCTGTTGGTGTTTCTGTTGCAGCTTGAGCTAGTCTTACAAATTGTTTGTATGATGGTGCTAATGCATTTCCTAAATGTAAAAATCTAATTGCAGCTTTGTCACCAGCAGAAGTTTGATCTGTATATAATCTTCTACCATCTTTAGTTATTCCACCTCTAACAGTTAAATCCCCTGCAGCTTCTGTCCAAATAGATTCTGAAATAAATGGATTCATAATTTCAGCACCTGCTTCATTAACTCCATTTACAAAACTAGCTAATACCTGTTGATCATTCATTTGACCATCTTGGATATTATTTAAAATAGTTCTTAGAGGTCTAGCTATAACGTCATAAGCATTACTGTGACTGAAGTCTACATATCTTAGATCACCATCTTCTGTTCTAATTGGAATTAACGTAGAGTTTTTAGACCACTCAGGTACAAATCTTCTTAATGCATCTAGTTCGTCTTGAGATATATCGTATAAAGCTTTTGCACCTTCTGTTAATGCAACTGGAGCTGCTGTTGTAAATGTGGCAAGACCTAATAATCTTTTTATTCCATCACCATATGCTCCACTATCAAGAGCATTGTTCTTAACAACTTGTTCAGTTCCATCTGCTAATATTTCAGTAACAGTTAAACCTAAATTACTTCCTTTAACTCTTACACCTGCTGCAGGTATGTGTCTCATTTCATTCAAACCTAGTTCAGCAATATTAGTTGTAGTTCTAATCATCTCTGATGGAAATGACATGAAGTTACCTATAGGTAATAATCTTGCAGTTCTTACGGCAGATCCAACAAATGCATAATTAGGTACAGTATTTTTTACAACGTTAGCTGCTTCTCTATTAAGAACAGATTCAGTTACATCTAAACCTCGTTTAGCATAACGACTTTTTAATTTAGCTTTCTCCATTACATAGCTAGCTATTTTAAAAGTGTCATCCTCAGCTACATATTTACCTTGAAAAAATTGTCCTACTTTTTTTAACTTAGCCATCATAGGATTTAATACTGTATCTACGTTTGCAGCTTGTTGACCAAATCTAATATCTTGTAGTAAAGCTTTTAAGTCTCCTATCTGAACTTGAGAGTTTACCACACCAAGTTCTACTAACTCTCTGTAAGCTGCTTGTGCTGCTTCACTTGGAGGACCAGCTTTTAAAAGACCTGTAGTTTCTATACCTTCTGCAAATGCTCTAGAAAATTCTACTGGGTTAAATAAATTACCATTAGCTCCAGCAAAACCAAACGCACTAATTACGTTTCTTATATGCGTAGGTATAGAGAATACTGTTTTAGCTAACTGTGAAACTCCTTTTGGAAACAATAATAAATTTCTATACATCCAACTAGCAGCAGCTTCTGCACCTTCTTTACCTTCACCTCTTACAAAACCTTGAAGACCACCTGCTATGTTGTTTGCATTTTTTATAGCCTCAGCTATTTCAGGTGTAGTAATTTTACCCGCCAAAGGATTAGGTATGTTAGCTGCTTCAGGTATTTTACTTATAACATCATCCATTTTAACAGATGTTATTCCTGTATTCTTTTGATTTACACCTAGTCTAAAAGCATTTTCATCATTCCAAAAAAATCCCCTACCGCCAGCTGCTTGTACTTCATCATTCTTTAATGCTACTCTTTTTAAATATTCAGATGTTCTAGCCACAGAAGATAAATTAGTTATACCATTAAATATAGAGTACCTTGGATCCTGAACCTCTCCAAATAATTCTCTAAGTTCTTTTGGTGGTAACTTAGTTTCTTTTATTTCTGCTCTTATAAAATCAGCGCCTGGTTTTCCCTCCATCGTTTTATTAATATATTCATTAAATTTTAAACCTTTTGGTTTACCTCTAAGAGAAGCTTCTCTAAGGATATCATCTACTATAATACTAGCTTCTTTTTGATAAGCATTACTTGCTATGTCAAAAGCTGCGTCACCATTTTCTTTGGCAATTTCTCTTCTAAAAAAATTAGTGGCATTATTAATTACTTCATCAGTTGGTTCGTATCTTTTAAAAAATTTAAATATACCTTTACCTTGATCTTCAAATATTCTGTAAGTACCACCTATCCAACCATTAACTCTACCTTTCAATAAAGATTGAAGTTCTTGCACACCTTTGTTTAGTTTAGCACCGGAAGTATTATTATCTAAAATATTAATTAAATTAGTAAACTCATCTCTAGCATTATTAACTCCGTTAACAATTAGTTGTCTAGACTCTTCGCTTACATTACTTTTTCTCATAAGATCTAAAAGATTATCTAGTTTTTTAGCATCAACTCTATCTCTAATATTACCTTCAAATAAAACATCATTAAGACCTTTTAAAAATTTTTCTTTTTCCACTTGTACTGACTTGTTAAACATTACTTCTGATTGAGGGTATATATTATCTACTTCTCTGGTAATGTTATCTACAATTTCTTTAGCTCTTAATGTGTCTCTAGATTTCAAAGCTTCTTTAAATGTTTCTTCTCCAAACAATTCTTTTGTCATACCGCCTTGAGGAGTAAAAGGTGCTCTTACATATTTATCTAACCATCTTGCAAATCTAGAATTACTATAAGCAAGATCTTTACCTCTGTTAGCTAATAACTTAGCTGACTTACCTGCACCGTACACAAATGGAGTAACCAATAAAGATTCAGAACCAAACTTTAATCTGTTTAATAATTTTCTTGTAGCATCTTCTCTGCCAAAACTTTCTTCTCTATCTAATTTAGTTGGTCCTCCGCCAAACATGTCTCCAAATGTTCCAATGTTTTCTACATCAGCTACTAATGTTTCACCCGCTGCACCACCAGCAACTGCTGCTGCATATCTAAACTTCTTAGATTTTTTATTTAAATCTCTAGCTTTGTTTATTGCTGACATAACAGAACCTCCTCTTAAATTAGCATAAGCGTTAGCCTTCTTTGCTCTAATTGCTTTTGCTGTAAGATTTCTAGCTACCTTGTTTGCTGCTTTGAATCCAATGGCGCCTGGTATACCAACCTGTACTAATGTTTCTGTAAGTTTACCTATAGCTCTTTCTTCTGCTATCTCTTCAAATGGATTTAGTTTATCAAAAAATTCTTCTACACTTGCTGCTGTATTTGTATCAGCTCCAAGATCAATTAGTTCTGCTGCAAGAGAGACTACACCTTCAGGTATTTTTAATAGACCTGATGCAATACCAGAAGCGGCAGCTGTGTACCACGCTGTATCATTGTTTTCTTCGGCGTTATTGAGAGGTAAAAACTCTGCCATTTAGACTCCTATGCTCCGGTGCCAAAATCGTCAGGCTTATTTTTTCGTATTTCTTCTATTATTCTTTTTTGATCCGGACTTAAAACGTCAAATCTCTTATCTATTTCAGCATCTTTTTCTTTTTTTGTACTACCTTTTGGTGAATCTGGTTTTACATAGGTATCAATATCAATTATTTGGAAACCATAAGTACCATCAGTTTTTTTATTGTATATCTTAGCTTCACCAGTATTTACATCGTAGTAAACTTTACCAACTTTTTTATTGTTTCCTTTTTTAATCAATGTAGATTCTTGAGGATCATTAGGTCCGTTTAAGAAACCCTCAAAGTTAGATCCAAATTTTTCTATAAACTTAGTCTTTAATTTATTATTTTCAAACTTAGCTCTGTTATTAGCTTGTAAAGTATCACCTTCATAGACTTCTATAAAATCTTTTTCTGTGTATCGTTTGTCAGCTTCCCGTTCTTGTGCAAGAATTTCTTTTTGAAAATCTTCTGCTCTTATAATTTTATCAAGTTCAAAAGCTCTTCCTTCGTTAATTAATTTTTGTTCATATTCTCTTTGATCTTCTTTTTCCATTTTGTTATATTTTCTAGCTTCATCTAATATTTTAGCGTCGTATTCTCTTTTATCTTCTAGCTGTAATTTGTCATAATCTCTTGCGTCTTTAATTAAATCTAAATTGAATTGTCTTTCATCTTTAATTAATTCTTTATTATAAATTCTGTCATCAGCTTTTATACCTGCAAGATAATCTCTTTCATCTTGTTTTAAAAAATCTTGGTAAGATCTGTCATCAGCTTTTAATGCTAAGTTAAATCTTCTGTCATCAAATTTTTGTTCATCAGCTAATGCAAGTTTAGTTCCAGCCATTCTTACATCTCTATCGTATTTAGCTTTTGCGTCAGCACTTTTTATTAATTGTGCAGTAGCTGGTTTTAATCTACTTATTGCATCAGCAAAATTTGTAGCTCCTGCAACGCTTGGTCCAGCAGTTAATAAGAAACTTGTTAAAGGATCATATCCACCATAGTCACCGGCACCCGCTCTAATTTCTTCTATGTATTCAGCTTGAGTTTTTGGTTGACCAATATCTACATTAGATAAAAAAGGATCATTGTCTGTTACAATAGGATTTTCTGCATGCATAGATCTATCTACGATACCAGTCATAATGCCATTGCCTACATTACCACCTTTTCTAAACATAGGTCTTTTAAAAGTTCTCATATTAATTTCCTGTCAATACACCAGGTTGATTAAACGCTCTGTAGATACCCGCTAACGTTCCACCAGCTCCTATCGCTGTCATCATAGGATTAGGACTTGGCATGGTTGTAGTTTGCGTTTGACCTGGATATCCAGCAATCAAACTTGTTACACCTGTTCCATATTGTTGTGCAGCTGTTAATGGTTGTTGCAATTGTTGTTGAGCTAACTGTTGTTGTGCTCCTAACTGTGCTTGTTTTAATGCTTGGTTCTGTGCACCAAGAGTAGATAAAGCTCCAATGTCTTGACCTAAAAATGATTGCGATTGACCAGCTAAGTTTAATTGATTAGCTAAAGCTTGTTGATTTAATTGTTGTGCTTGTTGAAATCCTTGACCTAATAATTGTGCTTGTAATGCTGCTCGGTTCCTGTCGCTCGTTGCCTGATACTCTGATCTCATAACACCTTCACGACCTCCGCCAAGAACACCTTTACCTACAGCTTGAGCTGCAATACTTGGAATTCCTTTTTGTGCTTGTACATCAAATTCTTTTAACGTCTCACTAATAACATCTTGTTGATATGGAGACATAAATTGTTGATAAGAAGTAGGTGAAGCTAAAGCGGACGCAGATTGTAAAAAAGGTTTGTAGGCACCAATACCTTGAGTGGCTAATTGTTGTGCTTGTGCTTGTAAAGGATCTTGACCAGCAACAAATTGTTGACCAAATGCTTTAGATAAATCTGCTGTTTTATAGCCACCAGTAGCTGTTGCAAGATCACCTAAATAAACTTTACCTGCTGCTTCTATAAATTCTGGTGGTAATACCCTTGTTTCTTGTACTGCCATTATACTACTCTCTTTTCTGCTTGTTTCATTTGATCATATAATCTTTGGGCTCCTTTTTCAATGTTTCCGTTACCCATTCCTCTAACAGCATCTGCTGTCATTACAAATTCGTTTTTACTTAACATAGCAGGTACATCATCTGCTTTTTCTTTTATGCCAACTGGTACAAATCCACCAGTTTCTCTATAGTCTCTTTCTATAGTACCAGCTTTATTTCTTCTCATTTGACCCATAGGCATAGATTGTAATCCACCCATAGCTGATTGTTTTCTTAATAAAAGAGGTTTAGGAGGTTTTATACGATTACCATCTTCATCATATTGAATTCTGTGTGGCTCTCCTTTTGGTTTAGGATATTTTATACGATTACCATCTTCATCATATCTAATTATATGAGGACCTTTTATTAAAAATTCATCCATGTCTTTTATAGACCTTAATCCTTTTTTAGGTGTACCAGATTCTAAACCAACTCTACCACCTATAGCATATTCAGATACATTTGTTTCTACAAATTCATTTACTTCTTCATCAGACGCATCTGGATTTGTTTTACTATAGTAGTCTCTTAAATAAATTTTTACTTTTTCTGGATCTCTTTTAGTTGCTTCTATCTCTTCTGGACTCATACCTGAAGCAGCTAAGATACTTCCTATTGCTCCTAAAGTGTATCCACCACCAGGAACTTTACCTAGTAAACCTCCAAGAAATCCTTTCTCTGCTCCTTGTTGCTTTATTGCAGCCATTGAAGGATTAGCAAACAAAGCACCAATACCACCTTGCTTACCAAAGATTGACATCGCTGGTTTACCAAAACTTGCTCTACCTAGTAAACCACCAAACTGTGTTCCAGGTATACCAAAAGCAGCGGCACCTATTAGGGCCGCTTTACCAATAGGTGACTTAATAACTTTTTTAACTGTCTTACCTATTGATTTAACTAGACTTCCTAGTCCGTATAATTGTCTGGGTTCTTGCATTCTTGATATTGCCATAATTTAAATACACTTATATTGATGAGCAGGCATAGATATCCTGAAAATACTACACTTTATTTGATTTTTGTATCTTCGTCAAGTGGTTTGGCATGTTTTGCAGGCCGAGTACCTTGATATAAATCGTCAAAAAAACGACCACGATATAAGAACTCTCCAACGTGCGTAATAGTATCCATTACATATACATGTACTTTACCACCCATATCTGTCCATTTTTGACAGAAACCAAAGTCTTCTCCAAAATATCTTTTAGTCTTAAGATCATGCCAAGTATCAAATAAATTAAAAAAATTTTGTTTTTTGTCTTCTTTGCCGTTGATAAAAGTAGGTTGAATTATTTCTAATTCTGGATGATTTTTAATCATATCTTCTAATACTTTTCTTTTAATTAACATACACCCCGTAGGAGCATGAGTTACTTCTATAATACCTTTGTCAGCTATAATGTTATGTTGATCTTCTACTTTAATTGGATAAGTAAAACCTGCTCTTGACATATCTTCTGCAGATGTAATTGCATCTTCTTTATTATTTACTCTTCTCCATATTTTATCCCAATCCATCATTTTCATTGGATAAGGACATGCAATAACATCTTTGTCAGCTTTTAACATTTTTTCAATAGTAGAAAATTCAAAATCAATATCTGAATCTATAAACAATAAATGTGTATATTTATCTTTATGATTTAACATTTCAGCTACACTTAAATTTCTACCTTGTGTAACTAAAGAAGATTTTAACAAAGTAAAACTAACTAATATATTTCTTTGTAAACATTCCATTTGAAACTTTAAAACAGCTTGACAATAATGCATGGTTACATCGCTATGACAAGGGGTACAAACCATTATTTTATATGGAGATCTCCCATCTTTACCACCTACATTTATTTCAATTACGTTGGTATCACCTTCAACTTTATTAGTTTTAATAGTTTGATAGGTATCATCATTAGCCTCTGTTTTTTTATCTTTAGTAAACCAGATAGGTTTATTACTTAGATCTGACACTAATTGCTCCTGTTAAAAATCTTGTCCATGATGTGCCTATTTTATTCCAATTGTAATAAGCATTAACATAATCAGATTGAGTTTCTACATGTTTGTGTATAGTTTCTTCATGTAGTATATTTGCTGAAGCTTCTATCGCAGAAGCAAATTTCATTGAAAGCCTTCGTAAATCATTATCAAAAGGTATATACATTGGAAACTCTGCACCTGTTTCAAACAAGGCTCCAAGATTTGTTGTGATACAATACAATCCTCCAGCCATACATTCTAATAAAGATATACAAGATGTTTCTTCAAAGATACTTGGGTATGCATACATATTATATTTATGCATATTACTTTTTATAAAACTATTTGGTTTATACCCTATGTAATTTACATTGGGTAGTTGTCTTGCTTGTTCATACAGTTCTGTATAGTTATGATCATTTTGGTCAAAGAATTGTTTTCCATAAACTTCACAAGATGAATATACATCTAAAGTAATTAATGGGTTCTTAACTAATTGCATTGCACCTAATAAAACAGATAGCCCTCTCCAAGGTGTGTTTTGATGAATTATTCTAATAGGGTCACCTTGTTTATAAGGTTTTGCTTTTTGTATTTTATCTACACCATTTTTAATTACTAAACATTTTTCTAATGGTAAACCAAACAGAACTCTAAACTTTTCAAAGGTCCAATGAGAATTAAATACATACCAATCATACTTGTGATGATTAGATTTGTCTTCAAACCAAGGGGCTAAGTTAGGTTGATCATATGAATTTTTTTGCCAAAGTATATTTACTTTGTTTGGATGTAACGGAATTTTTTCTGGTACAGAAGTTGTAATCTGCACTTGATCTAATAATTTTTTATCAACGTATTCTTCTAAATAGTTGAATTGTAATTCTGTTCCACCCTTAGGGTTTTGGTTTCTTATTATCATTATTCATTACTTTCTGGAATACATCTAAACCTTTTGGTGATACTTGCACTGTTACATCAGTAACAATATCTGGTCCTTCCATTTTTTCTTTAGAAGTTTCACCTGTCTTTGTATTTCTATAAATTGTTATAGTTGTACAATCGATCTTATGTATGTTATCCGTTTTCATTCTCTCTGTTTATAAGCGCATAACTAACTACTACTTCAAGTTTGTTAGCTGTTTCTGCTTGCGCTTTTATAGCATCCCCTGCTTCTAAATTCAACCCCTGTTCTGTGGCATTGACTGTACTTGTAGCAGGTATGTCCTTTCTAAAAAATTCTACATCTGTACTAGCAGATGAATCTCTTAAATCACAGTTAACTAATACAGCCCCTGTGCTGTTATTAGATACATATACAGATTTTATAATAGCTACAGCAGATGTGGATATAGTTAAAACAGTTGTCATAGCTGTTCCATCTAATATTTTAGATGCATTTTTATATTGTATGCTCATGATAAAAAGTAATTAAAAGTATCTAATTCGTTTTTTAAGTCTTGTTGAAAAGAAAAATTAAGTTGTTGCTTCATTGTATTTAAAGACTCCATAATTTGTCTTTGATTATCTACATCATACTCTTCTTTTGGTTCAGGTATGTAATTAGTAATCTTAGCCATTACCTACCACCATAGTTTCTTTCGTTAGCTGTACCTTTACCAGAAACTCCACCTGATTGTTTTTCAAATGCCATACCTGGTCCACTAAATGTAGATCTACCAATTGATCCTAAACTCTCTCCTCTATTAGATCTATCTTGCATTTCTGCTAGTTGTAGGTTTCTTAACTCTGATATTCTTGCTCTACTCGCATCTGTTTGTGGTGCTTTTCTTCCTATTATATTTTCAATTCTTCTTTGCATAGCCCCTGCTAAACCATAGTTAGTTGGTTTACCAAACTTACCACCTGTAATCATATTTAAAAAACCACCAGATACAGGGTTGTATCCTTTCATAATACCTGAGGCTATTGAACCAGTGCTTGTTAGTCCTTCATATGGACGATAAAAATTTCGTATACCCACTGCTCTAGGATCAGATTTAGGTAAAAATTCTCCTAAACTACTTCCAGGAATTAAAAATTTAATTAATTTCATAATACCACTTTCTTTATTTTGACCTGGTAAAAATTCTTGTTCAACATCGTCTTCATTAGCAACACCCATATTTGCAGGTAAGCTTTGTAAATCTAAAGTTGGTAAATTTTTTGTTGAAGTTAAATTAGGTGGATAAAAATTTTGTGGAGCGTTAACAAATTGTCTTGGTTGGTAAAAATCTTGAGTAGGACTAATATCCATTTGTGGTGGATAAAAATCTTGAGTAGGACTTAAATTCATTTGAGGATAAAAATCTTGAGTAGGACTAATATCTGCTCTTGGTTGATAGAAATTTTCAGTGGGATCTTCCATGAAAACATTAGAGCTTTCATTTATCTCTGTATCTACTAAATTTCCGTTTTCGTCAAAATATATTGCCATTATCTTCTACCATCTGGTTGTGCATCTAATCTAAGTGTACCATATCTCCATGACTCACCTACTGCTGTGTTGGCTATTTGTACAGAAACTAATCTGCCTCTAGCTCTTGTATCTACCTTATCAGTCGTAGAAGTTATTGTAAAGGGTCCAAGAGGTGAGCTAACCGCTACGTCATCTGGATAACTGCTTACGAATAACGTTACTTGAGCATCACCTGTTTGGTATTTAAAATCAGGTATAAATCGTTTTACAGACATAAAGAATTCTCCATCACCTCTATAATCAGCAACCC
>Ga0208013_1001061_pt1 | contig 13510 bp, 9 predicted proteins | sample 16_taG_FD_184091 | JGI IMG/M metagenome (GOLD analysis project Ga0208013, IMG submission 184091) | Marine viral communities from the Subarctic Pacific Ocean - 16_ETSP_OMZ_AT15313 metaG (SPAdes) (version 2) | ecosystem: Environmental > Aquatic > Marine > Oceanic | place: Pacific Ocean | collected...
CCGGAATTGTTTAGGATAAATAATGATAAGTTTTATTTTCCTTACATTTATGATCATAGAATGCCTACTGATTCTCAAATGGATAAGTACGATCCAAAAGATATTGCAGCGTGGCTCCAACATCAGTTTGAGACAATACTTATAAAGTTTTTCAGTACCTTAACAATAAAGGCTCCTAATCTTTGTTTAGGTGGAGGATGCGGACTTAATGTATTAGCTAACACTGCAATAATAAAGGCCGGATTATTCAAAGACATTCACATCTTTCCTGCAGCTAATGATTCGGGTTTGTGTTTTGGTGGAGCAATTTATGAGGTTTCACAAAGAGAGAGAAAAATGGTAGTGCCCGAGTATTTAGGTTTTTTGGGTAAAAATTATTCGGATGAGGAAATAGAAGATGCTTTACAATAAAATGACCGAAGATGACCTCATTGTAAAAGTGAGTGATGACATTAAGGATAATAAAGTTATCGGTTGGTTCCAAGGGGGTAGTGAATTCGGACCCAGAGCGTTGGGACACCGTAGTATCCTTACTAACCCCAGCTGGGAGCTTGCCAAATCCCATCTAAACGACAAAGTAAAGTATCGGGAGTATTGGCGTCCTTATGCTCCCATCGTTGCTGAGGACGATGCCAGCAAATATTTCGACCTTATAGAAACTCAAGCTAATTCATATATGTTGATGTCCTATAAGGTAAAAGTAGATAATTTATCGGGAATAACACATGAAGATGGGTCCGCTAGAATACAGACGGTCAACGCAGAACAAAACAGTAAAGTTTATAAATTATTAAAATGCATTAAAGATAAGATAGGAGTATCTGTTTTACTAAATACATCGTTCAATCTTGGTGGAGAACCAATTGTGGAGTCTCCCAAGGATGCTGTAAGAACATTTAACAACTCTAACATTGATGTTTTAGTGTTAGAGAATTATTACATTACCAAAGGAGGTGAGTAAAATGGCAGTACAAGAATCATACAATCAAATCCAGACAGTTCTGGAAGAGTTTCAATCGAATCACGAAAAGAATGCTAGTGGTAACAAGGCCGCTGGAACGCGTGCTCGTAAGGCTGCGACTGAGTTGAAGAAGTTGTTGACCGATTATCGCAAGGTAAGCATCGCTGCATCTAAGTGAATCGAATACTTGTAATTGGTGATTTATTAACGGATCGCTATAGGTTTTTAAATCCACTCAGATCCGACCCCGCTAACAACGCTGCTCTTGTCGTAGAAAGTGAACGAGAAGAAATGGTTGATGGCGGGGCCGGCAATCTGGTGCGAAATATAAAGTCGCTTTGTGAATCAGATGTACATTTTTATTATACTGGTGAAAGATTTCCAATAAAGATAAGATACTATGTAGATGGCCAATTTGTTTTGAGAGAGGATGAAGATGACGCTGTAACACACGACGCAAAAGTAATTGATGAACTTATAAGTAGTATAGAACCCAACGACCTTGTAGTTATTTCTGACTACCATAAAGGTACTGTTGAGCGAGAAGATGTTGTCCATATTATTGAAAAAAGTAGAGAAGTAGAGAATGTAACTGTTTTTGTAGATACAAATTTTGTTTATCCAGAGCATAAAAATGCTGATTGGTTAAAGATTAATCTTAAGACGGCTCAAGAATGTGTAGATGAGACAAATGAAAATATAGCCAAAATCATTTCTAAAAATAATAACTGTAATGTTGTTATTACTAAGGGTGATGCAGGGTTCGTAACTTATCTGAAAGACTTAGAACAAACAATTAGTTTTACGAAAGATGAGAATAAAAGTTTTGTAGACTCTATAGGGGCTGGGGATGCATTTTTAGCTGGATTTGTATCTTATGTATCTCAGTATAACACAGCAGGTCTCCCTGCCTTAATATATGCGGATGTAGTGGCTCATTTATCTACGAGTCATTTAGGTACTATTGATATAGTAACCGCAGATATGGCAGATGAGGAATATAGGAACTCAAAAACGCCTGTAAAACAAGAAGGAGATACCTTATATGTCCATCGCTCTAGTGATAATGTGTAAAGATGAGTTTATAAAAGTAAAAAACATTATTAAAAGCTGTGAGAGCGTAGTAGATGAGGTCATAGTAGTCGTGACAGGGAACAAGAAGGTTAAAGAGTCAGGAAATTATAAGGTTTTATATTATCCTTGGCACGACTGCTATTCTTCACCACTCAATGCTGGATTAAGATTGGCTGAATCTGATTGGGTATTTCGGATGGACTCAGATGAAGAAATAGACTCGAAGAATATAGAAAAAATAAGTAGAGCAGTAAAGATGGAAGGCATAGATGCCTTTGTGGTAAAGCAAAGAGGATATCTTCCAGTAGGTAGAGAAGAGTTTGGAGTTAAAAAGGTTCCAGCTTATAAAGGTTATGATTTTGCTGTTGATGATGGATGTATAAGATTGTTTAGAAATGATCCAAGAATATTTTTTGAGTTTAATACTCACGAAACTCTTTATAACTCTCTATATAGAGGGGGTTTTAAGTACATAAAGACAGACTTGGTTATACATCATTGGGGTAAGCTTAATATGAAAGACAAAGCACCCTATTATTATGAGTTAGCAAAAGATAGATTACGTAGATATCCCGAAGAGTATCAAAGTTATTATTATGTTGGAGTATCTGCAGAATTTATTGGTAAGCTAGAAGAATCATACGAAGCATTTAAGGCTGGGTATGAAAAATATAAAACTGAATACTATCGAAAACCGATGGTTTTTTTAAATAACAAAAGGAGGAAGTAATGGCAGATAATAATTCTATCAGCTTGGAGACTTTGCTAGAACAACAGAAGAGCCTCTCTGAGGCGGTTGCAAACTTGAGTGCTACAAGGTCTCAACTTGAAGAACAATTGACAACTGTTCGTAACAACCTAAGTACTAACGCTGGCGCTCTTCAGTATGCCAATGCTCTTATTCAGAGTATTACTGGTGAAGAGCCAGTAGAGGCTGCTACGTCTGATGAGGCATCAGAAGACGAAGAAGTGGCTCTATAATCTAAATTATTCCATCTATAAATGTTTTAGCAAGTTTTTGGTTAATATTTATTTTAGGAGTTTTATAGGTTCTTTTGTAATTGTTTAAAGTTTAACTCTCTATATGAACAAAAAACTATGTATATCTTTCTACTGACTCCTTGAGTCTCAAGAATTATACAGCTTTATAACATTTATAGATGGAGAAAATAGATGGCCGAAGTATTTGTCTCGCCCGGCGTCTATACTCAGGAAATTGATGATACTTTCGTACCCGCTGGAGCTGGTACGATTGGTGCTGCCCTCATTGGGCGTACTGTATCGGGCCCTGCGTTTAGACCAATTCGGGTAAATAATTTTAGCGAATTTAGGAATACTTTTGGTGGAGCTGATCCTACCAAATATATGCCCTATGCCGCTAAGTCGTATCTTAGAAATGGAGCACCTTTGACAGTTGTTAGGGTTCTTGGTAAGGGAACCGCTAATGCTGGTCAAGTTGGTGTCATTGCCTTCCCCAACACTGGTATAGCAGGCCAAACTGCAAGTGCTGGTTTGTCTTCATCTAATACTGTATATGCTACTATTAGAAGAAGAGCATCTGGATTGGGTGATATTGCAATGAGTGGTAGTCATGGAGATTTCTCATTGTCTGCTGGTGGAGAGACAGTTGAGGGTCTTTCTCTCGTCCCTGCCGATGCTGGGTACATTGAAAAAGTATTGGGAACTGATCCCATTCAATCTAATAATGGTGATAGACTTACCGGATTTTATGTAGATTCTGTTTTTAGTTATTCAACCCCCGCAGACGGATCAACTGTATCCGGAGATACCGGCCGAGGTCAATGGTCAAGTGTTAGCGCTCTTGCAGATGCTTTTGAAGAGGTGACAGGTGGGTTTACTGGCGCAGCTACACCTTGGATTGTTTCTCAAAACTTTGGTGGAACTGTTCATCAACTCTTTAAGTTTACGAGCCTTGCTGACGGTAATAACACTAACAATCAATATAAGATCGCTATATCCCATGTAGACATTAAGACATCAGCTAGTTCCTATCCAGCCTTTACAGTAGCTGTTAGAATGGCTAATGACACAGATGAAGAGCCCATTGTATTAGAAACTTTTACAGATGTTAATCTAGACCCCAATAACAAAAACTATATTGCTAGAGTTATTGGTGACAGAACAACAGCGTTTGATCTTACTCAAGATCCACCCGAAGTACTATATAATGGTGATTATCCTAACAAATCACAGTATGTAAAGATTACCATGGCTGATACCGCACCTGAGGCCGCCAGACCTGCAGGATTCCAAGGAGTAAGCTCTAATATGTATGGCGGTGTTAGTGGTAGTCAAACTCTAAGTGCAGCCGCACTACCGGTAAAGAGTAATCATCTAAACAGTAATAATGCTGTTGATGGTCGTATCTTCATTGGTGTTGATGATATGGGTAGGAAGAGTATTAGTGATAGACTAAAGAGAACAGTAACTTCAGCCTCTGGAACTACTAGTGCAGATCATGGTATTTTGATTTTTGCTAATAGTACAGATGTCGGCGGTGCTGCAAGTGCCATAAACACTGCCATATCTGCTCAGTATACCTATATTGATCAAGTTGGCTCTAACTCTGGTAATTTCTCTACCAGTAATAAGGTAAGATTTACTACACCTATGTTTGGTGGTTGGGATGGTTTTGATCCTCGCAAGAATCAGTTAGAGACCGAGCAGTCTACTGGTACTGATACACTTTCTGGTGATTTTAATACAGCCATTAAGATTCTAGCTAACCCCGATGAAGTTGATTTCAATTTGATTGCAATGCCAGGTATTACATCTTCGGCCGGTGGTTCACTTACTCAAAGATTGTTGGATATGTGTTCAACAAGAGCCGATGCGTTTGGTATTATTGATATTGCAGACACTACAGCCACTGGTGCAGGTTTGGCCTTGTCGGTTGTTAATGCACAGACAGAAGCAGCTAAGTATACTTCAAACTATGGTGCTACTTATTATCCGTGGGTTCGTATCAATGATATTGATAACGACAAGCTCGTTTGGGTTCCTCCCTCGGTAGCTGTTATGGGCGCTTACGCATTCAATGATAGAGTAGCTCAGCCATGGTTCGCACCTGCTGGGTTTAATCGTGGTGGCTTGGACGAAGTACTTGAAGTTAGAAGAAGATTGACACAGGGTCAGCGTGATGATCTTTATACTAATAATGTTAACCCAATCGCTACATTCCCAGGTCAGGGTATTGTGGTCTTTGGTCAGAAAACTCTACAGGTAAAACAATCTGTATTGGATAGAATTAATGTTCGCCGTATGATGATTGAGGTTCGCAAGACCATTGCTGGATTCTCACGACTCTTCATCTTTGAACCTAACTCTGTTGCGACAAGAGAGCGTCTATTAACTCAAGTTAATGATTATCTCTCTAGTGTACAGGCAGCTAACGGTGTTAATGAGTTTAGAGCGGTATTGGATGAAACCACTACCACACCAGACTTGATTGATAGAAACATTATCAAGGGTAAGATCTTCTTGAAGCCCACCACCGCAGCTGAAATCGTTATCTTTGACTTCACCGTCACACCTAACGGCGCAGCTTTTAGTGAGTAAAAAACTTAATGGGATGGGGTTTCGGCCCCATCTCGTTATATTTTTTTAATGAGTAGTGTATTTATTGTAGGATGTTTATTAAAATTAAAATGAAGATGGAGATTTAGAATGCCACAGCCTTTTGAAGTCAACGCGATGCTGGCAGATACATTTGAACCTAAGAGACAAAATAGATTTTTGTTTCAGTTTAATGATGACACTCTTCCGGCGTATATCGCACGTACAGCGGCTAGGCCATCTTTTACACAAGAAACTGTCACGATTGATTACTTAAATACCAAGCGCTATTTGGCTGGTAAGTTTGAGTGGAACACAATGTCTATCGGTCTACATGATCCCATTGCCCCTTCGGCGGCTCAGAAGGTTATGGAGTGGGCTCGATTGGCACATGAAACAATTTCTGGTAGAGATGGATATGCAGCTTTTTATAAAAAGAATTTTAGTTTGATCGCCCTTGATCCTGTTGGTGCTGCAGTAGAAAGATGGGAAATCAGAGGCGCTTTTATTACTGATGCGACGTTTGGTGATTATGATATGGCCTCAAGTGAAGTAATGCCTATTGATATTACTATTCGTATGGATGAGTGTATATTGAGATACTAAAGTATGTTTTATAGTTTTTAAATGTTTTTTAAGAAGGGCAAAATTGAATGACCGAAATTAATGTTGATTTGCAAGAATCAAAAAAAGAAAAAGAAGAAGAAAAAGAAGTTTTAACTCCAGAAGAAATGGCAGGTATTGAACGGGCTCAAAAAATGGGAGCGGTGGCCAATGAGGCCTCCGCTTTCAGAGTTCCAACCGAGTTTGTACAAATTCCGTCATTTGGTTTGGTTTATCCTCCCAACTCTCCGTTACATAATCTTAAAGAAATTGAAGTAAGATATATGACTGCAGCTGACGAAGATATTCTTACGTCAAGATCCTTATTGCGAAGCGGTAAGGCTATTGATGCAGTTTTACAGAATTGTATTTTGGATAAAAGAATAAATCCAGAAGAACTTCTGTCGGGAGATAAGAATGCACTTATTACATTTTTAAGAGTAAGTGGATACGGAGCCGATTATAAGGTGGAGATTGATTGTCCTTCATGTGAAGAAACTTCTAAGTATGAGTTTGACTTAAGTCAACTTCAAATGAAAACTTTAGATATTAAACCTTTGTCCGAGGGTGAAAATAGATTTCATTTGCAGTTACCATCGGGTACTCATATAGAATTCAAGTTTCTTAATAGTGCAGAAGAAAAAGAAATTTCAGATGCGCAGGATAGGATCAAAAGAACAACCAACTCTCCTGTTGATAGAAATGTTACTACGAGACTTAAGAACACAATCGTTTCTATAGATGGAAGTAATGACCCATCTCTTATTAATAGTTATGTAGACTCACTTAATGTTAGGGACTCCCGAGCACTAAGAAAGCATATGGAAGATAATACTCCAGATATTGATATGAAACAAGATTTTGAATGTGCTCATTGTGGACACCGAGGGGAGGTGGATGTGCCGATTTCGGTCGGCTTCTTTTGGCCTGAAGACTAATAAAGATTTTTTTTATAAAGAGTTATTTGACATAGTGTATCATGGAAAAGTGTCATTTCAAGACGCGTATAATATGCCAATTAACTTAAGAGCATGGTGGATAAAAAGAATTAATTGGACATTGGAAGAGCAGCGAAAGGCTGAAGAAAAGGCCAACAAACAGATGTCAAGATCGTCTGGGCCGAAATCAAAAAAATGATTAATATATTTATCCCTTTACTATGTTTTTATGGTAGAGGGATATTTATTTTGTACACTCATATATTCACAACTGTAGAGATCTGGTATGGCCGATATTTCCAATAAACTAAACAAAGCTTCTTCAGACTTAGCCGGAACCTTTGTTGAAGTTACAGAGAATACCCGTGATTTTGCAGAAGCTCTGTCTGCAGCTACTGGAAAGCTAGCAGATTCAGTTAAGGATTCAACTGAAGAATTCGGAAAAATGGAAAATAAACTGAGTGGTGTAGCTAACACTCTAAAAGGTATTTTTTCTAAGGCTGGGGGAGCGTTTAAGAAAATACCAGGACTAAGTAAAATGGCTGCCCTTGGGCCTCTTGGAGCTATTACAGGTGCCGCTACACTACTGTTCAAACAGTTACTTGAAGTAAGTAATACTATCGCTTCGATCTCAAAAGACACAGGATTGGTAGGAAAACAATTAAAAGGATTAACTAAAGAAATTAAGTTAGCCTCTGGGGGCTTGTATGCTTATAATATGAGCATGAGTGATACAGCAAAACAAGCTGCGGCCTTACATCAATCTCTGGGAGGTACTGTTAAGGTTCAGGCAAAGATGATAGATGTCACTGCTCGTATTGCAAAAGCTATGGGTGGTAGTGCTCAAGAATCAGCAGCCTTGGCAGATAATCTTATAAGGGGTTTTGGAAAGACAGCCCCTCAAGTTGAAAAATTTGCTCAAAGTATAATGACCTTTGCGACTAAATCAGGCGTTAATGCTCGTAAGGTTATGAGAGATATTTCTAACGATAGTAATCTAACAGCAATTTATTTAAGTCGTGGTGAAGATTATATGGCCAAGACGGCTGTTATGGCTGCCAAGATGGGCAAGTCAATGGCTGATAATTTAGGTACTACAGATGCATTTTTGAATATAGAATCTGGATCTGATTTAACTGGTCGTCTTAATCAATTTTTTGGTAGTAATCTTAATGCGTTGAAAATGTATAACATGGCAGTAAAACAAGATACTGTTGGAGTAATGAAAGAGTTAAATAAAGTTTTTAGCACTCCAAAAGGTATTGCCATGATACAAAAATATCCTGGCATAGCTAAACAATTAGGTGCTGAACTGGGCCTTAATATTAAAGACATGAAGCAGTTGGGTAAAGTTATTAAGGATATGGATAAAGCTGCAGCTGGCCCCACACAAAAACAAATTGATTTAAATAAGTTTATTGAAAAAGGTATGACTTTACTGGATAAACTAAAGGGTATGATTGCTACAGTGTTTATGCCTATTTTTAATGAGCTTGGAACTATCTTACATGATCAATTAGAACCTATATTAACCCAAGGTACTAAAATGGCTTCTGAGTTTGGTAAGGCTCTTTCTTTAGCTATGGATAAGGCACCTACTTTGGGAGGTAAGTTAAAGGCAGCTTTTGAAACAATGAGGCCATTCTTGGATAGAGTGTTTAATGCAATAGGTGAGCGTCTTGGATCTGCCATTATGCAGGGTATTAAAAATAATATTTTGGGAAAAGAGAATCTTGAAAGGGCAGATAAAAGGACAAAATCTCCAGCATTTAGTCGCTCAGGAGTAACTCCTTTTGTCAAAAACGCCACTGGTCAAGTTCATAATAGTCCAACCTTAGCTTTGATAGGTGAAGAGCATAGAAGTGAGGTTGTTATTCCTACGGAAAGAATAAGAAAAGGAATGCCGGTTAGTAATAGTGTATCAAGAGAGTTACAATCTATTGGTGTGCCAGGATTTTCAACTGGCCGTGGTGGCGGTGGAGCGAGCGGGTTCGCTGCCTCTAGCGTTTCTGCTGCTCAAAGAAGAAGATCTCAATCACAAATGGTATATGGTTCGCAGGGCGATCCGAACGCTATAAAAAGAAGAGAACAACAAATAGAACAACAAGCTGCAGAAGATAGGGCTCACCAAAGAGGCCTTGTTAATGAAATAATGAAAGAACAAGAAAAGCTAGCAAGAGAGCAATACTTTAGTGATGCTAAAATGGGAGCTGTAGGTACTCCAGGCACTCCTGGCGGCCGCGATAAGAAGGGCCCCAATTGGAGCAAGTGGGGTAAGATCATGCACAATATGGCCAAGGGATTGGATAACTTTATGAAGTTGACCAACACATCTTGGAAAGATATATGGAAAACATTACCGGATAAGATTACTAACCCTCTAGATAAGGCTTTCAGTGAACTTCCTGAGAATATTAAAAAAGGCCTGACGACAGGGGTTGAGACAGCTTGGAATCATTATTTAGAGACTGGTAAACTACAAGAATCTATAGCTATGGGTGCTGCAGCAGGAATAAGAGATGCCACTGCTGAGAGTGGGGAATTTACGAAAGCTGCTGGTAATATAGTTGCGGGGATGTTGGAAGGAAAGAGTTGGCGTAAAGGTTTGGGTGAAGAGATGTCAAAGTCTTTGGCCTCAAAGGATGGCAGCTTAAATAAGGCACTTGGAAAGTTAAATGATATTGCAAAAGATAGTTCAAGAAGCGGTCTAGCCCAAGCCGCCGCGGCGGGTGGAGCTAGTGCATTAACAGCAGGTGTTGATACTTTTGCAGCTACGGGCTCTTTTAAAGAAGCGGGAAAAGCAGCTGTCGTATCAGGCGGTGGAGCTGCTGTTTCAGCAGGACTTACAGCAGCATTAACTCCAGCTCTTGGTCCATTAGCTCCTTTAGTTGGAGGTATTGGCGGCCAATTGGTTTCAGCAGGTTTAAGTAGATTGTTTGGTGGGAAGAAACAAGTAAATGGGCCCGTAGCTAGAGCAAAAATATTAGGTGGTCTTTCGGGAGCCTTAAGGCTTGCAAGAAAACCTGGCGGCGAACAACTTTATGAATCATTTAAGATCGGTAGTCGATTAAATAAAATGGCCAATAAGAATATAGATGCAGCTGTGATGAACTCTAGTGGTCAAATGGATAGTGGACTGCAAGGTGAATTAATTAGTGGCGTTGGCGCCTTAATACAAAGATCTACTGGAGCAACACTGAATTCCGATGAAGTAATGACCTTCTTGTCAGCTATGAAGGGGTCGGGAATGCAGGCCCACGAACAAAAATCATTACTTACTAGCTTTGAAAGAAAATTTGAAGGTGCTGGTGCAAGAGGAGCAATTGTTAATAGACCAACAGTAGCCTTGATAGGTGAAGCAGGGCCTGAGGCTGTTACTCCACTTGACCAAACAAGAGGAAACGGCCCATTACCTGGCGGCGGTAGCGGTGGTGATTTAGCTGGCGAGATAAGGCAAATGAATCAGTTGTTAGCTAAGTATGTTAGTAATCCTCCACCTATTAATATTGATGGCCAAAGAGTAAGTCGAGTAATAAATGCAGCAAATTCAGACGATATTAGAACTGGTGTATCCACCGTTAATTCAAGAATCTAGAGAACATAAATGCCCAAAATGAATGAAAGAACAAAACAAACCAGATTAGAAAAGTTAGATTTGAGGGCCAAAACTTTGTTGGAGGCGTGGAATAAGGATACATTTGGTCAAATACAACAAAATATGGCCGGCTATTACGAAAGCGGCGACGCTTATCAATTTACCAACTCTTATTATAGAAGAAATCTAGACTCAACTGCTGATAATTATAAAGTGGGCCAGGAAATGCAAGGTACCGCTACGCACGTTAATCATAGTAATCCTCATTTAGTGGATAATCAAAATCCAAGACTTGGAAGAACTATTGGAAGTGTTCTTTATAACTCTCAACATGGTCGCCAATGGCATAGCGGACCTATTCCGGAAGATCGCGTATCTGACTATAATCCTAATAAACCATTTCATAAGTTTGGTGACAAAAATCACAAACGTCAAAATGCTACACAAGATAGGCAGGAAATGTTTAAAGCCGCTGAGGGTGGGTTTGATGCCTTTTTCGCTAAAGTTGATGAAGTATCCGCACGAAATGAAAGACAGGTAGGGCCGCCGACGCTTGAAGAGCGATGGAGAAGCACTGAACTGAAAGGCGGGCCTGCGTCTGAAGCTAAAGGTGGAGGATCAACCAATAGGTATCCTGGTCGCACTGGCGGTGTAGAACATAAGGGAGAGCAAAGTGGCGGAGCCTTGTCTGTTAAGTTTGGTGATGCACAAGCTTTTGTGCCTGATAGTCCAGAAAATAGAGATTTATTTGAAGGTTTTAAAAAAGCATATCAGACAGGCAAAAATGTTACTTTTAATAATGGTCAAAGTGGTGGTGAATCTCTTAGTATGCTTGATATATTCTTTCGTCTTTCTGATACTGCTCGGTTGAGTAAATATGGAGCAGGTACTATAAGAGAGCTATATGACACTGTGTTTAGTGAAGGTAATGCGCCTAACATTCAAGCTACAAAAATATTAAGAAGGAATCAATGGTCACAGGAAGATATTAATGTTCAATATGATGAAGGCAGAGAATATAATTATATTGATTCGTATTATAGATATGATGTGGAAACTCCAGATCTTGAATTCGGAAACGCTGATGACCCTTTGGCAAAAGTGAACCATCGCAGCTTTACTCTGAGAAGGACAGACGCTAATACAATTGAGTTGAGAAAAGATATACAAAGAGCTACTGTACAAAATGCATCTGGCGTTCAATGGCCTAATAAAACAGAGCATGGTGCATCTACATTTACTAGAAGTAACTCTTATGATCACAGAATGCAAGTGAGTGATATATGGACCCACCGCGGAGAGATGAATCAAGGCGGTCAGCGAAATATTATTCCTACTGCACTCGCATGGCCACAGGTCTCTAGTATTCCACCCAACACGAGGCCATACGCAACAAATCGGTTTGCTAAAAACTTAGAAGAACTATGGTTTTCTTTATCTAATATAAAAACTGCTGGCCCACGTAGTGATCAAGTTTCTCGGCCAGGTAATGATATTAGATTATATCAATTTTTTGGAGCAAATAGGATTTCTAACTTGGACTATAAGGTTAGGTTCTTGAGCGCCTTAAATGGGTCGTTTGCTAATGTTCCTGGCAAGAGTGCTGTAACGTATCAAGGATTGAGAGGATTCAATGTTGGTCAAGTTGCCCCTTATACCGACTTTGGTACCTATGTGTTTGGCGATAAAAGAGAAATGGACGAGTATGACTCTGGTGTTTTACATCAAATATTAAGTAAAATAAACTCCTATGAACAACAATTAATGGAGATAAAGCCAGGCGGTAATCGTATAAATATTGTTTTTAATATAAGACTCAATTTGGATAAATTGCTTCAGCAAAACTTGTTAATGCCAACGGATTCATATCCCGCCGATCCTAATAACTATTATCGTACTAATACTGACTTGGCTACAGCTATTGAAGAGGGAACAACTAGTCATATAAACGAAGATACTTTTACAAAACTTTATTTAGAAAATAGATCTGCTCTTCATGCCACAGGCCGCGGTCAGTTTGAAAGAAATCCGCCAGGAACAATCGGAGGTGTGCCTGTTGCGAGTCTTCAAGGGCCGCCTTCGGTTCAAAAAGGCAATGTGGCCAATGGTATGGAGAATACTGGCAAGGAAGATGATAACTATCCGGTCTTTACGTTTGAAGAAGATTATAGAAGAAACAATACTATAACTCAAGACCGCGGTTTTATTGATAATATTTCTGGACAGGTTCATGGGCAAAGAAGTGGTATAGCAGGATTAATGCCCGCAGTAGAGAATGACCCCGCAGCGATTTTTAAGGATGAAACTACTTTTGCTAAAACCCGCGGCAGAGCTGACGAACAGCTTTTTCCGTTTATGTTTGAGACAGTAAATAAAAAAGGTTCAGGCTTGGTGGGTAGAGAGTTTAAACAATATGCTTATTTTCAAGCTACTCTTCAAAGCCTAAATGAATCTTATGCGCCTGCGTGGTCATCTAAACACTTCTTCGGAAGAACAGAGCAAATTCACACGTACACTATGACGGAAAGAACATTAGACTTATCTTTCGTAATTTTTGCTACAGAAATAAGAAGATTGCAAAATCTTTATGAAAGGGTTTCATGGCTAGCTCAACAAACTTACCCATCATATGACCAAGATAATAGATTAAAGTCTGGACCCTTGATTAGAATGACTATTGGTGATATGTTTTCTCAACTAACTGGCTTTATTCGTAGTTTATCTTTTGATTGGAATCATCTTGGGCCTGGCGGCAAATGGGAA
>Ga0208013_1001063_pt1 | contig 13505 bp, 8 predicted proteins | sample 16_taG_FD_184091 | JGI IMG/M metagenome (GOLD analysis project Ga0208013, IMG submission 184091) | Marine viral communities from the Subarctic Pacific Ocean - 16_ETSP_OMZ_AT15313 metaG (SPAdes) (version 2) | ecosystem: Environmental > Aquatic > Marine > Oceanic | place: Pacific Ocean | collected...
TTTACACCTAGTAAACCTATACCTAGTCCTTCACCACTAGATGAAGTAGAAATAACCTTACTACCTCTAAATCTTACTAGACAATAAGTTGTTACAGACCCTCTAGCAGAAATTTCTTCTACAGGACTACTAACATTTTCTATTATACCTCGTAATAAAGTATCTGGTCTGAATATCTCTAATTGGACATTCTGCCCTTCTTTGTTTCTTAATGCCTGGTATATTAATTCACCTTGACCATTAACTCGTAGAGCTTTTCTAAATGGTCTTTCTACCTGGTCTGATATATTGATAGGCATATCTACAACTAAGTCATTGACTAACTGGAAACCTCGTACAGCAAACGATAACATCTCTGGTGTTTGTGATGTATCACTGGTAGTTATTGTTAATTTAACTGACATCCACCTACCTTGTACTAACTCTAAGACTTCTTCTTCTCCACCTGTACCAGAAGCTACAGATATTTGTGGCTCCCAAGTAGGTGAATCAACATCATTGATGTCAAGAGGTACTGTGGTCGTAGCTAACTCTACAGTTCCAGAGCTAACACCATTCGTGTTTAGCTTTGCTCCAACCCATTGTTTCTTTTCAGAAGTATAAAAATCTGCAAGTGAAGAAATAATATAACCTGTACTCACATAAGTATCTGTTTCTTTAAATACCCCTACACCATCAACAACAGCAATAAACTTAGGTACTGTTGTACCTGTAAGGGTAATACCTGTCATCTTTGCATCACTGTCTGATGAATGCGTAATAGATATATCTCTAGCTATACCAGCAGTAGGTAAGTAATATCTCCATAAATTTGTTTCTGTTGCTGATTCGTGTATTCCCATATACACACTATCTCTAGTAACAAACATACTATGTGGACTTTGGTCAACACCATTATCCCATTGTTTGACTAACTGTCTGTTTGTTAATACATATAGGTTATCTGCAACTGTTAAGTCTGCTGTAAAAAATCTACCTGTGTTAGATTGAAAACCTTTTGTACCAATAAATACTAAACCCTCTGATGCAGCTAAAGAGTGTATCTCCTCAAATGATATTTGTGTCTGTCCTTTGAGTGACCAAGTACCACCATCAATCTTTAGAGAGTAGATGTTACCATCTGTATGTCCTGCAAGTACAACTGCACCTGCATCAATAACAGAAGTAAACTCGTGTGTTGGTTCAGTAACAATCAAAGCACTTGTTGACTGGAAGTCACCTGAAAAGTTCTTTGTAAATGGTGATGATTCCCACAAGTACTCTGCTGTGGTTGATTTACCACTAACAAATAGCCCACCTTTAGCAAACCATATACCTGTAAAGTAACCTGTAAAAGAAGAACCTAGTGATTCATCTGTCCAGGTATCTGTACTTTGTACATAGCTAAGTAGTTGTTTATTAGTACCACCATCTCCAGCTACAACAAACAAGTCATTACCAAATGCAGCTATGCCGTGTATGGTATAACTGATACTTGTAGAAGTCATAGCAGTCCAAGTAACACCTTCATCAGTAGATTGGTAAACATCTGTATCATCAGTGATATACATATAACCATTAGTTGTTTGTGCTAAATAGTTATTATCAGAACTAAAGGTAAGTGTCTTTTGCTCTATGTCATTAAGTAACTTAACACTATACGAAGTATCTTCATCTGCGTGGAACACATTGATACCTTTACTATCCCAAAATCTCTGGAAGTCAGTAGGTGTACCTTCTCTTCTATGTGCTTTATCTAAACCTTCTCCACCTCTAAAGTCTGTTCGTGAATATATCTGACCAAACTCCTGTTGGAAATCCTCTGGTGTTTCTGATGTCTGTATAGCTTGTGCCTGTAGTGGAGCAGTATTTATCTGCATCTGCCTACCAGGACCTACAGCAAAGCGTAAGAATAAATCATCTAAGTTAGCTTCAAACCCTTGTGCTTGTGGTTGTGATGTGTTACTGGGTGATGGTAATATTGCCATACGAACCTAGTAATTAATGTTCATTATCGCTACTGGCTGTGCATACAGAGAGCGTAGATTACCTCTTGCTTCATCAATCAACAATGACCTTAGTCTTAATAATGCGTTTCTTAGTCTTTCTCCAGAGCCAATAGGATAGCTTTCTGCTGCTAGTTTCTCTGTAATAAACTCTTGTGTTGAAGCATCTATGTCTGTTGAACCCATGATATCTGCAACTGCACCAACCATTACTATCTGGTGGTAGGTTTCATCATCTAGTAAACAATAAGTAGCTAAGTCAACTGTTTCATCAGTTGGTCTAACAAACCTTCTCTTTACTACAAGATACACAGTCTTACCTGTGCTTGTGTTATAAAACTGTACTGCTGTGTTTGTACTAGATGGAGGAAAGTTTCTAAGTAACTCTATACCAGCAGATGTGTATTGGTCACCAGTTGAGTTCTGCACATAAGAGGTAAGTACTTCTACTGTGGAAGCAGGTACCTCTGCATAAGTTGCATTAGAAGTTACATTAGTTGTAGTTACATTCCAAAGCGAAGGATATAGTCTTTCAATGTTATCTGCTGTTGCATCAAACACAGACTTACGAGGGAATGTTGGGTTAATAAAGATATTGTCTTTATCATTGTGTGCAGCTGCTGTAGTACCAGAGTAACCTCTTGATACTGACAACACTCTTGTTGAAGTGTTTGCACTGGTTACTAACATAAGCTCTAATCCAACCTCTACGATTGCACCATTGCCTAATAGGTTCTCTTCCTCTGTACTGAAGAGTCCATCTTCATAAGAAAGAGTATTTTGCGAGTCAGTCATAGCACCATCTAACCTAGAAAAAGCTGATAAGTCATCAGGTTTATTTAAGTAATCTCTATAAATTCTATCTACGAGTGTGCCTACTGCTGCCATATATCTCCATATTACTAGAGGGAGAAGTATTTATCTCCCTCTAATAAATATACTATCTATCTCCTAATTAGGAGGTAGCTAGGTTTGTTATTTTTGCGTGGAACTGTTCTGGACCATATTCTAATCCAATTTCTCCATACACTTGGTACTTATAAGCAGCACCAGTTTGAGCCAATGGCTCTACGAAGAAGTGTCCTTTTCCTGGAATATCCAAGAAAACTGGCTTCAAGAATGACAAGTCTGCAATGAGAATGTCATCTGTTGGAATGTGTCGTTCATACACAATACCGAGTTGACCGAAGTCAGTTTCAATAGTTGTGATGTTAACACCACCGACATTTCTATCTCTAGGAGCTAGAGCTAATGAGTTAGAAAATAATGCTGATAACGCTTGTTTTTGGAAAGCGTTAGCAAAGATAACTGGTGTTTCAAATGGTGCACCAGAATCTGCCATTTTTTTCATAGCTTCATCAACCATATCTTGGGAAAGAGCTGCTGCTCCACCTGCTACTTCGTTAGTAGAAATAGCTTCAAGCATACCTCTAGTTTTTCTAGCTGTTGATATGTCTGTGTCTGCGACATAGGTTCCTTGAATAAAGGAATGTTCTATATCTCGTGCAGCTGTTTTCATAGCCATATCTAATTGGAAAGCCAATTCGTCTTGAACTGGTTGATTTCCAATAATGGATTGACCTGAAAGGTTTCCAACTGCTGCTTGTTTGGTGTATGATACTTCAACACCATACTGCATTATTTGAGTAACATTGATTACTTCGCTTCTTGTTCTACCCTTCATAGTTGGGTCAGCACCTTCAACAGCTGCTGTTTGGTCAGCTGCTGCAAGGTCTGTTGTTTGCCAAGTAAATTGTTTTGATGTGACTGATTTTCCACCAGTCATACCACCAATAGCACTCAATAATGGAGTATCTGTTGGGGAAACATTGAATAGTTCTCCAACATAATTAGGTAGGTTATAGGATTGTCCTTGACCTGTAATTGCACCCATTTTAAATTCTCCTTTTTATTGTTTAGTTAATGGACTAATTCTTTTCATCCATTAGGGCTTTTAATTTTTCTGCTTTGAGAGCCGAACTTGTTTGCCAATCACCATCAGCTTGTGCTTGATTTATTTGGTCATCAATGCCTACAGGTTCAACTGGTACTGATGCTTCAATTACAGTATCTAAACTTTCTTGGCTTGTTATAACTCTTGACCTTTGAGCATCTTGTGGACTCTCTTCGGTAGGGGTTTCGGAGCCCCAGCCATAGTTGTCAACAGCAAATTGCTTTATAGAATCAGGATTTAACTCACCTTTATACAAGTCTTTTAATGCTTTACCTTGTCCAGAGTTAGGGTCAAAACCTGCATCTTTGATAGCATTACCCATCTGAACAGATTTATATTCTTTCTCTACACCTTCAAGTTCTTTAATGCGTTCACGCATAGCCTTGATAGCATTGTTATCATCTTGTGTGTTTTCCACTGTATTATCCATATCGTTTTCCATTTTTTCTCCTCTCCCAGATTTCTACTAACTGCATTACCCTGGGGAATATAATGCGATAGGCGACAAATTATAATAAGTACAAATGAGAATTGTCAGCCACTTCTAGCTGTACTGAACAAAGCGATTTAAAATACGCAGCTTACACGCTTGAAATAAGCTGGAGGTGCAGAGTCAATTTATATTCGCAGACTACCACTATGCGATACTTTCATATTAACACAGATATTATCTAGATGTAAAGTTTAGATTTATATTTCTGTAAGACCTGTTACTCTACGACCTCTTCTGACTGCACCTGTAGTCGGTGCAAATTCAGCAGCTTGTTGTTCTCTAAGACTTCTAACTCTTTGTATGTCCTCTTGTTCTCCGAATACAGCTGCTTCAGTAAACTCTTTTAAACCTATTCTTTCTTCTTCGGAAACACCTCTTTGTGCCTCTAGTTCTTGTAACTGTTCTAACTGCTCTTCAGCAACTCTAAAAGTTTCTCTAGCCTGTTGTTGAGTAACACCAAATCTTTGTAATCTTTCTATTTCTGGTTGAGATATAGCCAGACCTCTAGCTTCTGCCTCACCACCTATTTGTGCTTGTGTTATTTGTCCAGATAATATAGCATCACCTATTGTAGGGTCAACTGCTGCTGCGAATATTGACTCTTCTGACAAATCAATACCGAAATTAGTTGCATAATAATCTTTTACTTCAGGTATGTTTTGCTCAATACCACTGTAAACAGTATTTAGTCTTGATTGAAACTCTGTAGGACTTACATCACCTTCTACAAGCTGTCCAAAGTTATCAGCAAATACATCAGGGTTTATACCGAATCTTCTTAAATCATCTTTATATGACTCTATAACAGCACCATACTCTGCTTCACTTAATCTGACTGAACCATCAGCTCTAACATTTCCAGGAAAGTAATTTATATATTGTGGGTCCTGTCTTATAGCTCCAACTGCTAAATCAACATTCTTATCAAATTCTACATATTTTTCTTGGAATAAATTTAATAGTCCTTCAGGCAAGAAAGGATATAAAGCTCTAGCTTCTGTTAAAAAATCTGCCATTAGTTTATCCTAACTCCTTGACCAAATACTTTCAATGATTCAAGGGCTTCATTAACTACTTTATCTACGCCCTGACTTAATCCTTGCTGTGTAAGATATTGACCAGCTTTAACTGAATCATTTAGTTTTAATACTTCTTGAAATGTAGAACTTGATGTATCTATTTGTTGACCCCATTGATTAGTTGTAAAGTTTTCCCAAGGAGCAGCAAACTCTTCATAAGTTACATCTTCTCCATATTGTGGAAATAAACTTTTCTTTTGAGCCATAAGTTTCTCTGTTAATTTAAATTCATAGTTAGGGTCATTACGAAGTTTGTTTGCCTCAACAGCTCTTAAGTTATCATTTATATTTCCAAACACTGGTCCTAAGTATCTTTTGTATAACTGTTCTACTCTGTCTTGACCAGATACTGTTGACTCTACTGCAATCTCTCCACCTGTTATAAAGTCTTGTAATCCTGTATCTATAGTTCCTGGTTTAGATGGGTCAGCTATAAATCCAATTTGGTCTTGTGAATATGTTTGTGACCATTCACCAGTTGTTAATTTGTTAGATACCCAATTAATCAAGTTGTCAGGTGGGTTAGATACACCAGCTTGTATCATGGCATTTCTAATAATAATTTTGTCATCTTGTAATTTACTTGCAGCATCAGCTGGTAATTCATCTGAAGGTTTACCTTGTGATAACAGTAACCAATCTCTTTCATCTTGTGTACTTGTTCTCCACCAGTTAGTTGTTTTCCATTCAGCTTCTGTAACTGTTCTACCTTCTAATACTGATTCAGCTAATAAAAATACCATCTCTTCATCTTCAAGCCATGGTCTTAAATCAGCTTCTTTATCTAAGTAATCTACAAAACCTTCCCAAGGAGTTTGTCCTTGTGCTAGAAATCTAGGGTCATACAGTTCTGCTATATTTCCAAAAGGAACAGTTAAAGAAATATCCGAACCAGATACTTGTCTAAATGTTTGTTGTGAAAAATCTAATGGGTATAAACCTTTTATGTCATCTTCTGTAGCTTCGTAACTTAATGATAGGTTTGTACCTGGAATAGGATATAAAACATAGTAAGCACTACCAGATTTTACTATCTCTCCACCATCAGGAATACCCTCTGCAAATTTATTTGCTGCTGTTTGTGAAGCCGAAACTGGATTTACAACAACAGTTCCATCACCATCAATATCTGCACTTGCTCCACCATCAGGTCCACTCAAATCTAAGTTAGCTAAATCTTCTTCAGGTGAAATAACAACATCACCTTGTGAGGCTTTTTCTGTATATTCTTGTTCGGCTTGTTCAAGCACAGGTTGTGGTATAACTCCTGCAAATCCTACAGATTCCCAATAGCTACCATTTATAGGACCACCTTCTCTAGGTGCTGTATAATAATCTAGTTCTAGTTGTGAGTTAACAAAGACTTTGTTTCCTTCAATATCTTGTAAAATAACTCTATTAAATGAAGGGTCTGCTTGAAATACATAATCAGCCATTATTCAGCCCTAACCATTGATTGAAACAACTTTACAAAATTGTTATTTATCTTTTGTTTACGAGGACTCATAGGTTGCATATCTCTAGTTATGTTTGTTTTAATTTGATTACCTTCAAAAGAACCAGCTTGTTGTGGTACTTGTGATTCAAATTCTTCTTTACCTTCTAATTGCACATTTGTATTAATAGGTGTGCTTTCAGTAGTTTCTTTCACAACATCCTTTCCATCTTCTAACGAGTCTATGTAAAGTTCCATAGCTTTTGTAGCTAAGTCCCAGTCATCTTGTTCTCTATTTGTTGGTTTACTACCACCATTATAAGCAGACCAAGCCTCCCAACCAGTTGGACTATCCTCTCTTTTTTTTCTGTCAGTCCATATCTGTAATGCAGCTTCAGCATTATTCATAGGGTCTTTTAACCATTCTACTGCATCTTTACGATTTTCAACACCTCTCTTCTTAAACCATTTACGCATTGGATTTTTACTACCATTTAAATCCCAATGTGGTTTTAAATCTACTTGGAATAAACCTATAGCAGGGTCATCTGCATTATCTTGTAATTTATCTGACTTTCCTTTAGATTCTAATAAAACAATTCTGACTGCTTCAGGTATAGCTTCTTCTGGAAAACCTACTTCTTTTGCAATATCTGCAATTTCAATAGGGGTTAAAGCACCCTCTACATTATAAGGATTATCAGCCACCGATACTCCTAAGACCAGCAACGCTAGATTTAATAACATTGGCAACATTTGTAGTTTGTTCCCTTCTTTGATTTAGGTCCATTTCTGGTTTAAATAACTCCTGTACTTTATTTTGAAAATTAACTTCAGCATTCGGTACATCAGCAAAACCACTAGGAGTTACCTTTTGTAATTCACCAGTTTTTATTGGTCTGCCTTCAAACATTATTTGTTCTTCTCTATACAAAGGTTGTGCAGCTATTTCTGCATTAGACAACTCTCCTTCAAATTGCTCTTGCTGTAATCCTGCAAGGATTCCTGTCAAGATATCCAATTCGTTATCTGTAGGAGTTCTTCCTACAACTGACTTAACTGTGCTCATAACTTGATTAGTTAAGTCTGCATAATCTAGTTCTAGTTTATCTGGCAATTCTGATGTATCGTATTTAGGATTTGTTAAAACATCACTAAGCGTAATATTCCAGTCTTGTCCTGCTGTATTTGCATCAGCTAATAAAGTTTGGAATGCTTTTTTTGTACTTTCATCAAGGAACCCTTTGGTAAAAGAACCATCTTTTAAATAACCAGCATCTTCTAATTTTGTTTGTATATCTTGTACAGATTGTCTGGTGTTAAGTTTTCTTAATTCAGTAAGGTCATCTCCTGGATAATAAGGTGTAAAGCCATAAGTTTCCATAAGAAAATCTCCAGTATCTTTATCTACTCCACCAATCTTTATTTTCTTAGGAAGTCCAAAAGGTGCGACACCAGAAGTATCAAAAGAAGGTACATAGCTAATTACTTGATTCATAGTAACTAAATTACCATCTGCATCATAGGCTTGTACCATAGGTTGAACAGTCTGTAATTCTTTATTCTCATCTACGAGTTCTTCAACTTCGCCTAATATAATTTCTTTATCTTCATTTTCCATAATTAATCTTCCTTATTAAATTGTATCTCATATTTCAACAGTTCATCATATAAAACAAGAAATTCTGGGTACTCTGTACCAATGTTAGATGCAATACTTCTAAGTATCTCTCTCATATCTTGGTCAATATCTGTTGTACCAGTTGATAATTTTCTTTCTATTAGTTTTAAATCTTGTGGGTATAGATAATCTTGTGTTTGAGCTATTTTGACTAAAGCATTTTCTCTTGCAGCAAAGTAATTATTTATTGCTAACCATTGTGGTGAAACTTCTTGCACTGCTGGGTCCATTGACATCTCTCTTAATTCATTTATCTTTGCATTGTAGTCTGATGGTTTTTTAAATCTAATCTCTCTATCAGCTACAACTTCAAAGTTTTCATCTCCAAGTATATCTGGTACACCCATAGGGAACATTTCAGCAGCATCATTTTTAATTTTTCTTTTTAATTTAATCGCCTCTTTACTATTGTCACCTCTAAGTTTTTTAAGTTCTGCATCTACAACAACATTATATAAAAATTGCTGTGCTTCAATAGCAAATATTAAAGGGTCTATTTGTTCTATAGCATCACTTTCTAATGATTTAAAAAACGCATCATCATTAAGTTCACCCTCTTCATCTATGTCTGGTGTTAAGTAAATACCAGTTAATGGATACTTGTTCATAAATTCTTTATTGTTTCTTTTAAACTGCACTTCGTTTTCAAATCTAGGTAATTTACCTTCTGTTTGCTGATACTTACCTTTTTTAAGCAAAGCATTACCAAAGCTATTAAACTTACCTGATTCATCTGTTCCTATCATTCTGTTAAAAACTATCCAAGCTAACTCTTCTCCATCTTCTATTCCATACTCTTCTTGATATTCCTGTCTTAGTTGTGAATAAAAAGCTGTTAACACACCCATAGAAACCATAGTCTTTCTTTCATTGACAGATATCTTTCCTAAATCTGCTTCACCGATTACAGCTTCTAGTAACTGCATAGCGTTATCTTTCTTTATTTCTGTACTCATAAGTATTCTTGGTGGTGATGGTGCAAAAAATTGTAGACCTGCTTCTACAAATAATCTCAACTTTACATTTTGTATTACTGCATCATCAAATGCTGCTAAATCTTCTGCACTTTGCATAGGTCTAATTTTTGACAAACCAACTACTTTTGCACTGTCTAAAACTCTTGAGGCAACTTTATCTTGTGATATCCAACTTGTTGGAGATTCAGGACTTACATTCAAAGCTGCTATTGCTGATTTGATATAGTTAGGTAGTAGAACATCTGCAAACCAAGTAGGGTTACCTAAATCAGCAGCCTCTTCAATAGGTGTTCCAAAAGGGAATACTAATTTAAAAGCATCTTCCCCAAAAGTATCTATTAGAGTATCTTTCATCACACCTGCACCTAGAGCTACTACTGGTCCAACACCAGGTAGTAGTGATACAGATATTAAATTAAATCCACTTATAGGAGTTACTACATCAGCACTTAAATTACCACTTTCGTTTCCACCTAATAATCTGTTAGCAATAAATTCAGGCATAGGGAAAGCTATCATCTGTTCATCAGACAATGGGTCTTGAAATGTAATTCCACTACTTCTTGCATTAGTTAAAGCCATTTCTGCTCTGTGTGCATACTTAGGTTGCTGTGCAATACCTTTAGCCCAAGATAGTGTAACTTCTTTAAACGCTTCTAAGAATGGAAAAACAAGTCGTAATGAATCAGCAACTAAACCTTTTTGTGATAAGTTATACAGTATTCTGTTGTGTTCTTCTAGAGCAAATATTTGTGCTCTTTGGTCTATTTGCTCTAAAGTCATTTTAGGTAATTGATTGTCGTTTATTTTTTTTGCATCATCAGTTAAATATGGATACAACTCTTCTAACTCTCTTTTAACAGATTTAGGTAGTTTTTTAATTCTACCCATCAATGTCTTAGCTGCTTCAGGTGTTGCTTGTACTAAGTCATCAGCAACACTTCTGAAGTATAACTGTTTATAAGCAGGTATTCTGTTTATGTTTGCTTCCATTGCACCTGCCATAAACCATAAAGTATCTGCAATACCTGTGTTTCCAAGTTTTGTATATTCATTAACATAATCTGCATAAGTACTATTTATTAATTCATCTGGAGCAGGAACGAAACCTGGTCTATTATCAGATGTTCTAAGCATATCTTCTATACCATTCATTATGACTTTGACATTTTCTGTTTTTCTTCTATCCCAACTTTTAACATCAATACCTTTATATGTTCCTGTAGCTATAGAATCAAGTAGTTCTATATCTCCACCTGTTAGTTCTACAATTCTTTGTTTATAACCATTTAAAAATGATTTAACATCTTCTACTCCAGTAAGTCTTTCTGCTCTGTCCAATGATTTTTCATAATCTATTCTTAAATCTTTTAAATCACCACTCCATAATCTTTCAGCTAATTCATCAAAAGATTTACTTTCTACTGTGTAACTAGCTACATTTTCTGCAATATCATTTCTCCAAATACCTGCTAATTGTATTCTTATAGCTTCTGAAAATCTTTTTACTTTTTCAGTATTTTCTAATATGTCATTATCAGATAAAGTAAACTCTGAAAAGTTTTCATTAACAAATCCTTTCATAGCTTTGGGACCAAAATGTTTTCCTGCTGAATTAGCAACTGCTTTATCTAAACCTTGTTGTAAAGCTCTATCTTTTTTTGACCAAGCATTTTCAACAAACTTTTTACCTAAGATATCTTCATCAATTAACAGTGCGTAATCTAAATAACTTTTAGGTGCATTAACAATAGAGTCAAGACCATAGACAGCCATACGAGGTTGCCCCTCTAAAACAAGTCTTAAAGGATAAGCAAGTCGTAAAGGCAAGTTAGCTGTTGACCAAGTTCTTTGTCCTTTCCAGAAAACATCTAAAGTATTCCACATATAATCTGGAACTTTTCCTGTAAGCTCACCAAATGTAACATCTGCATTATTCATAAATTTACCCATTGGTGTATCAGGATTAAAACCTTTTGTATTTTTATTAAAAGGTTTTTTAAGAACACCTTCTATTTGTCCAACAGTTCTTTTTAACTCTCTATGGTCTGTAAAGTAAAAAGTTCTATCCATAATTTGGTCAGGAAATGGTGTTTGTAAATCAATAGATTCACCACCGACTTTAGTTGTTTTTTGCATACGAGTTGTTATTGGTTTCAAACCTTCTCCTGATTTTCTAGCTGCATTGTCAATAGAATAAACTACATTTTCATCTCTAAATCCTCTAGCCTTTTTTCTATGTACTTGATAACTTTCTACAACTTTAGGATTATCAGAAACTTTTTTTATAAGTTTTCCATAGTAATCATCAGCAAGTATGTCTTGTGCTTTTTTGTAATCTTCATCAACAAGTGATTTAGTTAAACGCACTGCAATATCGTTAATTTCTTTTCTTGGTAACTGACCAACTGTGCCATGATTCACCATAGAGTTTACAGTTGTTTTCCAATCTTGTAAGTTCACTTCATTTTCTGGAATATAACGACCTATATAACTTAATGGGTCATCTGCTTTTGCTGCTGCTCGTTTAGCTCCGAATGCTTTATAAGCAGAATCATTAATCCAATCAGGTAGTATCTTAGTTCTATTTATTTTAGGAACATTCCAACTTGTACCATTTAGCAGAGCTTCTCTTGTTACATCAACAATCTCATCTGCTGTGTTAGCTTCAAATAGTTTTAAAGCATAAGCAGGGTCATCATTAGCATCTAATAATCTAATAAACTTGTCAGGACTTTTGTCTTTAACAATGTTTTCAGCTACAGTCTTTCCCATTTCAGAATCAATGAAAGTATTAGCTAATGTTTTTACATCATCTAAATTACCTTCTTTAACAGCTTCGTTTATTTTTCTTTGTAAACTCCTTGCTCCTTTAAGAGCTTTTCCTGATTTACCTATTGCAGCAGCAGGGTCAGTAAATATTAAAATACCTGCATCTATTGTTCCAGAAATTAATTTGTCAATAGTAGGACTTTCTACTCCTAATTGATTAGTAATGTATCTACCAAATGTTATATTTCTATTTTTATAAAGATTAGCTTCTTTAAGTTCAGAAGATATTTTTTCTGCTTCACCACCTGGTAAAAACCCTGTGCCAGTTAATTCATCATACGCATCTGTAACTCCAGATATACCTAACCTTCTGTATGCTTGTGGAATGTTTTTTATGTAATCATCTGGATTCAACTCTGCTTTTTCAGATATTTTCCTAAGAGTATATTCTAAAGAACTAGGACCTGCTTGTTCATAATATCCAGCAAGTTTTCTAGCTCCTGTTTCTCCAACAAAATTATCTGAAATACCAAAATCTTTTCTTCCCATAAGCCTTGCTACTCCATTAGCTATTGCTCTTGATTCAGGAGAACCAACAGGAAATAATGGATTGAAAGCATAAACACCAGCTATTTTTTGTGCTTCTTTTTGTGGTAAACCTTTTTGTATTAGTTGTTGTTCAATTTCATCAGCAAACATAACACGACTTCTTTGACCTCTCATAACAACTTGTTCTTGTGTGTGGTTCCATGTATCAAAAGCAAACTTTACTGTTCTTTTAAAACCTCCACCAATATGGTCTACAAATACATTTTTAATAGTGTCAGAAATACTTACAGGTGTTTTTGTGTAATTTTTATTTACTTGTGCATTGATAATTTCTTGTTCAGTTGCAGCTTGTTTAACTTGGTCATTAGTAGCATTAGTCTGAACTAAAGAACTAATTAATCCTGTAGGCATACCTGGATAAGTATTTTTAATTGTCAACATTCTATTTTTTTTATCTTCTGACAATCCATAGTTTTGCCAATCTTTTATAGCTTGTTGTTTTAAATTTTTTAATTCAGAATTATTTTTAAATTCATCACCTAATGTGTATTGATATACCATTATTCTGTTTCAAGAATTG